>Ga0163147_10001342_pt1 | contig 37672 bp, 59 predicted proteins | sample OliLakLV19MP6G1_FD_148597 | JGI IMG/M metagenome (GOLD analysis project Ga0163147, IMG submission 148597) | Freshwater microbial mat bacterial communities from Lake Vanda, McMurdo Dry Valleys, Antarctica- Oligotrophic Lake LV.19.MP6.G1 | ecosystem: Environmental > Aquatic > Freshwater > Lake >...
ATGGTAATGAGGTAAGAACAATTCTCATGGTAGGTAGGGCAGATGTTTTTTTCTCTTATGTTAGTGATATAATTTACTGGGAAAGCTCCGTTGCTTTCAATAGCTTCCTTGGTGGACATTGCGGCGAATTAGTCAAACCAGATATTAAAACTGAAAAAATCAAAACAAGAAAAGGAACTTTAGCGTGGGCAATGGTTCAGTTAGCGAAAGGGCTTAAGGTAAAGGGCCGAAGATGGGACGCCAGTAGCTATATTCAACTCAGGGGCGAGCTAAATGCACAGAGCTTAGTCACTAACAGGGGAGAGCAGCCGCCGGGATGGTTGCGCAGCGCAATCGGATGGGAACTTTATAAAGAGAAAGAGGATAAAATAATATGAAGTTTAGAACTAAGCCAAAAATAATCAAAGCAATGAAAAGGCTTTTTTCAACTAATCCAAAATTCAATTTCTTCTTCGGAGACAGGCGTAAGTATCTTCCGACAGTACATTTCGCCGCAGCCATGATCGCTGCTTTTCAACCCTCTGTAACCCTTCACCGCAAAAGGAACATCTGTGATTATTAATATCCCACACTTTGGACAATTTGCCTGTTTGATTTCTAGGCCGTATTTATTCGCCCACGTTACGGGATTTTCAATAGGCTGAAGCATTGATATTCGCACTGATTATCTCCTGAGAAAATATTGGCACAATCAGTATAATTAACCATGACGTATTGCGGTATAGATTTGTTTGCTCAGCGTAGACGGGGGGTGGGAAATTTAAGAAGAAAAAGTGGATATATCATAGTTTAAGAGCAATGATTATGCATGACAGATTTTATCTTTACGCCAGAACATTACACGAGAATAAGAAAATTTTGCTCCAGATTTATTTTTAAACATCATTATCATAGACATTTTGAGGATATGGTTCAGCATATTGCGATGGAATTTTTTAGGAAAAAAGGGAAAGTTAAAGACCTGAGGTTTTTAGCGGTGGACTATTGCCGCTTAAATGGGTTGATGGATCGCTTGAGGGACAAAAGGGTTATTGCGGGTGCGGTGCCGCTGGAGAGAAGCCAGTCTCTCGATGAAGATTATTTAAAAGTGGAGGCAAAGCCGCCATTTGTAGACCGAACAATGAAAGAAAAACTTGAAATTTTTAATGGAATTCCATTTTCACCACATGAAAAAAAAGTTTTAATCAATATTTTGGAAGGTCATGAGTCATGGGATGGCGCAAAGCTTATTAAAATTTCTTTGGTTAATTACCAACAGGCAAGATTTAATATTTGCAAACGAGCTAAAAAATATCTGGCAAAAAAACAACAGATGAGCTATTAAATAGAAAAACCAAAGAGGAATAAAATGATTGCATTTTTTGAAAGCGGATCGCACTTAATGGCGATCGCGAAAACGAGAACAGAAGAATTAAAAGAATACATCGAGCAAAGCAAGGGCGGTCTTGCCTTATCCATGGCAATGGAAACTCTTAAGTTAAATGAAAAGATTTTGCGCACGGGAAATCTACAAGCCAGGCACAGCGATTCAAGCCTTAGGTTCATGAGCCATGAGATTAAAAACATTTCTATCTTTGCTAAGAATAAAGTAAATAAAGGAGAGATGTATGCTTAATGCTGAAGTCGCTATGCTTGTCTGGATTATCGCCACCGCCGCTATATCCCTTTTAGTTATCAGGACAGTTAAGCTTAAACTCGCTAATGAAATAGAAACAAGCAGGGCATGGAAAGAGCAGGCGCTTTTTGCGACGAAAAAAAGTGAGTCTTCAAAAGTTAGATCGTACACCAGGAAAGAGTTTGCCGAAAGACAGACAACGATTCAGAAAACTCAAAGCGACATTGCTAGAAATCTTCAATCGTATCTTGCCAGTGAAGGATTTTACGATCACCACGAAAAAGCGAATTAAATTAATTGTAAAGACTTACCCTTGCTGGAATGGCGAGGGATTATCTTATCTGTTAATAGCAAAGAATTCAGCGCAATCAAGAAGATTGGATATCAATAAGTATTTGCCCTTATTTTTTTCTATCTCTCTCTGCCTGTCCTTTTGGAATACCGATTGCTTGCCGACCTCTGATTTAGTCTCAACGTAAAAAGTTTCGCCGCGATTATTTAAAACAATAAGATCAGGCCAGCCCCTATCAGCATCCTTCATCTTCATAAACTTTCCGGCTTGAATCCTGACATTGTTAAGTCGGATCACTGTCATGCCGTGAAACTTTGCCATCTGGGTAAAGTAATTTTGAACAATTTTTTCGCTTAGTGGTTTCTTTTTTACTTTTAACATAAGACAATTTCAGCATGTTTGATTCAAAAAAGATACGCGCCATGCTGGACGACGCCCAGATTAATGAAGAGAAAAGTCTTCCAGGGAAAAACGAGCTATACGATCATTATATTAAAGCTCTGTGCGAAGCCTGTGGCGAGGACTTTAATTTAATTAAGGACTTGCTGAAGATAAACGGGTCAAACGCTAAAAGAATAAAGACAAAGCTCAAATTGCGCCGGAGAGGGTAGGCTGTGGGGATTAACAGGTGCGCACCTAAAGCAGCTCCGGCTATTTTAGTTTAAATGATTTCAAAATTTTATCAACAGAGTAAAAAGGTTAGTTAAAAAGAAATTTTGACGGAGCTAAAACAAAGCCGCCCTTTAAAAGTGATTCGTGGTCTTTCTTGGGATCGATAATATTTATTTTTACCTCCTGGCAATTGCCGCCAGAAGCTACTTTCTCGCAAACCTGATTGCAGAAAAGACCGGCTGGAGCCGCGGCTTGTTTTTCCGTACACGGCCAGTAGATTTTATTATCAAAAGATCGCTCTTGCTCAGGTCGCCACTTTGGAGACTTGCCGCCCATTGCGTAGCAAGACTGGAAGAGACTAGCTAGTAGTATTATCGTTATTTTTTTCATTAGTTTGCTTTATTGTTTTTGCGAGCGTCCCGACAAACGCCGCAAGTTGATCTACAGAATTCATGTGGGAGTCGGCAGAATATTGCTTATCGTCTCGACTCATATTGCTATATCTCTGGACATTTCCCATGAGATCGTATAGCTCACGCGCTAGCTTTTGATGTCCGTCAGGGTACTTTTTTAAAAGCTCTGTCGAGAGATTAAAGAAACTATTTACGAGAGCTACCCAACCCATTTGCTACTTACCTTTTTTAACTGGTTTTTTAGCTTTTGCTGCTTTCTTCGCCATAAGTCCTCCGAGTATTTATTCTAGTCCGATTTTATCTTTAGTGAAAAATCTAAGAGCTAAATTTAAAAATGATAATCCGATTGCTACTTGTTCGCCTGATACTTTTTCTCCGAAACCAACAAGCGCGATAAGTGCTACGACCGCATTTGCCCAAAGAGTTTTTGATTTAAGTGGTGACTTCATTTTAACCTCGTTGTTATTATTATTAATATGATTAGACTTTTTTATTGACTTGTCAAATTAGGGCTTAAAAAACCTTCGCATTGAAAGAGGCGGGTAAGTTTGACAGTGAACCCAATTTTTCGTGTAAGAAAAATCCTCAAACCAGAAGCCTATTTCTCTCATGGTGCTTTCGTTTTTCACAATCCATTCTTGAATCTTTTGCTCAGGATCATAAATATCAGCGGCGCAGCACTTCATATGTGCGCTACCAAAGGGAATATGCTTTAAATCCGTTACGCCCCGCTTGGCGTAAACTAATATTTGATTTTCTCGCGACCTATAGCCTGAGGTTATTTTGAAGTCTTTGCAATAAAACTGCTCGAACATATTTAAGCGATGAAGTAAAACGCCAAGATTTAATTCTAGCGCCTCGTCAATAACCTGCCCGTTAAGAATGTCGGAGCGGCTAATCATTTAGCTTTTTCGCTTAACTCGTAAAGGCTTTTTTGAATTAAACAAGCTTCTGGCTCAAAGTTTCTTTTCTTGCAATCATCAAAAGACAATTGAGCATTAAATAAATTTGAAGCGATAACTGCGAATAAAAATAAAATCATAAGACCGCCTATGTTAAGTTAATACGTTATATTCTGCTGCGTACCAGTTTACTTCAGACCCGCCGTTAAGAACTGACGTAGCTGTCCCTGAGGTTTGGACTGCATGTGTGGCAACCGCCCCAGCCATAAATTTTGCGAATACCGTGCCATTGTAAAGCGCCGAAGCAGTTGAGGCGCCACTCATCGAACCTTCAGCCACCGCGCCAGTTGAGCCACTGGCAGTCACAAGGGAAAATGTTATAACGTCGCCCGCCTTAACCCAGACATCAACAGTTTCATTGAAAGAGCTTGAGGTGGCGGCGATGTGTATAGGTTGTGCTGTATATGTTCCTGGGATTCCCAAAGCATACCCTGCTAATGTTATTACTATTCTTGCATATTTTCCGGCCGGACAGGTGTAAGTCCCTGAGCCTCTCTGCGTTGAAATTGGTTGGTGATTAAATGGATTAAATAAATCTGCACTCATTATGTCGCCTCGGATGTTAAAATTATTTTAAACTTTGATAATGTGCCGTTTGCTGGCATAGACGTGATGCTTAACTTTAGGTAATTTCCCGCCACGAGATTAACTTGCGACACTGAAAAAACCTGATTTGTCGAAGCCCCATAATCTACCGCGGAAGCAAAAGCTATGCTGGGCCTTGTCGTAAAAACGCTCGAATAGACCCCGCCAAGAGACGTTGCCTTGAGAATATCTATTTCCAGCGTCCCTGTTAGCGCGCCCTTTAAATAAATTTGAATCATACAGAAATTTAAAGTCATTGTTCTATTGATTCTTCTGACCAAAGCGCTTGTCAGCGTCGCGAAGTCGCTGGCGTTTCTAAAGTCAAAGTTTAAAACCTCAACATTAGCGCCGAAACTTTCGACCGACTGAATGCGCGTCTCGTGATTATCAAAATTATCTTTGATGTAATCAAAAATTTCTTTCTTTGTCGGATCGCCAATATCCAGCCATCCAGAAGGGATCGTGTTAAATGCCATAATTTACCCTATTATATTACTGTAAGCATACCTCTCGGCCGTTGCGTCAGGCAATCCACTTACGTTTGCTACGATATATCCGTTTTTAATTTTTTCAGAGTCTGCTGATAAAGTAAAGGTGCTGTCTGCGTTGGCAGTTATGGACATAACCCGATTAAACATATTACCTAGGTCGCCTAGCTCTATTTTTGTTTGAAAAACTCCCCTGGCAATAGAGTTTATTTTGCAAATCTTGCGCCTGTCTTGATTGCTGAATCTTTTATAAATCCTATCAAATTCAATCTGTACGAAGTCGTTAAGGTTATTTGTTGAAAAAAAAGTATTTGATTTTATTTTTACTACCGACGAGGACAGCGACTTTATGAGCGCGTATCTCTGGGCAATGATCGTGGCGTCCGCAAGGGCGTAAAGAAAAAGCCTTATCTTGTATTCATTTTTTATTCCGACAAGCCTGTCAACAAAATCAGACGTGAAGCTGTATAACTGAAAAGACTCCTCGCCGTTTTCCTTGTCGGCGAATGGCGAATATTCTGCCGCAACGCTGTTGAATATTTCAGACTTTGACTCAACCGAAAAATCCACGATATCATCATCGTTTATTACTTGAATGCTTGCTGGCTTCTTGGGACTCAGAACTTGATAGGACACATCAAAAGATTGATCTAAATACAGAGAGCCAAAAACGCTCTCGTTAATCTTTGTGATAACGTCACGAATAATCGGAGAATCTTTTTCTCCAATCTTCTCAGGGACAACTAAAGAAAGATGGTAATAGGCGTCAGCCTCAGCCTCGGTAAATGTAGAATTATTGAAGTTTGATATTTCGGCATCAAAAGAGCAAAGATGTTTGACCGCCCTTGCCGCATTAGACTTCCACTCTCCGGATACTTCGATTCCCATTGTGTCAACAAGAATAAGAGAGCTATCATCAACGAGTAAAACATTTTTTTTATTTGCGTTAACCGTAACGGTGCTGCCGGCGTATGCCGTTCTTATTAATATTTCTTTTTCTTTAACCTCTAGGATTTCGTAAAAAGTTGTGTGAGTTATGTCACTAGAAGAAATCCAATCTCTTGTTTTAAAATCAGTTTGAAAATTTACGTCCGCGGCAACCGTTGTAATAGACCTGCTGGAGCCTGTGAATGTGCAGTTAAATGGAAACGGGACCGCGCTTGTTACGTTAAACTCAGCGAGGGGATTCAGCTCAACAATGGCATTGGCGGTCAAGTTTGAGATCGTAAAATCCCTGGAGATAAACATCTCTGCGTTGCCGATGTATGCTTTTTTGACAGGCTCCTTTGTGATTATATCTGTAATAATTGGGAGCACGTCAAGGTTCTGATATAGAACAACATTATTTCCGGTAACTCTTTTTATAATAGCCGCTTCGCCGTTAATAACGACATTGTCGCCATCAAAGAAATCTCCCGAGCTTGAGATTAAAAACCTATTGGCATTAATCACTGAGGTTATTGTAGCGGATGGCGATCTTAGCTTATGCCCCGCTATATGCCATCGTCTATTCTTAACTCTCCATGGTCTAGACGGCTTAACCTTTACTTGTTGGGACGCGAGGATATCTTTTAGTGCTTCTCCGACTGAAAAAGAAGTGTCGCTTAGTATCGATGAGACTTTTAGTCTGACTGTGACGCCCGTTTCGTTCGTGTAGAATATTTCATCTCCAGGAGATAAGTCGCTCAAGAAAGAAGTGCCTGACCCAGTGATGGCGGTGTCTCCCTGCGCGCCAGAAATCGCTCCCGTTAGCGCGTAGCCTTCGCCCATTATGCTAATAGCGACGCATTGCAAGCTGTCCGCCCTGCCGTAAATTCTTCTTTTCGGGGTGTTTATAACTGACTTGTTCAATGTCCCATCGGCGTCAGAAAATAGCCCGAGGTTTAATTTATTTCTTAGGTTGTAGATAAAATCTTTTAACCCAAAACTAACCGAACCAGATGAAAAAGTTTTGCTGGTAATGATTCCCTTGAATACTTTTCTTTTATCAGTCAATGGCACTTCAAGAAACCATGAAAAACATTCGACCGATTTATTTTCAAAGATGTGCGTGTCGTAAATGCCGTCAAAGAATCCGTCATTATTTTCCAGGGATATCCTTGAGTTTGATTCCTGGATTATCCCCGTCTGCTCGTCGTCAAGCTCCTGCTTAAAGTCTGATACTGATTCAAGGCGAGCTTCATACTCGACGTCTTCACCTACGAGTAAGTCCCAAGGAAGAGATAGCGGGGCGTTTGAAAAAAAATGTCTGTAAGTTAAAATTAATTCCTTATCGTCTGGATTGCTAGAATCTGAAAGCCTGACGTAAACAGTTTTTAAAGTTATGTCATAATAAAATTGTCCAGCAGACAAAGCCGCGCTAGTACCAAGCGCCAGCGGTAAAACCTCATGAGCGACAAGTTCGCAATAGAAACTAATTATTTTTTTATAAACAGACCCCGAATGGAGCGTCCATGAGTTTGCGCGCTGACTTGATCGAACCCATACTAGAGTTATTTTTTCAGACGATGACTTCTTGGATTCAATTGCAAAAGTCGTCACCTTGACCTCTCGAGCAGGACGTCAAGCTTGCTGTTTATCTGGGAGAATTGCTTGTCGTTATAAATCTGTTGAGTTTCAAGTCTCATTATTTTATTACTGTAATCGCCTATCAACCCGTCTGCCTTATCTTGGCGCGATATAATGGCGTTGGCGCTCCACGCGATAACAGGCAAGAGCACCGCTATAATTATCAGCATGGTGACTTCTTTCCACAATGCGCTTCCCTTGATCATCCTTGCAGCCCAGTAAGAAGCATGTCTAACAATGTAAAAATTGTTAGCATTAAAACTATCGCGCTAAAGATTATGACAGGTATAGAAAATTTTGGTTCATTCATTTGCAACATGCCTCCACAGCTTCGTTGATTGAATACGGTACTGAAAAAGGTCGTTCTCTATTAGGTTTAAAGTCGTGCCCGAAACCTTGTTTATGTGAAACCTCATGCACTAAATTGCTAGTTTTAGCACAGCGACTTGAGCCTATGTAAAATTTAGAATTCACATTAATAATTTTAGATGTGGGTGTAGTCCATCCAACCACCGAACCCCATTTCCTGTAAGAACTTAATTCGATTGTCGTCGGGGTTGATCTAATGTGCGCCACCACTTGCGCATTTGTTTTGCCGTTGGTCTGAATTAATTTTCTTTGTAGCATAAAATCTTCAAAGCATTTTGTAGCAATAATTTCATTGGCTTTAATTACTGCTTGCTCAAACTCCGCTTGGTATTTTGGCGAGAAGTTTTTATAAGCCGAAACAGTTATCGGTGCCCTGTTTGGCACTTCTATCAGCGCGGCTGGAATAGACTTGATTGGCTCAGGATTGAGCTGAACCGCTGAGCAAGAAACTAAAAAAGCTAATAATAAAATTTTCATATTAATACCCATGACAGCTTATGGTTGCGTAAACGTCAGATGAGGCTACCGTCTGGTAATAGCTCTGTATTCTAAGCGAATTACAATTTGAGCACATATTAACCGTAGGCGTACCACCGACGTATCCTCTGATTTGAGTGTCTCCGTTTGTCGTATCATAGCCCTTTCCTAGGCACCAAATCTTGGCGTATGTTTTTGAAAAGTTAAGAGTATAAAGCCCAGTGCCCTCGCGGGAAACACTTAGCATATTTGTTTGTGTTCCTTGATCCAAAAAGCAAGGAGAGGAGGTGCAGTTTGTGGCTAGATTTGTTGTGCCAAAGCTAAAGGTGAAAAAATCATGAGCAGACCCGCTGGAAGTGTTCATTGTGTTGACAAAGTTTCCGACAATGTTAGCAGCAATCGGCTCGATTGAAATTGAGGTCGAAGAAATATCATTATTTATACCTATGCGACAGGTGCCCCCTCCGGAGCTGTTGACTTGTAACTTAAACTCTACATTTGCCACCGTTGCGCTATATTCCACTATGCCAGAGAAAGACCCCGTCATGCTCTCGTTGCCGGGAGTTGAGTGGGCATGTTGTGGCCCAATTGTTTTAGAATTTGCTGAGTCTACTAGCTGAAACCCACACGAGGCGGAAGCGACAGAAGCCATTTCCGAGTTTACCGTTACTTTATATCTTCCCGCAGCTAAAGTTGGAATCTTTAACGCCAACCCGCCCGCTGCGCTTGGGGTCACGGTGCTTCCCAAAGTAGTGGCAGAAGCATAGGTGCAATCTGTATCTACTGCGTCAACAAAAGAGCCACTAGATGTTGTAAAAGAACAATTTGCTACATTCGCCCATTTGATTTGCGCTGATGGTGGTGCTGGCTGAGAAATAGTAGTAACATTTCCCGCTAGTTCGCTGGCCGGAATAGTCGCTTGTAAAGAAAGTATCTGGCCTGCTGACGGCCATGGCCCCGTAGCGGCAGTTTTTAACAACCCCGCCGTTCCTGATACCTGAGTACCAAAAGTCATGTAAGAGACACTTGGCTCTCTTAGTACAAGTAGCTGGCTAGTACCAAGACTGATATTGGCGGCAACATCCCCAGCGCGCTCAAGCACTGTGATTATTGTCGATCCAGTGTAGCCGTTTGGTAGAGTCATTCTTTGCTCTGTATTTGTGGTTGTTCCCAACACAAAAGTTCCGGCGATTTCTACGTTAGTCGCATTTTGTCGCCATTTTAAATTAGAAGTCGTGACCGTTCCAAATCCAGTGAAGACAGGAGTGTATGACTGCCACGCCGTTACTACGCTAGCAGTGTTTTTTACATCGCCAATTATTAAGCGAGCATTATCAATTGCGATATTACCCGTTGCTACTCCGGTAGTTTTTAAAACCAGTCCGTTGTTAGTCGATCCTAAAACAAAAGGTATCGCTTTCAATTGCCATGAATCAGTGCCAGAAAAAGTGTCAGAGCAAGTTAATGTGTCCGCTGAATTTACCCTAGCGCATAGTTGTAAATTATTTACTGTCGAAGGTGCCATTACATAAACGGAAGCCTCCGCTTGCAATCCTACCAGTGACGCGCTCGTGGCAGTTGTTTGAGAGAAGTTTAGCACCTGAGCTGTCAGTGCTACTTGGGCATACTTTAATCCGTCAACCGTATCCGCTGTTACGTTTGTCAAAGTTCCAGATGTTGAAGTCCAGCTTTCTCCTGCTACTGCCTCTTCGAAAGACGGGTTAAGTAATTTATTCTGAGAGCCGCCATTTGCAACGGGTAAAATTCCGCTAACTTCACTGGCAAGATTTACTCCCGATGCTGAAACAAAAGTTTTTGCGCCGTCTGTTTTAATAAAATTAGAAGCTGTTAATCCGCTCATAGTCATGCCTGTAAATGTTGGCGATGCTGCTGTGTGAATGTTTTGCGGAGCTGATAGCGTGATCGATCCGGTCGCGCTTACTACCGTGATCTGGTTAGCCGTGCCAAGAAGTGATCTGTATTCATTAGCCGCTCCGGCGCTGTTGACCGCGAGCAATTGCCCAGAAGTCCCTATCGTTGGAAGCGAGGTATCAGTTAAAAGTTTAAGCCAATTAGTTGTGGTGCCTGAATCATTTTTATAATAAATGCCGTTTGCGTTTGAAATTACCGAGCCTTTGCTTCCGTTTGTCGCCACCGATTTCGGATCAACAAGGCTGGTATTATAATAAAGCCCTGAAGAATAGAGCGAACCATTTTTAAAAGTCTTGACGTTGTCGCCCGAAACAAACCATTCGCCAATACTAAATGCTCGCGTGGATAAAAGTAAAAATAGTAGGACTGTAAATTTTTTCATGCTTCACCTAAAAAGTTAATCGCTAAATAATCGGACACATTCGTCGCGCCGCCAGCGACTATCTTAACCGAAATTCTTGTTCCGGCAGGGATGTCGACCTCAACGCCAGAATCAGTTCCGCCCGCAGGGATATAGCACAGGGAAACCTCTGAGGCTGCCGCGCCCGTTGCTAAAATTAAAGGATCGCCATCTTGATACGTTGCTTGGATTTTTTTTATAATTCCAACCGAAGAGGCGACTAATTCCACATAGGTCGCGCTTGAAATATTCGTACTGGACATGTCAATCAATGCTTGGCTTGTTACTTTCAGTGGTATCATGTCAATCCTTCTCCATTTTGCGGCGGCGAGTGTGGCGTCAACGCAAATAAATGCTTTGTCTAGCGTGATATTAATCCAGTTTGAACCGACTTCGTAACCATCGCCAGTGTCCTCGTTAATTGTCGGGCTTGTCGTCGCCGCGTAGTTATGTTTAATGAGTTGAGCAGTAACAACTGGCGCGCTATTGCTTGTAAATCCCGTGCTTAAATCTATTATTCTCATATTTAAAACCTAAATAAATCAAACGCAAAACTATTCTCGGTGTCATTTAATCTGACGTATGACATTGCGTTTTTTTCATTCTCATGCTCGATTATCCACGCAATAAATTCACTTGTCGAATAAGAATAACTTGATGAGATTAGTCTAACGGTATAGATTCCCTTTTTTAAAAAAACTGATTGCGAAAACCTTATGTAGTAATTAACTGCGCAGTAGCTATTCGCCGTAGATAAAGAGTCCTTTAGGTTTTGCGCCGTAAACGTGGCAGTTGTCGCCACCTCTGTCGATCCACTAAAAACCGCAAGCCTAAAATTTCCAAGAGGCAAGTTGTTTAAAAATAAATATGGTCTAATCGCCTTGAGCCTTATGCCGAGTTCTCTTGTTACTTCGATTGACTGCTCAAGTGTTGTTTCAAGTTCTTTCATTAAAAAATAGTGCGCCACTTAATTAACCTCTCTAATTTTAATCGAGGTGCTATAAAGAGCAAAGAATTTATTCATTACAGATGGTCTATCGGTCAGGCGATAATGCCCAAGAAATCTATTCTTGTTATTTATAAAACCGTCACAGTCGATGAAAAAATAAAAAGTCTTTGTGATTCCACAGAAGTCAAAGAGCTCAAAGAAGTTGTCTATTTCAGCCAGGTTAAGATTATCAAGGTTGCCAGAAATAGATATCTGGCTCACGTTTTCATCAAAAAAAGATTGTCCGTATCTGTTTGTTTGCCCCTTCGATAAATCATTATTATCGTAAGACCAGCCAAAATTTACACTTCTCTTTCTTGTCCCGAGCTCCATCTTTGCGCCAATGAAAATGTTTCCAAGCTCAACGTAAATCGCAGACGAGAGAGTTATTCTCCAGAATCTATAGCTCTGATCTGTGAATTCTTTCAAGGTATAGCCGAAATCATCGTCGAGACTTGTGATTGTTGTGGTGAACGCTGGCGCAGCCCAGGTGTCAGTGCCATTCGCTTCGATTGTAATTGGCGCCGTTATATTGTAACCATTTATTTTATTTGCCGTGATTATTATAGAATTAACTATTTCAACGGTTATGAAATCAAAAACAATTACGCTTGAGCTTGTCGTTGACCTAAATGATTTAGTGCTTCTCGCGTCTTTTAAATTTGAAACCGGAAAGGATAAATTTTCATTTGTCGCCGTCGCTACCGTTGGCCCTTGATTGACTAAATTATAATAGTAAAATTTTACACTCATGCGCTTAACCTCGCGCCAGATTTTATTTGTTCTCTGACTGCTCTAAAAACTTCCCTGCCATCGATCTGAATTATAATCGGCGCGTTGCTGCCGCCACCATTCCCGCTGCCGCCGAGCTGTGCAGCTATGACGCCTTGTTGTGCTGTATTTAAAATTAATTCACCAGAGTTAACTCTTGCCATTACGCGATCACCACTAAAAGAACTACCGCCCACGATCCCGCCGTCCTCAAATGCTTTAACGCTATTGATCTTCGCCACGTTCGCAAGTCCTGTCGCAATTATTCCGGCCACTAAAAAAGGTTTTGCTACCGTTGGGACTAATGGATCAGCGAGCGCCTGAGATGCGGCTACATAAGTATTAATTGTAGCGCTTGCCGTTGCCAGGACTTTTGCAGTGACAGAACCTTCTTGGGAAAGAGCAATTCCGAGCGCAAGAAATCCTTGCAATGCACTTGCTCTAGCTGCAAATATTTGTCTTTCGTCCGAAGCTTCTTGTTCTTTTGTTTTTTTATTTGTTGCAGCGTTGGCTTTAACTACTGCCGTTTTTCTTTCTTCTAGCGCTAACTCATTTGCTAAAGCTCTATTTTTTTCATCTAATATTTTTTGGTTTTCCTCGACCTGGGTGTTAAATTTAAGCTCTGCTTGAATGAGCGCGTTTTCGTTTTCAAAATCAAGCTGGGCTTGCGCTCTAAGCGTAGAGTCTTCAATGCCTAATATTTCTAGTTCCCTGAGCGCGAGCTGTCTTTGCGTCTCGCCCTGAATCCTTGCGTCTGTTATTTTTGCCTGCGTTGCATTTTCCTGATCTAAAAGCTCTTGGCTTCTATCCGGTGCGCCGCCGCCGCCCTCGGCGTTTGCCGTGCTTTGTCGAACAAAAACCTGGGATTCAACTCGCTCCTGCCGAAGATGCAGCACTTCTAAAGCCGCAATTTCTTCATTTATCTCTGAGATGCGCGCCTTGATGGCGGGATTATTCTCGGTTAGCGGCGAGCTTCTTTGTCGCTCAAGAAGTGCAAGATCGTTAGTTAAAATATTTATTCTTTCGCCATAAGCCTGGACGCTCTCGTCTCCGCTTATGGCAGCGCTAACTTGATTAAATGCATTTTTTACGATATCGAATGTGCCGCCAAGTATCCGGTTAACTTCCTGAGCCGCTCCGCTGGCCACTAAAAATCTTCCGATCGATTCCTTTGATTCATCAAAACTATTTCCAAGAGCAGCGGTCTGCCCCGCGTAGGTAGCTAAATCATTTTGAGCAGAGCCAGAAAATCTCGCCTCAACGAGAGCCATAATCCCTTCGAAGTTTTTAGCTTTATCTCCTGTATCTTTAAATTGGATACCAAACTGATTAAGCCCTCTCGTTTGTCCGTTTATTGCGCGACCTAAAGTCTCGACAACGGATGGTAAGTCTCTACCAAATCGCGCTGCCAGGTCTGCCGCGCCAGATGTTGCTCGCTGCAATCCGGCTTGATCGAGCTTGACCAGGGACTGCAAAAGTCCTAGCGATGAAAGAGCGGCGTCGTCGCTAAATCTTGTGGTGGTTTGCAGGCTGCTTGCGTACGCCTGCAACGAGTTACTTGTCGCTGTTGTAAATTGTCCAGTAGATTTAAGAGCTGCATCTAGCCTATTGATTGCCGTTTCTTGTTCTGAAAAAGATTGCAGTCCGGCTTTTGCGATCGCCGCCAAACCGAAGGCTACGCCCAGGGCAGCGGTAGCATATTTAGTAATTGAGGAAATGCCAGAATCAGAAGATGCTTTGGCTTGTTTTTCAAGCGTCTCCACTCCCTTCGTGGCTTCTTTTGTTCCCTCTATGAATTGATTCCCGAAAATTGGATCAAACTTTATTCTGCCCGTGCTTGATTCTACTTTTTTAACCTGAATAAGGGCATCGTCAAGCGCGCGTTTTAAATTATTACTGGCAATCTCTAGATCAAATTTTAATTTTTCAGTCAAGGTATGCCCCTAGGTCGCAGAAGAATAAAACTTTTTCAAAAGAAAAATCATAATGAGAGCCAAGCCCCATTTCGTGCGATCTTTTTTGAATGTAATATAATCCTATGTCTTCCATGACTTCAATAACCGCCTCAAAATCTTCTGGCGAAACAACTTGCCTAAGCGCTTCAGTGTCAATCCCTTTGCTGTAAGCGTGAACGCAGTCCTTTATCAGTCTTTTTTTTTGAAAAAAACCAGCATCCTGTCAATAAATAAACCGGACATTTCTTTATACGGCTGGAAAAATTCCTCATCATTGAGAGATTCTTCAAAAGAAATTCCCGTCTTTGATAAATCCGTAAATGATTCAAGCTGCGAAACGCACTGGGCAATATATAAATCTATACTATCCAGCGATTGATCCTCGTCGCCTTCTTTCTTTTTATATTCATTGACAAGTTTTTTTACTTTAGACCAAAGAAGAATTGCCTCAACCGCGTTTGGCAATCTGATCTCTACTTTATTTCCTCTAATTTGATATTCTTGCTTCATATTAAATTAAATTTAAGTATAAATCTTTAAGGCTTGTCGTAACGAATCCAACAATGGTTAATTCTGCCGTCATAATAACGTCTCCGGCAATAGGCGCGGAAGTTATTGTGGCATTTCCTAAATATAGATTAACGCATTTTAGTGGAACCCAATTTCCGCCAGCTTTGGGACCAATGTTTACCATTACTGAAACAGTTTTATTCTGGATTAGCTTATCAAAAATAGCAACCTCACCAGCGTTTATTGCGACCGTAGCCGTTAATGTAACTTCTCTTTTCGTGATTTGCTTTTCCTGGACTCCAGACTCAGAGCAGATACAGTCAACGTCGGCGATAGTGTTGGAAAGTTTGATACTCATCTTTTGCGCGCACACGCAAACATTGTCGGTCTGATCGCCAATAAAAAGCTCGCCGTTTTTAACAGTGATATTAGAAGCGTTGTCATACGTTCCTGTGTATGGAGCAATATATGAAATTGCATTAGTAGCGGTATAGGTTAATGCGCCCGTGCTGTTTGCGCCCGTGGTGAATCCGATTTTTGTTGCCATCGAGTTAGCGGTGTTTGTTCCTGTGTTCCATAACAAAGAGAAAGCCGCGACGCCCGTTGCTGTAAATTTAAATTTACCAGAGCTGTCAACGTACACAACTGTAAAGACTGCCGTTGATGCCGAGTCGTTCATGGCCTGAGCGATAGCGTCAGCAAGCTCTGTTACTGTTTTATAAAATTTTGCAGTTAAAGAAATAGCATAAGTACCTGACGTGTCTGACCAGTCAAGAAATCTTGTCGAAGACGTTAGCTCAACCGGATTAACTAAATAGCTCGAGCCCTGAAACTCAAATTCTACTTCTGCCTGACCGTTGGCATCAAGAGTTAAGTTCATGGCGGAAATCTTGCAGCCAGGGGAAGCCTGCACCATGCCGCCATTTCCTTCGTAATCCCAAATAGAAAGACTGGGGTGTCCCGTTGCTGCTGGTTTATATAGAACCGATCTGCCAAGATTAATACTTACCGCCGGAGCCGTGGTCACTGCGAAATTTAAAGTTAAGTCGTCTCCGGAGATTGACTTAATGTTTCTCATCGAGAATCCATTAGTAGAATCTTTTATCATCAACGCTTCGCCCACTTCAAAGCTTGCCCCGATTCCGGTGTCTACTTTAATCATGGTAGTAGTTGACGCTGCTACCGTTGGATATTCTACCGCTGCGATGCTAGTAGCACCGAAAGCGCCTTCGTAAAAAAGATTAACGTCAGGAGCCGTTCCTACAACCCCAGAAGTTTTCAAGTAAGCGGGATGAGTGCCCTCTACGGATTCCTTTCCTATGGCCGGCTTTGATGCGCCGATATCATTTACTAATTCTTCATTGTCTAGTTTTTCATAACTTGATGCCATTGATTTAGAAGGGCGAATAGGAATAAAATCTTGCCCTGATCCTGGTGCGACAAGCGTTCCTGCCGTGATCTCTCTAACTACTGCTCTTACTGACGCTTTTGGGTTAACTGTTGCCATAAAAAAATCTCCTTAAAGTGATTCGCTAATTAAAATATTAAAACTTATTTCTGTGAAAAGAAATGATTCATCGTTATTATTTAAAGATTTTATTGCAGAAGCGGAACCGAGGGTAATTCTCTCAATGCTAGAAGATATTCCAAGCTCAGAAGAGTTTAAGAATTCTTTAAGTACTAAATTGGTATTTTCAAGCAGAGCGAGACTGGCAATATCAAAGCCGTCGGCTCTGCCTTCGTTCATTACATGCCGCTCAACCAGCACAATAATTATTCTTCTATCAATTGAGTAATTGCAAAACTCTAACGTCTCTTGATTTCCGTCGTCTATTTTAAATCCATAAAGAGATCGCCCCATTAACGGATTAGCTTCTATGTCGTAAGGATTTGGCAACCTTATATGAGAAGGAAAGACCTCAGCGAGACTACTCTTGACGGCATTGTACACTGTGGTTATTTTGCTCATCGACTAAGCCATCCCGTTTTCATTTTTTTCTCTTGCGGATCAAGTACGCCATTTGCGTTTAAGTCAACCCTGTTTATTGCGTGCGAAATTCTCGCCTCATATTCTTGTTTCGCCATTAATGCGCGATCAAGATAATCTTTCCCAAATGCGTTATAAATAATTTGCGCGGTCTTTGAAACCGAGGCAAGTTTAAAAACATCTCTTTCTAGAATTTGATTCTTGCTCCAGATAATTCCTTTCGCTTGCAAGTCTTTGACGATAATTTCCGCGGCAGTTGCCGTCTGTTCTTCCCAGTCCAGCTTTCCAAGTTCGAAAGCCGACAGTCTCATATTGTCGTTAAAGATGGGATACTCAGAAAAAAGATCGAAGTCGTCACTAAACTTTTGACCGATCCAGCTTATGTCTATTGCTGCGGTCAGAGTCTGATTAAATGTTATTTTTGTCCAAAATAAATCGTAAATACTTACAGTACTTAGCTCTGTTATTGTTGTCCCGTGCATGTCATTGGTTGCGCGAGATTGCCATCCCTCGAATCTATCGGGAGTAAACTGCACGAATCCGCTTTTAAATAATCCGTTTGTTTCATCTGAAATTTCAACACAGGCATTAAATTCGTTATATTTATAGTTAGCAACGCTCATCGTGGTTGCCGCTACTGCATTCACAGTGTCGCCGAGATTTAAGTAAAAATGATTAAAAGGCAAATCCGTCCCAATGTAAATTGCATTTCCAGAAGCGTACGACATAGCATATGAGTCGGTTTTATAGCCTCTGACAAATTTAGTGATATCTGTTATCGCTGCGCCTGCTTTAAATAAAACTCTCATCTATTTGTCTCCAAATATACTAATGCTCTTTCCTCGCAAGCTGCCGCGATTTGGGACTCTATTGGATCGTCAGGTAGTTCGACAGAAAGCGTTTGTCCAGCAACAATAATGACCGCTGTCGTGTTTGCAAGATTGATTTCAACTAATATGTAATTCATAGAACCTCTTTTTTTATAGTGCCTGATAACCAGAAGCACTGTAATAAATCCCGCCAGTGACTGCTGTCTCTGTTGCAATTTCCATGAGCGATGCAGAACTACCGCAATGAGGCGTTGGCAGTGTAACAAGTTGCGCCTCAATCGCCGGAGTTTGCAAGCGCAGTCTTAAGCCAACAGTTCCCGTTGCACCATCTCTCACTACTAAATGAGTTGGCGCACCGAGAGCGTCATGCGAGTAAACTAAATTAGTTAAACAATTTTTAATTGACGCTGCGCCCGCTGCTCTTAGCGTGACCGCTGTTGTTGTGTTTACGATCCCCGTTGAAATAGAAATTGCGGCCCAATCGTTTTCTCGCGAACCAAAATCTTTTGTAATTAATTGTCCCGCCGTGGTCATCATGAAATCTGAAACATCGTTATTTGCAAGAGTGGTGTCTAGTGTTGTCACTACTCGCCCCGCAACCCTTAAAGGCGCGTTGCCTGGGGATGCAACGGAGTGGGCGGAGTTGTTCCTTGGGACAAGGGTACCGTCAACCCAAGGTGCTCGACTGAAAAGGGAGACTGATTGCACAGTACCGCCAGTCGCGGTCGTTGCGATTCTTAGCCTAATGTATCTAAATTTAATCGCAAAAGAATAAGAAATTGCCGATGATGTTAAAGCAATCGCAGAAGTTGACATTGTTCCCAACAAAGTAATTTGATTAAAAACCGGGATCGATTCAAAATTATTCGTGGGATCATTACTTCCTTCAAAAATTATTGTCCCACCTGTGGCGGTCGAAACAACTTGCACGTTACCACTTCTATATCCGGTTAAATCTAATCCCGTTGAAGCCGTCGCGCCGTCGGGTAGAATATTATTAACTGTCGTAGTTAAGCCAGATGCGCCCGTGACAAATAAGTCATTTATATTTTCATTTGATAGGGTTACCGGAATGCTTAGAGCAGCACTTCTTTGGCCAGAAATTAAATCTGTCCCGCCAATTGAGCTTAGGTCGGTTTGCAATTTTCCAGATGTGTCGGTTAGTAAATTTTTAATTAAACCACTCGCGTCTTTCCCACCTACCAAAATAGGATTCACAAGAGAGGCAGAGGCTGACTCTGCTGATATACCCTGCATGCCGTCAATAAATGCCTGAGCGTTTAAGCTGAAAATAAGTAATAAAATAAAAAGTTTCATTATAAAAGTCTCCACTGTGTTCCGGTGTACTGAAATTCTATTGAGTCTTTTCTTTGCAGTACAGCAGTTGTTAATCCATTAATTAGATTCCCATTGCCATTGACCGTCAATAGCGCATCTAAAGTATAGACGGCGTGTTTCTGCCCCGACGTAGGAGATGGAGGTAATAAAAAAGTAGCACCTTGAAATTGATTCTCTAAGGCATCGTCGGAGTTAATCAGCGTATAAGATAATTGATTTTTTATAGAAAAAGAAAAAGTGGCGGCGGGTCCTGTTGGTCCAGTCGGTCCAGTCGGTCCAGTCGGTCCAGTCGGTCCCGTCGATCCGGTAGACCCAGTCGGTCCGGTTGCTCCGGTAATTCCAGTAGCTCCTCGTATGCCCTCTGAGATAGCAACAGCAGTGGGCGTGCCTGTCGTGACCACAACAACAGTGGGCGTGTCTGCCGTGACGACAACTTTAACAATATCAGACACGAGAAACGCCAGCGTAAATTTTTATAATTCCCTTGGCAAAAGAGTAAACGGATAAGTCGGCTCTGGTGATTAAAATATCGTAACTATAATCAATTGATTTATTATTTTGAGCGATAGGTATCGCTAGACCTAGGGCAGCGGAAAGCGTGATATTAATTAAATTACCAACAATAGTTGGAGAGAGGTTAATCGCCTTAGTCGAGAATGCATCTAGTCGCATTTGGGACCTTATCGTATGCCCCGTAAAGTCATGCGCAACAGTCTGGGCAATGTCGTCGTAAACTAAAAAGCTTTCACTTAGAGTTTCGCCTTGATTTAAACTAAAGTTGTGCTCTATTGGACTTCTCATTTTTTTTCCAATGGAAGCCCTACCGTTTTAAGATAGGGCATTTCAAGTCAATTTAATTTAAAATTAAAACTTAACTACTTCAAAGATAAATTCAATTTTACCAGCAGTAAGAGCGGCAGTATTAACGCCAAGGTTAAGAATTGATCCGCTGCTTAATTTAGTAAATCCGGCAACGTCGCCGGCCACGAAAGCGTTTAGTGAGTAAGTAGCAACAAGTCCAGCCGCTTCGTATTCTTGACCAGTCAATCCAACACCGACGTCAAGGGTAGCAGATGCTCCAGCGGCGGCAGTGATTACTTTTGATCCGATCATTCTTACTAGCACGTCGTTCGAAGCAGTCAACATCGTATAGTCGCCTGTTGCTCCTGCATCTTTTGAAAAATCATAGATCACTCTAACGATTTCTCTGCTGTTGCCGAATACGTTGCCGATTGTCTGAGAGTCCTTAAGCACGAATGCTTGAGTAGCTCCGGTTGTGATTAAAAAAACTAGCGCCAATAAAAATTTCATAATTATTCCTTTTTAAAAAATTAAGCTTGGTAGTTAACAATGTGCTTTAAGCTTCCTTGGTTATTTAATGCAGAACCGACAACCATTTCCGCAGACAATAAGAAGCCGCGTTGTTTATTGGCATGTAGGTCTGACAATTTAATCGTAACATCTTGTTGCATAACGAAGATCAACCAGTCAGGGTGAAAGAAAAGGGCATTTCTTCCAAGCGTTCCGCCGATTACTGGCATAGCGTCTGAATTATCTTCAAACAAACTAAATCCAAATCTCTTGATCGCTTTATTTCTATTGCCTGGCACTAACAAATCAGCGCCAATGAAATCAGCACTTGTTAATGTTTGAGCAGAAAGAAAATGATTCCAATAACCAGGACCAAGTAAACCGATCCAATCAACATCTTTAGGCCATTTAGCAGTAGAGGCTAAAAGTCTATTTCCAAGAAGGGCAGCGGCGTCCATTGTTGCAACGGCAGCAACGCTATGATCGGGAGCAGATAAGCTTGGAGCAACTTTTCCGTATAAATATTCGTTTGTTTTCTTTTCAAGCGCGTTCATTAAAGCCATTCTGATTTTAGACTTGCCTTCCGGTGAACCTAATTGAGTTTGCAAATCGATTAAGCTGTCTAGCTCGATTGATACGTCGATAATTGTATCGGCAACAACGTTTACCTGAGACATTACAACTTTTTCCGGAGTGTATACTTCATGGTTAACGCCAATCGTTTTGATTGCGCCAGTGAGCTGATTCATCATTGACACTTTTACGGTATCAAATTGTTGTTTAATTGATCCAGCGTATTCTTTTGAAACTAATCCTGGTAAAAGGATTTCTTCTCTTAGTTCCATTGCAATCAATGGAGACCATACTTCTTGCGCCTGTGCTGATAATTCTTGTACGAGTGTAGCTGTCATCTAAAACCTCATTGTTTATTTACAGTTTATTTTTTCACGATCTCTTTATGTCTTGCTCTCATTTCCGTTGATGTTCCTAATTTCTTCCAGCTCTCAAGCGTAAGCGTTGTCGTATTGCTCGGACTAGGCGCATTGCCTGGCATAGAGCCTGTTTTCTTTCTGACTAGCTCAGGATAATTCTTCACAAAATCAGAAGCAACTTGCTTGGCGATGTTTAGATCAATGTCACCCGTTGTCTCGTCGTACGGAATACGATCAAGCTCAACGAAGTTGAAATATTCGGGCTTTTGCAGCGGTCCTATTTCTTTTAAAATCAAGTCGATTTTCCTTAAGTTTAATTTTTGTTTTTCATTTTCCTTAACTTTCTCATCCAGTTCTTTTTTCTCGGTCTGCACTCGTTCATAAAGAGCTTTATATTCGCCCTTCTGTTTTAGCGCGTCCTCTTCCTTGAGCTTGTTCTGTTCCTGAATCTTCCCTAATTCAAGTTCAAGCCGAGATGCTTTTTCTGCTAAGGCTTTTTTCTCAGTTTTTAAAGCTTCGAAAGCCTTGTCTTTGTCTTTGATTTTATCTTCACCTGGTCCGGCACCGCCGTTGGCTTCAAGGTCGGCACCGCCGCCTACGATATTCTCACTCACTTTATGCTCCTTTGTGTTTTGCGGAATGTCAATATTATTTGACAGACCTAATTAATTTTAATAAGTCCCTTTTTATTTCTCTAACTATTCTTTCTATTTCTGGTTTAGACCAATCAAAAATTTCTCTATTCTTGCGGTAGTAGTCGGCGACCTGTTTATTATTTAGCTTTACCTTTCTGTCGCCAAGCTCGCCAGCCCTTGAGCTTGGTTTAACCATTAACTGAAATCCTGTGCTGGTTATTTCTTTTGCCATAGCCTCGAGCATCTGTCCCGTTGCCGTGGCGTTTGATTTATTTACCTTGCCCAATTCGCCTAGCTGAAAAGAAAAAAGCTTTCTTAACTTAATATATTCTTTTGATTCCAGTTTCGGAATAGCGCCAAGGTCGGGCATTAGTCCACGCCTGACTCTTTTGATAAAGTTTTCCAGGGCATTGTCCGCTACTTCTTTAAAGCGATCAGACTTAATATATATTTCTTTTATATTGCTAAACTCAGCGATCTTTCTTTTTATTTTTTCTTCGTTCTTACTCATCAAGATCACTCTTTTGAAATCCTGCACTGAGAACTATATTTCTCGCCACAATGTCAGCGGCAAGTAAGTCTATAACTCTTTCAGTGCGCTCCTCTTTATCGTCAACCGGATAGTTTTCAAGCAACCGGTTTAAATCTTCTTGCCTGATCCCTAGAAAATCCCTGCCCCTTGTTACCGCGGACGAGTTGCCGTAGGTGCCGAGGACGTTGCCCTCAACCTTCCCGAGAATGGCTTCATTGTTTATGCCGATGCGAATCTTGCCGGACTTCTCCATAAGCAATTTTATTTCCGACAACATTTGTCCGCTAAAAGTTAAGTCTACATTTGTCTGACCTTTTTCAATTGCATACTTTTTAGAATACTTTCCAAACGCAATGTTATTTTTATCCAGCCCAGACTCTGTGCGAGTTATTATCAGATCAATTATTTCCGCAGCAATAGCTCTGCGCTCGTCTGGACGATATTCTTTTGGTATATCAATTTCAAAGTACGGTTTAAATCTGGCCATTTACTACTTGGTCCGCTTGCCCAGTGTTTGATCGCTCTAGTTTTATTAATTCTAGTTCTGTCGCTAAATCTTCCTCGCTCATGTCTGGGTTTAATTCCATCATTGCTTTCTTGCGCGACTTAAAGCCTGAATCAACTTCTATTTTCTTTTCTTCGATTAATTCTTTTCTTGATCTAACGGCCACCATCTCTGGAAATTTAACAATGACAGTGAGGTCTTCGGGAAGCTTAGAGAATCCTTTCACAATTTGCATGTCAACCCAGTGATTGTGAATTGGAATCATCTTTGCCCAGAATTCTTTTTCATCTTGCACAAACCAATCAATGGATTTCTTTACAACACTTTGAACGTCCATCTCGTCCATGACCTTAGAAACGCCGGACGCAACATTGGCATTATTAACAGCGCCAACCGAGCCGACGCGAACGCCCTTAGTATCGAGCCATAAGATAAATACTGATAAGATAAATTCTTTCACCTTTTCAATGTCTGCCTCTGGCTTAAGTATCCCGATGATTGGATTCTTGTCTGTAGATTTGTCAGACTTCATTGACCATAAAGCGTTGGGAGAAATGGTTGCGTTTTCAAAGTCAACGTCAACGCCATAGATGATGGAAAAACATTGAAATAAAATCGCGCCGCTTAGATCAGAAAGAACTACGGGCATTATTTTTGTCATAGATAAAATGTCAGTGTCTTGCGTCGGTAGCAATTCATTCTCTACTCGATTCCCGTAGGTGATCGGTATCACTCCGAAGTCGTTAATGCCCTCGTTGTCAGCAAGCGCCGGAGCATATGTCTCGCCGTCGTCTGTAAAGGCATCAAATTCTTCCGCGCTGTATGTGTAATATAATTTATATTTTTGTTGTGTTATCTGATTTTTAACTCCAATAACTTCCTTCGTGACCTCGCCCATTAATTTAATTAGGACCGTCTCGCTGGTTGGATCGAAGTTATTGTCTGAGTAAGGCAGGAACCTATCGTAAGGCATGACTCTCAGTTTTGGCTTTTCATTATCAAGGTAAGGCTCAAGCGCGAATCCTTTAAATAGGTGAGAATAAGAATCCGCAACGCCCATTTTTTTATTTAGATTAAACGTGCTGACGTAGTAATCAATTATTTCCTGATACTGCTCTTGCCCCAATGCGGCCGTTCTGGTTGGCGGGTTATCATATGCAATGGAAACTTTGCTGATATATTTTTCCAAGATATTAACAATTATAAGTCGGTGCTGAATCTTAGAAAAATACTCAGCGGACAAAGCAGAGCGCATAATTTCTTCGACGTATTTTTTTAACCCGCCCTGAAGAATGTCGTAAGCGTCGGCGTTGTACTTAAGGTACTCGCTGTTATTTCTTATGTACTCTATTAGTTCTTTTCTTTTATCTTTTAGCGCCATTGAATCCTCTTATAGTTGAATTGTTTTTGTTTTCCTATCGTTATAAATAGTAAATTCGTAATCTTCAAAATAGTCTAGCGTATCGGACGCATGTGTCAACTTCCCTTCTTTGTCTTTTATCTTTTCAAACGTAAGTTTATTTTGCTCGACTCGCTTTAGATCGTTAATAAGTATCTTGCAGCAGGGATTAATTAGAATTTTCTTGTGGTGCATGCGTCCGCAAACAAGAAGCTGCCTCTCCCTTAAGCGCGGATTGACTGACTTCATTCTAATATTCTCTTGCGGAAATCCCGCCTGGATTAATAACTGATAGTCTGAGGCTCCTGTTGTCTTTCTATTTTTACCAGAGGCATCGATAGTTAAAAAAACATTGACGCCGTACTTACCGCGAATATATTGCGCCATCTGTGGCGTGTCCGAGTTACCGGCAAGCTCTACGTTGTCAAAATAATGAGTGTGGTCGCCCAGCTTGTGTGCGAAAGTCGCTGTCATTCTCCCGACGTTAAAATCCATGTTGACGTAAATCTTATCGCCATGTACTTGCTTAGCATGCTCGCTGATATTCGCGTCACTAAACGCATAATAAAAAGAATTTTCATTAAGCGATAGAATTTGTCCGTCGGTAAAAACTTTTGCCGCCTTCTCGTCGTACTGACTAATAAGCCTGTCATAGTAATCATCGTCTAAGTAAGTATTCTGCCTAGTGTTGGCATGCCACTTTTTAAAACTGCCTGGCTTTCTCTCGTTGAGCTCTTCGCTCTTAGAAATAAACTCTTCAATCCATAGGTAGCGATCTTCGGGAGTTCCGAAATAACCTATCTGCGAGTAAGGAGATTTTGCTCTGACCCTGGCGCGCGCCTCTTTAATTCTTATATACGGGATTAAAGACGGCTCATTAATTAACATGTAAGCAAGGTTAGGTCCGGCAATCGCTTTTTCGGCGGTAAAAATATAGACCTTTTTTTTATTCCAGGAGAATCTAAATTCAAGCTTAGATCGATTATAAAACCAGTGTCTATTTTCTTTTAATTGATACGCCGGAAAGACCTCGTCAATTAAACATGGCTCAATGTCTCGATGATACTCTCGATAACTGGGAGCAAGCACACCGCCCTGAAATCCTTTATTTAACCATGACAGCCTTAAAATCTTTTCGCAAAGTGTTCTCGTCTTGCCGCTACCAAGCCCAGCAAACAGCGCAACCTCTTTAGTCGTATCGTCAAGATATATTTCCCTCTGGTGAGGCAGATAATTAAAGTTTATCTTTATGCTACTCATTCAGGGCGAGTAATTCGCTCAGTCTTTTTTTTAGATACTGATTTTCCTCGGTTAATATTTCCGCTCTTTTCGTAGCAACAAACAACTGCATGTCCCTGTCTTTGATTAATTCAATAAGCTTTTCGTTCGAGATTTCGACCTTAGTAATGTAATTCATCTTTTCCCGCCAGGCATATTGCCATTGAAGTCATAAAAATAATTGCTGTTACCGATGCATGTAGCGTGAAGTTCCCGAGGCAGTTAACAAATGATGCCATAAATATTGCCGCCCAAAGCCTGTTGCGCGCTCCCTTGATTGCCACATGGCACAGGTAAATAAAATACACCGCGCCAGCCATCCCAAAGATTCTCATCGCCGCAAATAATTCATTGTGCTCTTGTAGAATTATCGTGCCGCCCACACTGAGCCTCATGTCATAAAGCCAGCCAGCGCCGGTGCCGATTATAAAATTAGTCAATGTCATTTTAGATGCAATCGCTTTCAGTATTTCCCAGCGATCGGCAGCGGAAGATATCCCAAGCGGGTTAAAATAAATAAACGCAAAATACCCCGCCACTAGGCTTATTAATATAGTGCCGCTAAATCTCTTTATCTTTTCATGATTATAATAGGCAAGGGAGCCAATAACGGCAGCGCCCATTCCCATCTGTGACCTGGTTGCAAGTAATCCCGCGGCAGCTACGAGTATCAAAATATAGTTTTTTCTCTTCAGCCACACTGGAAATGTCATACCAATGAAAGCTCCCAGGGTGTTTGGGTTTCCAAGCGTGCCATAGAATGAACTTGCTTGCGTCGCTATCGCTGCATTTTTAACCGAGGAATTAAATATACTATAAAAGTTTTCAATTACCGGAACCCCGATAGACTCCATCGTGCATAAAAATATCTGAAACATAATCGCCCAGCATATAGCTGTCTCGATCATCTCCAGGTCATTTATACGAAATCTTGCCGTAGATAGCTTTACCGTATAGGCGATGCCCGCAAACAAGTAAATCAACCCTCCGCTCACGCTACTAGAGGCAGGCTCATACTGATTAATTAAAATCAGAATTAAAAAAAGCGGAATCAAGAAAAGCTCTACCGCAACCGATTGAACACTTTTTTGAAAAGCAATAATAACAATTGAAAATAAAACAAAAAGCTGATCCTTAGAATACCTACCAAGATTAACGCCAGGGACAGCACTGATTCTTGTATATAAAGGGAGTATTAAAAACATTGCGGCGATTAAAAATTTCATTCGACTTCTTTGCTGTCGTCTACCTTGTCTCTTCTTTCAATCTCCAGCTCATCGTCCTCGTGATTTTGATTATCATTATCGCGCCACTTATGGCAGTTTTTCATTTTGAAAATTAAAAGAGATGGCACTCCCTTAACGTCGCCTCGCATGGATTTATTATAAAGAATGTCATCGCTTAAAAGCATTTTTTCCCTACCAATTTTCTTGGCATCGAAAAACATTTCATGACGCTCACACCAGTTGTAAAGCGTATCTCTGTTTACATTTATTACCGCCGCAAAGGACTCAAACAAAAGACCTTTTGCCATATGGTCGATTAGCATCTGGCAGTATTCTTCTTTATATAAAGTAGGTCGCATAACTCTAAGGACTCCCATTAGGTTTTCCTGGTTAATTTTTCATAACCAGATTTATTGCCGTAACTCATTTTATTTTCACCAGATATCCGCGGTGCGTAAGATCGTCATTTATATCCATCATTTCCATTTCATTAGGGAAAAAAACTTCAATTGAATATTTCTTTTTAACTTCTGAATTTTCCTCTTCCGGAATGTCCATTTTGTCAAAGGCGGGCAAGCCGAAATCTAAAAGTCCGAAGCCTTCAAGGTCGATTGCTTGAATGTCCAAATCAAGCGCGACAAGATCGTCTTGAAATCCCTGCTTATCAAAAATAGCATGGCGAGCGATTTCGTTATCCGCTACAAGGTGGGCGTACTCTTCCGCTTCGTTTTCAAAGTCCTGAAAAATTACAGGAACCTCTTTATATTCGGCGACCATCGCAGCCTTTACCCGAGCATGACCGGCAACTAGAAAGCCTGATCTTTTTGAAATTGTGACTGGCGTCCTAAAGCCCCTTGCTGTAATAATTTTAGCAAGAACCTCTATTTGCCTTTCAGTGTGAATGTTTCTATTTTTCGGATTAAATACGATAGATTCGATTGGGACAATTTTAATTTCTTTAGCTTCAATTCTCATGTAACTCCTTGATCACCGACCCAGGTTATGATTAGGCACCGCCTAACCACCAGTAATTATGCTGATTGCTCTTTCGCGCTTTGTCAAATCAAATAGGCAAACAGGCAGACCTATCGCCAAAAGCGCGCACATCGGCGGCAGTCGCAACAATCACCACTTAGCCGAAAAATAGTTTTAAATTCAATTACTTGCACCTAAAAATCTTCTCCCTTTATTGATTAAATGTGTTACATTAAATAAAGAAACAAGACACAGGAGAAAACAAAATGACTTACATAGAAAGAAGAGACTTAAAAATTGAAAATTATATTAGAAAAAGTTCAAGAGAAATTTCTGAAGGAATAATTGAGAGACTTGAGGATTATCTAGATGATTCACAATCTGATTCACCTGAAGATATAAAGCTAAGTGTAGTTTTGTTAAAAATTTCAGACCTGAGCGAGTTTAATTCTGTTAGTGAGTTTGAAAGTTTTATTACATACGCATGCAATGAGTTAGATTTATCAGAAGTATTTTATGACAGCGTCAATGGGGCAGATTTACCCATGACTTTTGAAGACATTTGCGATGATGTACAATGCAATCCACTTTGTAGCTCGCAAGCAAGTGCGGATGAAAAACATTACTTTAGTGCAGACGAGTCACTGAGCTATAGCCCGCAAGAAATCGCTGATCTAATTGGCGTAACTTTAGAAATTTTTGATGAGGAGAATTAAAATGAAGATTTATACCGTAAACAAATTAGGGTATTTGGAAATTCAAAAAGTATTAAGAGAAGAAACTTTTAACTATTACACTGACCTAGATAAGCTTCAGCCATGGGCTGACGAGTTGGCGGATGAAATGAATAACGGGAATACTGTTGAGGTGGAAATGTCAGCGCGTCACACAAAGACTAGACAAATAGGCTACTTGTCCCTCGAGGCCAAACATTTTGATTCAATCGAGGTTGAAGATGAGTGATGAAAAAAAAATACATTAGCTGGAAATTATTAACAAGGAGAATTAAAATGACTAAGTACAAACTGGAAGATTTAAAAGCGGGTGCGGTTTTTAAAGACGGGGGCACAACAATAACAATTATCGCAGTGGGAAGGGCAGATGTTTTTTACACATTTCCTGCTACGTTAGTCTGTGACTATGTTGAGGACACTTGCCCTATTGGTGAGTTTTTGAGTGGAAAAAAGGGCGATTTAGTCGTGCCAACTACAGAAATTGCTTATTCAGATTTAAAAGTTGACAGAGAAATTATGAGCAAATATACACTAGAAGATTTAAAAGTTGGCGCAGTTTTCAAGAACAGTATTTCGAAGAGATTAACAATTATCGCAGTGGGCAAGTCAAAGGTTTTTTACACATTTCCCACTACGTTTAGCTACGTTGAACACACCTGCTCCGTTAATGAGTTTTTGAGCGGAGAAAAGGGCGAATTAGTTAGACCAACTACAAAAATTGCCTATGTTGAGTATTGGAGTTGTCACGATCTCTCGGTAAAACGCTATTGCTCAAAAGAATTATGGGATAGCAGAACAAGCACTAAATTTAATAAACTTATTAGAGAATTTGAAATTGAAGTTGATGAAGACGGATTTCCGGTTGATGGTGCTTTATGACCAAAGCGAATTCGCCTAAAATTAAAATAGCGTCTTTATTTTCAGGTTGTGGTGGAACTGATTTAGGAGCAAGTGGTGGATTCACTTACTTGGATCAGCACTATTCTAAGCACAATGTTGAAATAGTATATGCTAATGATTTTAACAAAAAAGTGTGTGATATTTTTGATGCTAACTTTCACATAAAATCTGACTGTAAAGATTTACGTTTAGTCCAAGCTAAAGACATTCCTAAACATGATTTGTTAATTGCAGGTTTTCCTTGCCAGAGTTTTTCTATTTTAGCTCAGAATCCACCAAGGCTAGGGTACAAAGACGAGAAGGGGAAACTATTTTTTGAAATTGTTAGAATCCTAAAGTTTCATAAGCCTAAATATTTAATTTGTGAAAATGTTAAAGGTTTAATGTCTGCGAATGAAGGGAAAATATTTCCTATGATAGTTAAAGAATTTGAGCAGGCCGGTTATGATATTGAATATAAAGTTCTTAATTCTAAATTTTTCGGGGTACCTCAAAAAAGAGAAAGAGTATTTATTGTAGGAGTACGCAAAGATTTAAAACTTCAATTTAAATTTCCAGAAAATATATTAGATGAAAAACAATGTATTCCATTATCGAAAATCTTAGAAAGAAAGGTAGATGAAAAATATTTCTTTAGTGATAAAGCTGTTGCAGGGATGGAAGCTTCTAATAAAAAATCAAATTTTCTACTAAATAAAGGTCGTACACAAGACGTTAATGGCCCCTGCAACACAGTGACTGCGCATTTAGCGAAAGTGACCTTGAATGGCACAGATCCAGTTTTAAAAATAAATAATAGATTTCGTAGATTTACTCCTCGGGAAGTTGCAAGAATTCAATCCTTTCCAGAAAGCTTTAAATTGATAGGTTCAGAAAGTGCGCAATATCTTGGTCTTGGCAACGCTGTCCCCCCCCGTAGTATTTTGGCATATAATAGAAAAAATTGCACAGCTAGAAGCCGAAATTAAAAAGTGAGGGCGCATGAATAAATACAAATTATCAGATTTAAAAGTGGGCGCGGTTTTCAAGAGCAACTGCACGACGAGAACAATTCTCATGGTGGGCAAGAAAGAGGTTTTTTATTCTTATCAATCCACGTTTGGCTACGTTGAAAATATTTGTCCCACCGGAGAGTTTTTGCGCGGCGAAAGGGGCGAATTAATCGAAGATGGATTTCCGATTGAGGAGAATTAAAATGGCACTAAAAGACGCTGAAGGAAATATTATCAAAACGGATTATTTAAAATATTGCGTTTGTCACGACGGTAACTGTAATTATGAGGTAATGCTCGAATCCGATTTAGAAGGATGCGATATAGTCGTGGACTCGTTTGATAAATTAACTGACGCAAAAAAACTTGCAATCTTACTAATTAGAGGTGACATAAGGGACCTTAGGGAAAACATTTATTGCATAGAAGACAAATGTAAAATGATAAAACAAAATGAGCAAGCACGGACTAGAGGATTTAAAAGTGAAACCAATTTTTAAAAAAGGCAGACCAAGAAAAAAGGAATCGGAAAAAAAGGATTGCCATATTTCAATTAGGCTAACTAAAGAAGAACTAGGAAAAATAATATCTACTTGCAAAAGTCTTGAAATATCTTTTTCTAAATTATTTAGATTGAGATTTTTTAATGAAAAAAATAATTGTGAAATTAAAAAAGGATTATTAAATGATTGAACTACCTCATGATAAAAAAGATATTTTAGCAAAAATTAGTTACATGATCGACAACGATAGCGGACTACAGCAAGACATTTACAATAAGACGCTGCCGGATTTTTACAGAGCATTGCCCCAGTCGGATCGAAAACTGATCGATAGTTTCTTCATTATAATGACGGGCTACCCTTTTTTTTATTTCATAGAATTGAGCGCGGAAGAAATAGCGGATAAAAACGATCTCAGGTATGTAAAAAAATCAGATTAGCTTAAAGCGCAGAGATTATCTATTAAGCCTTATTTAAATATCCGAACATTATAAAATTATAAAATTGATTATTGCGGGCACAGATCACAGATTAACGCCTCCGCTAATGCGTCTGGCTTCATTTACAATCACTTTTTCTTTACTGGTCGCTAGGGTATCATGGCTTTTTACTCGTTTCATCGATTTAGCCGTTTCTCGCAATTGTGCGCGTATGCTGGGAATTTGCGAGTATTCTGCTCGAATCAGCGAACTTAAACCAAATGCATTTATTAATTTGAAACCGTCGTCGCCGACACTTTTTTTTATTTCAGCTTCAGAAATTTGCGGGCTGGTGTTCGCGCAAAAATGCAAAACTTCATTCGCTAAAATTATCGCCTCGTCGTCGATCGATGTTTGCGGATTTAGCTCTGTAAAAAATTCAGAAATGTCAGGAAAAAATCTATTTTGCATCATGAATTTTTCGACCACTTTGCTGACGTTTTCCAACTCAAAATTACTCAGAAGAACCGTCATTATTTCCAGGCACTCGAGAGTCACATCGACCCGTTTCACGATCGCTAGTTGTTTCAGTTTGTTGAAAATCGCTTTCTGTTTTGATAGGTCGGAATTCATAATTTAAAATCCTTTCTTGTCGGTCTTGCGCCGACTCTTTTTGTTTAAATTTCATTGGTAAATTTCGCATCGGAGCGCTCACTTCGCCGACCGAAAGTTCTTCGATGTAGCGTCCTAACTTACTACCGAAAATCGTTTCTGGCGATAGAAACTTTTTCATTTTTTCATCATGGCCCCATTGGAAATATTTTAAATCAATTACTTTTTTTATTTCGTCGATTGTTTTTCCTTCGCTCATTCTTTTTGAAATTAGTTTTTTAGGTTCGTCGCTTCTTAATCCGAACCTGCGTCCAGTAACGCTGTGCAAGTAATCTAAGATTTCTTTTGTTTCAAATTCAAATTTATCAACTTTTTTTTCAGGAGTTTTTTCTAAAACATTTGCGGGAGCCGGCGGCGTTTCTTGTATATTCTTTCTAATTTCATTTAGTTTTATTTTATTTTGTTTTATTTCATTTAGTTTGTCGTTCAATGAACTATAAGAACCTAAGTATTTCCATAAGTTGGGAATATGATAGATGACCTCTTTATCCGTATGTTCCCAGACTATTCCCAGAATGTTTCCGGAATGGTCCAGAATGTTTCCCAACTTGTTTCGTTGAGTGAACCAAAGTGAGGCCAGGTTTCTCGGGTGAACTCGGGCTTTAAATGTTCTCGGATCGCCGCCTTCTTGAGTACATTGTTGAGCCATTATTTCGCACAGTGTAAAATAATAAAGATACCCCGCAGGTCCTACTTTTAAAAGATATTCCTGCATCTTGACATCTTCTCTGGCGTGGAAATGATGCCTAAAATAATTCTTCGTTCCCTTAGTCATAGCTACCTCTTTTGAGTAAAAAACATACCTGTTAAGGCTAAATACTATACTAAATTAAAAATGTGAACATGAAGTTTATTTGCTGATCGCTTGCAATCCCACCTTCAAAGAAGCAAAATAAAGTTCCTCATTTGAAAGTTGCGGAAATCTAGGCGTTGAGAAATATTAATATTATTAGCGCCTATTTTTTTTATCGAATTAGCTACTTGCGGGCAAAAAAAAGTTTCTAATTTTAAGTCACTTAATATAGTTTACAGAAATAAAATAAAATAATCATAGGAGATTTATGAGTAACTTATTACCGGCAGTATTATCATTATTAAAGGACGCGATATATTCTTACGAAGATGATTTTAATCTTTCTAAGACACAATTAAATTTTAAACGAGAAGCACAGTTTGCTTTGCAAATACTAGAAAGCAGTCCCTATCTTGCAAAGTGCGCAATGGAAGACCCATCATCTTTAAAAAACTCAATTATGAATGTTGCTTTGATCGGCTTGTCGCTTAATCCCGCTACGAAGCTAGCATATTTAGTTCCTCGAAAAAAAGTATGCTTAGACATTGGTTATGTCGGACTCATTAAACTAGCGACCGATTGCGGTAGCGTGGCTTGGGTTAAAGCGGAACTTGTTTTTAGTAATGATACTTTTAATTTTATGGGAATGGGTTTAATGCCGCAGCATATCTTTAACCCATTTTCAGATCGCGGAAATTGTGTCGGTGTTTATTGCGTGGCCAAGCTTTCGGGCGGCGACTACTTAACAGAAATGATGAGCAAAGAAGAGTGCTTTGATATTCGCGACCGCTCCGATGGATATAAATCTTCTGTGAAAAATGGCACTCAAACGCCATGGACGACAGACACTGGCGAAATGATAAAAAAGACGGTGGTAAAGAGAGCGTCTAAGATGTGGGTTAAAACAGAGAGAAGCGAGAAACTATTTAAAGCGATAGAAATTAATAATGAACATGAAGGAATTAATTTTAATAATGTGGTCGATGATCCACTGGCAAGTGACGAGCTTCTTGCCTCTCTTGAAAGTGTAATTAATTCTATTCCTGGCGACACTGAGGCAAAACTTTTAAAACACTTGAGCGATAAATATAAAATAAGTTTTACATCTTTAGATAAATTAAGTGAGTGCCACGCCAGTTATGCTATAAACTTTCTTGCCCAGTACGCGCCTAGTAGAAAACTCCCTGGTCCTGAAAAGGCGGAGCTAATTCATCGCGGCGCTGGGGTGCCTGGAAAAATAGTAGATAAAAAGAAAGCTGATCTTGTGAAAAACGAAACAGTAATAACGACGGATGAAATTCCATTTTAAAGAGGAGATTTTTTTATGAGCGAAATAATTCAAGGTACTGACGAATGGAAGAAATTAAAACTCGGTGTTATCTCTGCTTCGAGAATAATGGAAGCCCTTGCCAAAAAAGGCACAGCAACAAGACAAGGCTACATGTGCGAGCTTGTTGCCCAAATTGCAACGGGAGAAATGCCCGAGCTTTCGGCGAAGGCTCTAGAGTGGGGAAAAAATAACGAGGCGAGCGCAAAGAGCGCTTACGAGTTTCACACGAATTCAAAAACAAAAGACATGGCGTTTATATACGGCAAGGATAAAAGATTTGGATGCTCGCCGGACCTAGTCTATATAGAGAAGGGAAAGGGCGTAGAATTAAAGTGCCCCTTCACGTCTAAGGTTCACGTTGAATTTGTTTCCTGCGAAAAGATTAAGCCTGAGTATGTAGCACAGTGCCAATTTTCCATGTGGATTACCGGATTTAATGAGTGGGATTTTGCTTCCTATGATCCGCGCATGAAAAAAAATATGATTCACTCATGCACTATTCTAAAAGATGAAAAGTATTTCGAAAGATTTGAAACCGAGCTACCTGATTTTTTATCTGAAATGGGAACTATTCTAGATAAATTAGATATTAGCTTCGGCGATCAGTGGAAATAAATAATAATTCTTAAACAAGAAGCTTGCTATACGGAGTAGACTTTATGGAAAATATGAAAAATACATTTATTAAGTTTTTGGAAGAGAATGGTGTCTTGGAAGAATATAAAGCTAACCTTAAAAATAGCCGTGGAACCGATGGTTTTATTGACTTTAAAGCTTGGGTTAAATCTACTGACCCCTATGATTTTATCCTTCTTGCTTTTCTTTGGGGTTATGGGAACAAGGGAGAAGAGTGGGTCGCGATTAACCGTGAGTGGCGGTTTTTTGTCGAGCAGAATGGTGCAGGATGGTGCAGAATGAAATATATATTAGACGAAAATGCAATAATACATAAACGAAGAAAGTCAGCGTGGCACAGAAACAATCTAATATCGCCATGCGGGGTAAGAATTAAGGATGCTCATTACCCCCATGAAGCATACGCAAAAGAAAGTTATAAATGGGGCAAAGTAACCTGTGCAGAATGTTTAAAGTTTATGTCTGTTTTTGAAAGCAAAATAATTAAAAAGTTTAATAAGGAATTATTTGATTTATTAAAAGGTGGTACTAAATGAAGGATGCAGAAAATAAGTTTATTAAGTTTTTGGAAGAGAAAGGAGTTTTGGAAGAATACAAAGCTAAATTTGCGAATAACTGGGGAAGCGATGGCTTTGCTGATTTTAAAGATTGGATTAAACTTACTGACCCTTATGTTTTCATCCTCTCTGCTTTTTCTTGGAGTTATGTGAACGAGAAAGGCTATGTGAGCGAGAAAGAAAAATGGAGCGCGATTAACAAAGAATGGCAGGTTTTTATCAAAAAGGATGGTGCAGAATGAAAGATACATTAACCTCAATCGCCCTATGCGGGATTTTTCTCCTCTGGGCGTATGTTATTTTCTCTTCGCTGAAGTGGCTTTTTATTAAATTGATGGGGGAGAGATTATGAGCAAATATAAAATAGAAGATCTGAAAGTTGGTGCGGTTTTTAAGAATGGTAATGAGGTAAGAACAATTCTCATGGTGGGCAAGACAGACGTTTTTTATTCATACCACGGACGAGAGGGCCACAGGGAATATAGTGCCCAATTTTATTGCTTTTTGAATGGCACATATGGCGATTTAGTTAAGCCAACAAAAAAAATCGCTCATGTTGAGTTTTGGAATCGCCGAGACCTCTCGTCGAAGAATGCTTGCACGAAAGAATTGTGGGACAGCAGAACAAGCACTACTAATAAATTTATTCGTGAATTCGAAATTGAAGTTGGCGTAGACGGATTTCCAGTCGAGGAGGCTTTATGAAAGATATATTAACTTCAATCGCGTTGTGCTGGATTTTTATACTCTGGACTTGTTTCATTCTCTTTTCGCTGAAGTGGCTTTTATTAAATTAATGGGGGAGAGATTGTGAGTGATGTAGACGAAGAAGAGGAGACTGTTAACGAGCTAGCGAGGCTGGCTCGATTAATCAGCGATGAGCAAGTAAATTTATTGATTCGAGCAGCTCAAGAGATGAGAACTAAACAACTGGAAGCTAAAATTAAAAAGGAGGGCGCATGAGTAAACCATTTTTTATACATGACGATTTTGATTCAAACGTCGAATATTTTGAGACAGAAAAAGAAGCTCTGAAATATTTTGAGCGCATAAAAATTAACCTAACAGAAAACGGTGGTTGGCCGCAGGAAGTTCTGGACGGGGCTATAAAGTTTGGGGTTGTCATTTGTGATAGCCGTGCGGCAAGTAGAATGTCGGTACCCATAGATCCATATGGTGACCCTATTGAAGTTGAGCTTGCTGATATTGAAAATCCTTTAATGAAAATGCTTGAACAACTAGAAACAGAAAACGAAACTCTTAAGGATCGCTTGCTCCACGAGTTTAAGGAAGTTAAACTAATTGGCGATGCTGCGAAGGACGAAATTAATAAACTAGAAGCAGAGAATAAAAGGTTAATCGAAACAATAACCAAACTTGAGCCTTATCTTCCTTGGAACGGAGACACATGGGTTCAGGATATAGCGCGCCATGCATTAGCGGAAGTCAAAAAGGGGGGGGCGTATGATATTATCACAAAAGCAGATTGAAGAACTGGAAGAAGCAGCAGTGCCGCTAATGAAATTTTTATCGACACTTCATCCCCATGTGCAGGCAGTAGTTGAGGCCAATGGAGTAGGGCTTTTCGAATCCCTTACGGTATTTACAAGCAACGAATTTCTAAAGGATTAAAAAATGAGCAAATATAAATTAGAAGATTTAAAAGTGGGCGCGGTTTTCAAAGCCTGGGATATCTCGAGAACAATTCTTATGGTGGGCAAGGCAGATGTTTTTTTCTCTTCTGCTGATAATGGAATTTGCAGGGGAAGGGAATACGCCGCCGCTATCGACGACTTTCTTAGCGGATGTTATGGCGAATTAGTCAAACCAGATATTAAAACTGAAAAAATCAAAACAAGAAAAGGAACTTTAGCGTGGGCAATGGTTCAGTTAGCGAAAGGGTTAAAGGTGCGACACAAATACTGGGCTTGCGGTAGGTATGTTTATTTTATAAATAATTTAGACGACAAACCAGTGCAACACTTAGTGGAGAATGATGGGTGGCTAACGCCAGCAATCTTTGCAATCAACGCAATCGGATGGGAACTTTATGAAGAGAAAGAGGAGAAAATAATATGAGCAAATATAAATTAACCGATATAAAAGTGGGCGCGGTTTTTAAAAATGGTAATGAGGTAAGAACAATTCTCATGGTAGGTAGGGCAGATGTTTTTTTCTCTTATGTTAGTGATATAATTTACTGGGAAAGCTCCGTTGCTTTCAATAGCTTCCTTGGTGGACATTGCGGCGA
>Ga0163147_10001349_pt1 | contig 37600 bp, 40 predicted proteins | sample OliLakLV19MP6G1_FD_148597 | JGI IMG/M metagenome (GOLD analysis project Ga0163147, IMG submission 148597) | Freshwater microbial mat bacterial communities from Lake Vanda, McMurdo Dry Valleys, Antarctica- Oligotrophic Lake LV.19.MP6.G1 | ecosystem: Environmental > Aquatic > Freshwater > Lake >...
TCTCGAAGCTCCTTGGGAAAAACTTCTCGCAGAAGGGCAGCCAGACTTGCTTTTTGTGGATGCCAATAAAAAGCTTTGCGCACAACTCAAAAACCAGCCTGGCCTCCGCTATCGGAGCGTGGGTAGGAAGCCAATCATGCCCTATGAAACTTAAAGGCCTTAACGCCATCGTCACCGGAGGAACGCAAGGCCTCGGACGCAGAATTGTTGAAACCTTTTTGCGAGAAGGAGCCAGCGTCACGTATTGCGCCCGCAACCATGACGACATTGCAGTCTCCACCAAAGACCTCGCGGCGCTTGGATTCGATGCGTTCCAAGCTCTGCCGCTCGATATCTCGATTCCGGCGGCGGCTGCACAGTTGGTTAGCCTAGCAGAGAGCACATTCGGAGAGGTGGGGGTGTTGGTCAATAATGCCGGCATCTATGGACCGATCGGCGCGACTGAAGATGTCAGCGCTGAGGAATGGATTGCGTGCCAAGAAATCAATCTGCATGCCCCACTCCGGCTCTGTCAGGCAGTTATCCCACTTATGAAAGCGCGGGGAGGTGGCAAAATTCTTTTTATCTCTGGGGGCGGTGCTACGCATCCGATGCCACGTTTCACGGCCTATGCCGCATCGAAAGCCGGACTTGTGAGGCTGGCCGAGTCGCTTGCCGCGGAGCTGGCTGATTTTGGAATTGATGTGAATTCCGTCGCTCCAGGAGCCCTAAACACAAGGCTCGTTGCCCAAGTGCTGGCGGCCGGACCCGACAAGGCGGGCGAGGCGATGTATGAAAAAAACAAGGCTTGGAACGAAAACGGGGCCGTCTCGCCGCAAAGGGGCGCGGATCTGTGCGTCTTCCTCGCGTCCCCCGCCAGCGACGGCATTACCGGACGCTTGATTAGCGCACAATGGGATCCGTGGGAAAATTTCTCCGAACTCAAGGAAGAACTCATGGCAAGCGACATCTACACATTGCGACGAATCGTGGCCGAGGATCGCGGAAAGGCATGGTCGCGATGAAATTTGCGATGATCGGCTGTGGTCTCATTGGGGGCAAGCGACTGGCCACCTTGCCCGAGGGATCTTTGGTCGTTGCGTGCGATACGGAGGTGAGTCGCGCCGAGGCATTGGCTAGGCGCTCGCCGGGGGCGGTGGCAACGGGAGACTACCACGAAGCGATTCGGAACCCGGAGGTCAATGTCGTCATTGTCTCGACGATGGCGAGCGCACTTTCCACCATTGCGCTCGCGGCAGTGCAACACGGCAAACATGTGCTCGTGGAAAAGCCAGGAGCCATTTGCGTCGAGGAAATGGAAGCTCTTCACGCCGCAGCTGAGCAGCGAGGAGTGAAGGTGCGAGTCGGCTTTAATCACCGCTACCATCCGGCCTTCCAGAAGGCACGAGAGATTTTTTCAAGTGGCGACCTAGGACCGCTTATGTTTATCCGGGCCCGCTACGGCCACGGTGGACGTGTGGGCTACGATCGGGAGTGGCGGGCCGATCCGGCGTTGTCCGGCGGTGGCGAATTGATTGATCAAGGCGTTCACTTGATTGACCTTGCGGGCTGGTTCCTAGGCGAGTTCACCTCAATCGAGGGCCATGCCTCCACCCTGTATTGGGACATGCCGGTTGACGATAATGCCTTCCTCTCGCTCCGCACGCCAAGCGGCCAGACAGCATGGCTCCATGCGAGCTGCACCGAGTGGAAAAATCTCTTCTCTTTTGAAATCTACGGACGCAATGCCAAGCTTCACATAGAGGGTCTTGGAGGGAGCTACGGCTTGGAGAAACTCACCTACTACAAAATGCTTCCCGAGATGGGGCCGCCGGAAACAACCGCATGGGAGTATCCGCGTGGCGATCAATCTTGGGCGCTCGAAATGGCCGAATTCTTGCGAGACATCGCAGAAGACCGAAGGCCGGAACCGGGGCTCAAAGAGGCGATTGCGACCCTCCGAATTGTTCGCACGATCTGTAAAAACTCCAACAAACCTAGCCCATGATCATCACGCGTTCACCTCTACGCATCAGCCTCGGCGGCGGTGGCACCGACCTGCCTAGCTACTACGAGAACCACACCGGTTTCCTCGTTGCAGCCGCAATTGATAAATACATCTACATCACACTTCACCGCACGTTTGTGCAGGAATTAATCATCAAATATTCCAAGCTTGAGCGAGTGGCGACTGTGGACGAGATCGAACACCCCATCGTCCGGGAAGCCATGCGAATGGTAGATGTCGGCGCCCCCTATTTGGAGATGACTTCGATGGCAGACATCCCATCGGGGACGGGCTTAGGTTCATCCGGCAGCTTCACCACTGGCTTACTCAAAGCCCTCCACGCCTGGAAAAAAAATCTTGTTCACCCCAGTGAACTCGCCGAGCAAGCCTGCGATATCGAGATCACAAAACTCGGTGAACCCATCGGAAAGCAAGATCAGTACATCGCAGCATACGGCGGCATCACGGCGTTTACCTTCCATCCGGGCGGTCGCGTCGAAGCGCGGAAGGTCAATGTCAGTGACGAAACACTTTGCCACCTTGAAGACGGGCTATTGCTTTTCTTCACCGGCTACTCGCGTTCCGCATCGTCCATCCTCAAAGACCAAAAATCCCGCAGTGAATCCCACGATCCTGCAATGCTCGACAATCTTCACTTCACAAAACAACTCGGCTACGAAAGCCTCGCGGCTTTGGAAGGCGGCGACTTGCCGGAGTTCGCGCGGCTCATGGACATCCACTGGCAGCGCAAGCAAGTGCGCTCGCAAGGGATGAGCAATTCGGAAATCAATGCTTGGTATTTGCATGCGCGTGATAACGGAGCTTTGGGCGGCAAGTTGATCGGTGCTGGGGGTGGGGGATTCCTCATGTTCTACGCCGAAGACAAAGCGAGGCTACGCCATGCAATGCGCGAGAAGGGGCTCACCGAAGTCCGATTTCGCTTCGACTTTGAAGGCACGAAAACGATCGTCTCGGATTAGGCGGAGAGAGATTTGTGACAGGATTTCCAAGATTTCCTATTCTCACGCAAAGACGCAAAGGATAAGAAAATGTTGGGGGTGCCTTTTGAATGTTTGAAGCCTTTCATGCAACTCTCCGTAGCTCTGCGGACAACCGGAAGAGGGTCTCACGCAAAGACGCAAAGACGCAAAGGATAAGAAGATGCGGGGGGTGCCTTTTGAATGTTTGAAGCGTTTCATCCAACATCCGCGCCTCTGCGGGAATTCTATCTTCATTTTCCTATTCCTGTTAATCGTGTAAATCCTGTAAATCCTGTCAAAAAATTCCTCCTCTTCTCCTTCCCGGCCCCTAAAAACCGGAAGAGGGTCTCACGCAAAGACGCAAAGGATAAGAAGGTGTTGGCGCACCTAATAAATGTTTGAAGCCTTTCATCCAACTCTCCGCGCCTCTGCGGGAGTCTCCTCCCCTGCTTAATTCTGTTAATTCTGTTAATTCTGTCAAAAAAATCTCCTCTTCTTTCTTTATAAGTTAACAAATGCTACCAATTGCCATACTGAGCGGAGGCCTCGCCACGCGCCTGCGCCCGCTGACGGAAAAAGTTCCCAAGGCACTGATCGAAGTGGCAGGTCGTCCCTTTGTTGATTGGCAGCTAGAACTTCTCGCCGAGCGTGGCGTGCGTGAAGTCGTTCTGTGCGTGGGATTTCTCGGCGAGATGTTGCAGGCTCACGTTGGCGATGGATCGCGCTATGGACTCACGGTGGAATTCAGTAATGACGGGGACGTTCTTCAAGGCACGGGCGGCGCAATCCGAAAGGCCCTACCCATGCTCGGGTCGCACTTTTTCGTCCTCTATGGCGATTCGTTCTTGCCGATTGATTATGAAGCCGTGGAACAATCCTGGCGCACATCCGGACGTTCGGGACTTATGACTGTCTTTAGGAATGAAGGACGCTGGGATACAAGCAACGTCGAGTTTCGAGAAGGTGTTCTCATCCGCTACGACAAGAGCAAAAAGTCGTCTCAGATGGGATTTATTGACTACGGCCTGAGCATCCTCTCCGCTGAGTCCTTTCGCGATTGGAAAGATGAAACGCCGCTCGACCTTGCCGACATACTCCGCGAGGAAGTCCGTGCCCACCGCATGGGCGGGCTTGAGATAGCCCAGCGATTTTACGAAATCGGCTCGCTGGCAGGCATCGCAGATTTAGAAACATTTCTCGGCATGTCATCACTCCCTCCCTCCTGTTAATTCCGCTAATCCTGTAAATCCTGTTAAAAAAACCATGAAATCCTTTACTCAAACCTTCCTCTCCGAGGCATCCGAGATCCTGACTAAACTTGATGTTTCTTCCATCGAAAGAATGGCCGAAATCCTTGCCACCACACGAGCCGCAGGCGGACGCCTCTTTATGCTCGGCGTGGGCGGTAGCGCGGGAAACGCGTCGCACGCCGTCAACGACTTCCGGAAAATTTGCGGCATCGAGACGTATGCCCCGACCGACAATGTGAGTGAACTCACCGCTCGCACGAATGACGAAGGGTGGGAAACGGTCTTCTCCGAATGGCTGAAGGTGAGTCGTATTAATGCCAAGGATTGTGTCTTTGTTCTCTCAGTAGGTGGCGGCAATCGCGAAAAGAATGTGAGCCCCAATCTCGTAGCTGCCTTGGAAGTCGCCAAGTCTGTCGGAGCCGCTGTCATAGGTATCGTGGGCAAAGATGGTGGATACACCGCCACCGTAGCCGACGCGTGTGCCATCATTCCCGTCGTGAATCCCGACCACATCACACCCCACTCGGAGGCCTTCCAAGCCGTCGTCTGGCACCTACTCGTCACACATCCCGCACTCAAGATTGCCCAGACAAAATGGGAGAGCACAAAGTAGCTGTCTTCCTGGATCGGGATGGTGTGATTAACCATCCCATCGTCCGTGCAGGGAAGCCGTATCCCCCGACGAGCTCGGAGGAGTTTCGGATCATGGACGGCGTCGAGGACGGATGTCGCGAACTCAAAGCCGCTGGCTACCTCCTCATCGTGGCGACCAATCAACCGGATGTGGGACGCGGCACTCTCGCCCAATCTGTGGTCGAAGAAATCCATTCGAAAATGCTCAAAATGCTGCCGATTGATTGCGTAAAAGTCTGCTATGACGCCGGCGGAGAGCCTGCGTCGCCTTTTCGCAAACCAGCTCCAGGAATGCTCTTAGAATCTGCTGCCGAATTCCATCTTGACCTTGGTCTATGCTGGATGATTGGTGATCGCTGGCGCGACATAGATTGCGGATCAAGCGCAGGTTGCAGCACCATCTTTTTGGATTACGGTTACGACGAAGACCTTCGCACGCCACCAGACTTCCGGGTCAAAACCTTTTCTCAGGCAGTATCTCTCATCCTCAACACAAACAAAACACCATGACACTCGATCTCCTTCCCATCCAAATCTTTGCCGACGGGGCCGACCGTCAAGGCATGATTGACCTCTACGCAAATCCCCTCATCAAGGGTCTCACTACCAATCCTACCCTCATGCGCAAGGCCGGAATTACTGACTACGAATCCTTTGCAAAAAGCATTTTGGAATTTGTCAAAAATAAGCCGATTTCGTTCGAAGTTTTCTCCGACGATTTCTCGGAAATGCACCGTCAGGCACTCAAGATTGCCGCATGGCAATCCAACGTCTTTGTCAAAATCCCCATCACCAATACGCACAGCGAGTCGGCATTGCCGTTGATAAAGACCCTCGCCGCCGACGGCGTGCAACTCAACGTGACCGCTCTGCTCACACTGGAGCAAGTTCACGGCGTTGCCGAGTCCCTGCGCGGTGATCTTGCCTCAGTTGTTTCCGTCTTCGCTGGCCGGATTGCGGATACCGGTGTTGACCCTGCGGCCATCATGCGCGAGAGCCTGCAGGTCTTAGCTTCGCTTCCAAAAGCCGAATTGCTCTGGGCGAGTGTGCGCGAAGTGCTGAACATCTTCCAAGCTGCCGATTGCGGGGCTCATATCGTAACGGTGCCACACGACATCTTGGCCAAGGCACAAAAGATGGCAGGCTTCGATCTCACGGAACTTTCCCTTGATACTGTGAAGATGTTTGCGAAGGACGCTGAGAGCGCCGGCTTTCAATTATAGGACGCCTAATTCCTTGATCCAAACTGTTTCCATCACCTCGGCTCCCACCGCCTATGGCGTCGAGACACTTCAAGCGGTCAGCACCGCACTGGATAGCTTGCGTCTTTCAAGCGATTTTGTGCAACCAGACGATTGCGTTGTTTTAAAGCCAAATTGGGTGAAGGAACACGACGAACGAACACCGGGGCCAGATGCATGGGAACACGTGGTCACGCATCCGGCGGTCATCGAGGGCGTGATTCGGTGGGTGGCGCCACAATTGCAGGGGAGGGGATCTATTACCATTTGCGACGCCCCGCAGACAGATTCATCCTTCGCGCGGATTCGCGAATATTGCCGATTGGATGAAATGGTGGCGCGATGTCAGCGCGATTTTCCAGGCGTCGCGATCGGCCTGCTTGACCTCAGACCCGAGGAATGGCACGCAGTGGATGGCGTCACGGTTTCAAGGACTCGTCTCTCTGGAGACCCCCTCGGAAGCACAAAAATCGCCTTGAACGAAGCAAGCGAATTCGTGGGATTTCACGGCGAGGGGAATCTCTACGGGGCCTCATTCGATATGGCCGAAACAAATGCTCACCATCGTGAAGGCCGCCATGAATACATGCTCTGCCGCACTCCGATGGATGCAGACGTGCTTATCAATATTCCAAAGTTGAAAACGCACAAAAAAGTAGGAATGACGTGTGCATTAAAAAATCTGGTGGGTATTAATGCGAATAAGAATTGGCTCCCTCACCACACCGAAGGAACACCTGAGAGCGGTGGAGACCAATTTCCCGTTGCCACCACCAAGGCACGTTTAGAACATAGCTGGATGGGTGCCGCAAAGCGCCTTGCGAAACGAAGCCGTGTTGTTTCACGCCTTCTTGTCCCTCTCAAAAAACTCGCCCGCCTCTACTTTGGCGACACCCAGAGCGTGGTGCGTTCAGGAAATTGGCACGGCAACGATACCTGCTGGCGCATGGTTCTCGATCTGAATAAATGCCTCTTTGCTTTCGATGGCAGTGCACAGGCTCGCAAGAAACCCCTGCGCTATCTCGCCGTCGTGGACGGCATCATAGCGGGCGAAGGCAACGGCCCCATGACGCCGGATGCAAAACCCTGCGGATTGATCCTTGCGGGCACGAACCCCCTCGCCGTGGACTCCGTTTGCGCGGGGATGATGGGATTTGATCGCAAAAAACTGAGGATGTTGGAGGGGGCATTTGCCATGGAAGAAAAATCCTTCGCCACCTTCACCGCAGAAGACATCCAGATCGTCTCGAATGTTCCAGCCTGGCAAGGCCCCCTCGACGCATTGCAAAGCCCGTTTGCTTTCAAGCCGCACTTTGGCTGGGTGGGGGCAATCGAAAAGAGAGACTGAGCAAATATATGTTATCTGTGGAGTCTTAGGGTCATGGCGCAACTCACCAATTATCTTGATGTTACAGCTAGCAACATCATCGAACGCGATGCCCATGGTCGTGAGCGCAGATCGCATGGATGACACTGATAATGAACTGCTTTCGCTTTGATGCGTGCCAACCTCCAATTCCGTAAAATCTCGCCCTCTCATTTGACGATGTGGTAACTTGATGCTACGTATTTCAATTATGTCATCTACATATTCGATCACCGAGGCGCAGGCGAATTTTCCTGCTCTTGTCCGGGAATCTCAGGACCAGCCGATTACCATCACGCGCCGGGACGAGGTGGTCGGCTACCTGCTCTCTCCCGAACGGATGGAAGCAATTATTGAATCCATGGAAATCCTGGCAAATCCCAAGGCAATGCGCGCGATTCGAGACTACGAAAAAGGCCGGACCCCATTCCACCCTCTTGCGAGCCTCGACGAATGACCCAAGTCAACCTGGCGACACAGGTGGTGGATTTTTGTGGTGCCCTCGCACCGCAACCGCGCAGGAAACTCCGACTCGCCTTGCGCAAGCTTGCGCGGGAGCAAGGCGACATCAAATCGCTGGAAGGCAGCTTGGTCGGCTATCATCGTCTTCGCTCGGGCTCCTACCGCGTAATTTTCACCCGCAGGCTAGGCAGTGGCAAACCGCAGATTGACTGTATTTTTGCCGAGCACCGCTCCCTTGTTTACGAGATATTCAGCGCGGCGGCATGGGGTAGGTCACATGGCCCGAAGTGATTTTTTCTCACACGAAGAATCGAGCACGATCGGATGGAGGGCGTTAGAGCGCACGAGCGTCTCGCAAATGCGCAGGGCTTCTTCGCCGAAGCTGGGCTGGAAACGAGGACGTCATCGAGCGTGACTCCCAACTTCTCCGCGCCTCTGCGGGAGAGCGCTGTGTCTTGAATGCGAAGCGTGGACTCGCGCAGAGACGCAGAGGCGCGGAGGCTTTGTAAGAAATGCAAGATAAAGACATTGGATCGGTTGGCGGCCAGGTCTCTGTGGAAAAATCCGTCCAATCAAATCAGTGAATACCCCCTAAACATGGCTCTCGAAGATCGCCTCTATCCCCTGCTATCCCTTTACGAACGTAGCCCTCAATGGGCCAAAACGTTCGTGGGTTCTTGCTATAGCTTGTTACCTCAGCACGTGCGGCTCGGACGACGTTACGGGGAATTCTGTGAGCTCGCGCAAAGCTTCCAGACAAGCACGCCGGAGGAGATCGCAGCGTGGCAGACCGGCCTTGTTCGCAGAATGCTCACCCACGCCTACGAGACGTGCCCTTTCTACAAACGGCACTACGATGATCATGGCGTGAGTCCCAAGGATTTCACCAGGCTTAGCGACATCACCCGCTTTCCCTATGTGGAGAAAAAACATCTGCAAGATTTTCGGGAAGAATTCGTTAGCTCAGCGGTTCCAGCCAACCAGCGGCTCCTCATCACCACTGGCGGAAGCACCGGGGTGCCAGTGGGTTTTTATCTGCAGAAAGGTGTGAGTCGCACCAAAGAACAAGCCTTTTTAGAAGCCATGTGGAAGCGGGCCTCATGGAAACCCCAAGTCCGCATGGCCGTGATTCGAGGGCATGTCACGAAAGTCAACAAGAAGGACTCGATTGCCGCCTACGAAGCCACTCGCAATTGGCTCATCTTGTCTTCTTCCCATCTCGATGTGGAAAATTTTCCCGATTACAGGAAGGCGTTGGAGAAATTTCGTCCCAAACATCTGCACGCGTATCCCAGTGCCGCGCTAATGCTTGCTGAACTCGTGGCAAAATCTGGGAGACCGCTGAGTTTTCCGCTCACGAGCATTCTCTGTGGATCGGAAAGCTTACCTCTGAATCAAAAGAGAATTCTGGAGGAAGCCTTCCAGTGCCGCATCTACCGCTGGTATGGACATAGCGAACGCGTCGTGCTTGCCGGAGAGGGAACGACTTCGGAATTGCTGTATTTCTTTCCTCAGTATGGGTACGTTGAGTTCGGCGAGGCTGACGAAGGCGGACTACAAGAAATCGTCGGCACGTCGTTTCACAACTTCGCCATGCCACTCATCCGCTACCGCACCGGCGACCTTGCTAAGGTCACCGATGGAACCGAGTTTCCATGGCCTGCAGTGAGCCGTATTGTCGGACGACAGCAGGAATTCGTGGTGAGCAAGACCGGGAGGAAGGTTTCTCTCACGGCCATCAATATGCACGACGAGATATTCGCAGGCCTCTATGCCGTACAGTTTCTTCAAGAAAAGCTTGGGGTGCTCGACTTTCGCTATGTCGCGGGTCCGACCTTCTCGCCTGCTCAGATTCCCGTGATTGAGCGAGGCCTTCTGCGCAAACTGGGCGAAGGCTTTGAGCTCACCCTCCGAGCCGTTAGCGAAATGGAAAAACCCGCCCGCGGAAAACACCGCTGGCTCGTCTCCACAATTTAAAAAAAGTGAAACAAATCGCACAATACCAAGACGGTCGCCTTGAACTGCAAGAGGTGCCATTGCCGACACCACCACCGGGTGGTGCTTTGGTGAGGACATTTCACTCTGTGGTGAGCGCAGGTACGGAAAAAATGAAGGTCGAGCAAGCCAAGATGAACTTGCTGCAAAAAGCCAAGGCGCGCCCTGATCAAGTGCGCAAGGTTCTGCAAACGGCCAAGACGCTCGGCTGGCAGGCGGCAGTGGAAAAGGTGCGCAATCGCCTCGAGACACCCTCACCGCTGGGATACAGTGCCGCAGGTGAGGTGGTGTCTGTGGACGCCGCCTGCAGCGACTACCGGGTGGGAGATCGCGTTGCGTGCGCAGGAGCTGAATGCGCTTTCCATGCGGAGTATCTCGCCATGCCACCACTCCTCATGGCACACGTGCCCTCGGAAGTTCCCATGTGGCAAGCCGCCTACGCGACGATCGCCTCCATTGCCATGCAGGGACTTCGGCAGGCAGAGTTGCCTCTCGGTTCAAGAGCTGTCGTGATTGGGCAAGGACTCCTTGGCGTTTTGCTCACGAATCTCTTAGAAGCGGCAGGCATTCGCGTGCTGGGTAGCGACTTGCTTACGGAACGCCGGAGTGCCGTGCTTGCGGTGGGCGGCGAGCAATTCGCCAACGCAGGGGAGGTCGTCGAGCGTGCTCGTGAGTGGACGCATGGGATGGGTGCCGATGCCGTCTTTCTTTGCACAAGCACGGGAAGCAATCGTCCGGTTGAACAAGCCGTGGAAATGCTGCGCGATCGCGGCAGGATCATCGTTCTGGGGAATACCCACGTGACGCTGGATTGGAAGACGGTCTATGCGAAGGAACTCGAGGTTCGCTATTCTCGGTCCTACGGGCCCGGACGCTATGACGCCTCCTACGAATGGGGCGGCATTGACTATCCGGTGGGATACGTTCGCTGGACGGAACAACGCAACATGGAGAGCGCCCTGCATCTCATGGCTTGCGGGAAACTGCATCTCGACATCATTACGAGCCTGCGAGTTCCTTTCTCGGAATGCCAATCTGTCTATGAGAAACTCTTAAGTCCGGACGATGTCATGCTCGGGGTCGTGCTCGACTACGATGCAGTTCCACCGGAGATCGCATTACCGAAAGTCCCGCTCGAATGTTCTCCAGCTCTTCCTCTTCGGCTGCTGAAAGCGATCCCTCGCCTGCATGTCATCGGGGCTGGAAATTTTGCGCGCACGATGTTGCTTCCCCACGCAAAGGGCCGCATTGCACTTGGCGGCGTGGCCAATCACACGGGTCTCAGCGCGTGCCACGTCGCAAAGAAATTCGGATTCTCGGAGTCCACCACAGACAGTTCGGCCCTTATCAAGAACGCGGCGGGTGAGGCCATCCTTATCGCCACGCGCCATCACCTTCATGCTCCGTTTGTTCTGCAAGCTTTGCAAAACGGGGCTCACGTTTTTGTCGAAAAACCCCTCTGCCTCACCGAGCAAGAATTAGAATCCATCACGGCCTGCGAGACAGGAAGCGTAATGGTAGGCTTCAATCGGCGATTCGCCCCTGCCACGCAGTTCTTGCGCGAGAGACTCCTCTCCGTCGCAGGCCCGAAAAATCTCACGATCACGATCAATGCCGGGCGCCTAGACCCTGCACACTGGTATGCCAACCTTGCGGAGAGTGGAGGTCGCGTCGTGGGAGAGGCATGTCACTTTTTCGATCTAGCCCGCTACCTCGTCGGCAGTCGCGTCGTGCAAATCGCAACAGCACCCGTTGGTAAAGGTCAGGATGGCATCGCGGCGCTCATCTCCTTCGCTGACCATTCGACGGCGCAAATTCTCTACGCTCCGGAAGGCGATGCCGCTTTTTCTAAAGAGTCACTGACCTGCCTTGCGCCAAGCTTCGCCGCACACATGACCAATTTTCTAGAGATTACCATTTTTCAAAATGGAAAATCAAAACGTCAGAAATTTTCGTCGAAGGGCCACGCTGAGGAGATGCGTGCCTGGCTGGAGTTTTTGGCGGCGCGAGCGGAGCATCCCTTACCACTCGCGGATTCAAGTGCCAGCATGGAGCTCACCTTTGCGGCGCTTCAGTCGCTTCGGGAAAATCGTACGATTCATTTTTCGTGAGTAAAGATTGGCGTTGGTATCGTGATCGCCTGCGGGCCATGAGCATTCGGGAGATCGCGTTCAGGGCTAGGGCGGAAGTCTACGCATGGCAGGATTCTCGGAAAGTGGACTTTTCCGATGCCACCACTTTTACCGCTGCGAACTTCCCCATTCTCCCGCCTCGCGCTTGCGTGCCAATCGTGCTCGCGCAGCAATTCGCAGAAGATTTGCCACGACTGCGCACCGGGGACTGGGTTTTTTTTCGCGCCGTGCCCGTTCATGTGGACATGCCGCCGCAGTGGGATCGGGACGCACTAGCACAGGTCTCGGTGGCTTCGAATCAATCGGCCTTTAAGCTCAATCACCGCGCGTTGCCGCACGGCGCAGACATCAAATGTCTTTGGGAGCCAAGTCGCTGGCAGCACCTCACGCGTCTGCTCATGGCTGCGTGGATGGCAGAGGATCGCGAAGCTTCTGCGGAGGTCTTGTCCGTGCTTAAGCATTGGGTCACAAGCAACCCGCCGTATCGTGGTTGGCAGTGGACGAGTGCGCTTGAAAGCGGATTGCGTATGATCCAAATCTGCTGGATGGATGCCCTTTTTTCAGACATGGGCATAGAGACGGCAGAGCTCCTTCGTGAGGTTCTTCCGGCGCACACGCATTTTACGTGGCGACACCGCACGTTTGGTTCATCGGCAAACAATCACGCGATCGGAGAACTTGCCGGCCTCATCGTCTGCGCTGTGCGCTGGCCCGATTCGCAACGCTATTCCGCTCCATTAGGTAAATTGCGCGACTTGCTGGAATCGGAAATCCTTGCTCAATTTGCTCCGGATGGTGGAAATCGCGAGCAGGCACTGAACTACCATCTGTTCTCGCTAGAGCTCTGCCTCCATGCGGAGTGCGCACTTAAGACGGCCTCGCTCTCGTTCTCCGATGCCGCCCAGTTGCGCCTGGCGGCGGCCTGCGAGTTCCTCGCCTATGTGCAAAGCCCGTCGGAGCCTTGGGACTACGGGGATTCAGACGACGCTTATGCGTTACCGATTTTTCTTAGTGAAAAGACGTCCGCTCTGGAGTGGCGGGCGTGGGCGAGGGGAGAGGTGTCACCTGCCCTTGATTTCTGGTTCAATCGAAGGAACCTCCCCGCGCTCGATAAGGTGTCGAATTGGAAGATATTTTCCGACAGTGGCTATGCCGTCGCAGAGTCCGAACACACTTTTCTGCGTGTGGATGCATCACCCCTCGGCTACCTTTCCACAGCCGCCCACGGGCATTGCGATGCGCTTCACCTGAGCGCATGGCAGAAGGGGCGAGCGGTGCTCGTAGATCCTGGCACGGGTGGCTACTTCGGCGACTTGGCTTCCCGGGAAGTCCTTGCGGGCTGGGAATCCCACAATGGGCCAATTTCCGAAACGTTTGTCGGCCCGAGCCGTCGGGGTCCTTTTCTCTGGAGTCAACACCATGAACAACCTTCACTCCGAGCGCAGGGAAACACAGCAATCGCCGCCACAAAATCCACAGAGCGGTCCGTGGGCTATGGGCCTGAAGGATGGTGGGTCGAAGATAAGAGCGATGGCGCTTTTGGAACGCGCTGGCAATTTGCACCTAGTTTTGTGCTTACCCAGATTGACCAAAATGTTTTTTCTGTGGAATGCGCTACCTTCGCAATCAGAATCACGATCTCAGGCTCGATTCGTCAGGTTGCGATAGCTACGGCGCTCTGCTCGCCTTCGTTCCGCGTGCTTTCCAAGAGCGCGCTGCTTGTGGTTAATTGCGCTGGCGGCATCCTTAGAACGGAATTTACACCCACATGAACATCAGTGTTTTTGGTATCGGTTACGTAGGCGTCGTCGCATCGGCATGCCTTTGCGAGGAAGGCCACAGCGTGATCGCTGTGGACGTGAACCTCGAAAAGGTCCATGCCATCGCAGGCGGGAAATCTCCCATCGTAGAACCGCACGTTGCGGAACTCCTCGCCCGGCATAGCGGCACGGGACAGCTCCGTGCGACCTCGGATGTGGGTGATGCAATCCGGCACTCCGAGGCCTCGCTGATCTGCGTGGGCACGCCATCCGCCGCTGACGGTAGTTTGAATCTGGTACATGTGGAGGCCGTTTGCGCGGCTATTGCCGAGGTTCTCACGACAAAGAAAACCGTCCACCAGATCATTCTGCGTAGCACCATGCTCCCCGGTAGCACGAGGTTCCTAGCCGAGAAGTATTTTTCGGCTGCTGCTGTAGAAGTCTTTTTTTATCCAGAATTTCTTCGTGAGAGCACGGCTGTAATGGACTTTCAAGAACCCGCTCTTACCGTTGTTGGCAGCAAAACAGGAGAACGTGCCGAGACTCCTGCGTGGCTGGACGGGCGTGCCGTGGATTGGACGACATGGGAGGAGGCAGAGCTACTGAAATACGCTTGCAATGCTTTCCATGCAACGAAGGTGGCGTTTGCAAATGAGATCGGGCGCATCGGCAAGAGTGCTGGGGTGGATAGCCGCCGGGTGATGGCTTTGCTCTGCCAAGATCATGTTTTAAACATCTCACCTTACTACCTGCGGCCTAGCAATCCCTTCGGGGGTTCCTGTTTGCCGAAGGACGTGCGGGCACTGAGCCTCTACGCGAAGGCAGCGGGTCTCGACATACCGGTGATATCCCACCTTTTGGCGAGCAATGAAAGCCACCTACAAATGCTAGTGCGCGAGATCGAGAGGAGCGGAAAGACGGACGTCGCACTCCTAGGCCTGTCTTTTAAGCAAGGCACCGACGACCTGCGCGAAAGCCCGATGGTTTCCGTCGCGCAGGAACTGCTGGAAAGGGGCTTCGAAGTCAGCATTTTCGATTCTCACCTTGATGTTGCGAAGCTGTTGGGGGCGAATCAGATGGCGATGGAGAAGGTCTTGCCCTCACTGGCCGAGTTGATGCGGCCGAGTTTGCGGCAAACAATCAGCGAGTCGGGAGTTGTTATTTTCGCCCATCGTTACGAGCAACTTGATGAACTCTCACGAATCCTGACTTCCGACAATGTGGTGATTGACATGGTCGGCGACGAACGTCTGCGCACGCTTGCATCTCGCTACGTTGGCCTTTGTTGGTAAGGCGCGCATGGAAACAGCAACATTCCTTGGCGTGGAGCTTGCGCTCGTTAATTACGAAGCCTTGCGCGAGACCCTCGAACAATCGAGTAAGGACCACCAGGGACAAGTCGTAGATTTTGCCAATACACACATCGTGGCTCACCTCCGCGAATCGGCGAAATTCCGTGCTTTGTGTCGCTCGGTCACGATCAGAGTGCCGGATGGTATGCCATTGCTCTGGGGCTTGAACGCGCAGGGTGCCAATCTCCAAGATCGCGTGTATGGGCCCACTTTCATGCGCTACTTCCTCGAGCGCGCCCCGGCGGGCTCGAGGCATGCATTCATCGGCGGAAGCCAAGATTGCGGCAGGCTCCTCATCGAAAAAATCCAATCATGGAATCCCGGAATTCAGGTCACAGGGCGCTACCATGGGCTCTGCACGGCCGAAGGCGAATTGGAGGGCGAGGACTTAGAACTTTCCGCGCAACTGGCTCAAGCCGATTTCATCTGGGTCGGCCTCGGCACGCCGAAACAATATGCGTGGATTCAACGGAACGTAGCCCGTTTCCCTCGCGCGATTTTCTTGGCTGTCGGCTTCGCTTTTGATGTCAATGCAGGCACAAAATCCGACGCCCCGTTGTGGATGCAAAACTCTGGGCTCACGTGGCTCTTCCGTCTTGCATCGGAACCGCGCCGTCTCTTCTCGCGCTACGCTAAGTATAACTCGCTTTTCATTGCTTATTGGGTGTTGGACTCGCTACGCGATCGGTTTTTCCCACGCGCAGAGCCCTCCGCTGAGACTCATGTTCTGATCATCGTCGAGAATCTCCCCGTGCCGTTCGATCGGCGAGTGTGGCAGGAAGCGCTTGTTCTAAAGGATGCGGGCTACGCAGTGAGTGTCATCTGCCCAAAACTGCGAGGATTTACGCAATCCGAAGAATTGCTGGATGGGATAGCCATTCACCGTCACTGGATTAGTAGCGAGGCAAGCGGATTGTTGGGCTACCTTTTCGAGTATGCTTCGGCACTTTTTGGCGAAGCGCGGCTAGCGTGCAAGGTCTGGCGAAGGCGTCGCTTTCAGATTGTTCATCTTTGCAATCCACCGGATTTGTTGTTCCTCGTGGCCTTACCTTTCAAGATGCTTTTCCGAGTCAAAGTGATCTACGACGTGCACGACCTCTGGCCAGAAATGTTCGAAGCAAAGTTCGAAAAGCGCGGCGTTCTATATTGGTTAGTTCGGACTGCGGAGCGCGCAACCTTAGCCCTTGCCGACGTCGTCATCGCTACGAATGAAACGGTTCGCCAAGCCGTCCTTAGCCGCGGCAAGAAGTCCCATGTCCACGTTGTTCGAACGGCACCGAAGTGGACGGGCGACGAAGGTTCCGTTTGCCCCGAGCTGAGGAAGGGACGCCAGTTTCTTGTCGGCTACGTAGGCGTGATGGGAAATGCCGATGGAATCCATCTCTTACTGGAGGCGGTTGCATTTCTCATCTTCGTAAAAAAACGCACCGACATTTCCTTTTTGCTCATGGGCTCAGGGCCGGAGTTTGCAAATTTGCAAAGACTGAGCGAGGACTTACAAATTACAAGCTATGTCGAAATGCCCGGCCGAGTATCTAACGAGTTCTTGCAAGATGCCCTGCGAACGATGGATATTGGTGTATCCTGCGATCCCCCCAATTCCTACAATCACGGTTGCACGATGAATAAAGTCCTCGAATACATGGTCTACGGAAAATCCCAAGTGCTCTTCGATCTTCGCGAAGGTCGAGAATCTGCTGGAGACGCGGCACTCTACGCAGCGTCGCCTACTGCGGAAGGCCTAGGCCAAGCGATCCTCGATTTGCTCGACCAACCCGCATTGCGCCAGCAAATGGGAGCCATTGCTCGCAGCCGCATGCAGGGTGCACTATCCTGGAAGCATTCGTCGGAAAACCTTCTTGCAGCCTACAATTCATGAACTCCACTCGCCTCTCGTGGCTCCTGCCTGCCTTAGTTTCTGCCGCTGGCCTTGTCGTGCTTGTGGCCATTTTCCCCTATAACGCGGGCTATGGCTTTGAGCGCATGCCGATGTTGAAATCGCTGCGAGAATTTTGGTCGGGCGAGGATTGGGAACATTGCGTGCTTGTGCCGTTTATCGCGGGATTTCTTGTTTGGTGGAAGCGAAAGGAATTCGCCGCCGTGCCGATTCGGCCAGCGACGATCGGTGGCCTTGGCGTTCTCGCTCTGGCGATGGCGTTTTATATCGCGGGATACAAGACCGACATAAATTACCTAGGTTTTGCTGGCATTCAGCTTTTTGTGGCTGGGCTCATTCTCTGGTTTTTGGGGTGGCGATGGATGGTTGCCTTGGCCTTCATATGGATGTTTCTGGCGTTCATGTGGCCGCTGATTTTTCTGCAGGATACTTTGGCCTTTCGACTCCGGGTAATTATGTCCGCAGCCAGCACGGATGTTTTAAATTTCATTGGTCTCCATGCCATGCAGAGAGGCACAGCCGTTCTTTCTGCGCCAGATCTTCTCATGGGATTGCCCGCTGGGGCGAGGTTCTCCGTAGATGTCGCTGATCCGTGCAGCGGCATCAGGTCGCTCTTTGCTCTTATGATGGTTTCGGCTCTCTACGGCTATCTGACTCTCAACAGTTGGTGGAAGCATTCGCTCTTTTTTCTCTGCTCGATCCCACTCGCAGTCGCTGGAAATTTGGTTCGCATTATCATGCTCACGGTCGGTGTTCTCGCGGTGGGGCCCGAAAAGGCTCTCGGCACAGAGGCAGACCCTTCCTTTTTTCACATGCTCGCAGGCTATGTCGTCTTTGCTGTCGCGATCGTCGGCATGCTTGCGGTGAATTGGATCCTCCTCAATGGCCACCGCGTCGTAGGTATGGCAAAAACATTTGCCAGTCAGTCTCGCAAGCCAGCAAGCATTTCTTCTGAGCCGAAAAGCACAAAACCGTTCCAAGACGTCTATTAACGCATGAAATCCTTACTCTCCAAACCAACAAAAACGTTCCCCCTATGGCGTCCCTTGGTCATCGTAGCCATCGTCGGCGGAACCCTCTATCTCAGCCTCTCGACCACGACGCCATTTGGAAAACCTGAAGCCGGGATTGTTCTCAATTTGCCAGATCAACTCCAAGGCATGGATGGAACAGAAATCCCCGTTTCACCCGAAGAAATCGCCCTTCTGCCCAAAGACACCACCTTCGCAAAAAAAAGCTATGCACAGCCCGAGAACGGGATGGTCGTCTCAGCCCAGATTGTCCTCGGTGGAGCTGACAAGCGAAGCATCCACAGACCCGAGGTCTGTCTCCCCGGGCAAGGCTGGACAATTAAATCCACCCAGCCCATCACAGTTCCGCTAAGCACGGGGAAGAATCTCTCCGTGACGAAGCTCTTGCTTTCTCGACCGCACCAGACAGGCCCGCAGACATTTAAACCACTACAACTCGTTTTTCTTTATTGGTTCGTGAGCAAAGACTTTTCGACCTCAAGCCACTTCACCCGAATCCTGACAAATGCGTGGGACATGCTAGTCCACAATAAACTCAACCGCTGGGCCTACATCATCGTGAGTGCGCCAGTGCTCGAAGGCTTTACGGCAAACGGCAAAAGTGAGGAGGAAACAATCGCTCTTCTCAAGACCTTTACCGCCGAAATGGCCCCTGCAATCATGAAAAGCGAAGGCGCAAAAGAATTCTAAGCCACGCTCCAATACCCAAACCACTAGGAAAAGCCCCAAAGTTCGTCGCACGAACCGGGGCTTTTTTTGTGCCTCGCAATAAACTCTACTCTCTTACAAAGCGACCTTCCGCATCTACGCGAGATGTGGCTGTCGCTTCCGCTTGGTTCGCCAGATCCCGCAGCTTCTCGACGTCGGACGCCGTTAATGTCCGCTCACCCACAGATATGATGTGTGTGCGGATTGCTTGAATTTCTGAAACAAGCGTGCTGATCATCTCGGTTTTTAGCAGACGCGGATGCAGTGTGCTCAGGCGCTCTAGAAAATAGTCCACCACTTCCACTCGCATGAGTTCAGCAGCCTTCGCCGGAGTGAAACTTTCCGCTGTGCTCGTGGCGCCTACCTGAAAACCCCGCAACCACCCCCCAAGGCTGACCATGTGTGCCAATTCCTCGTCCCGCAGATCCATCATCGAATCCTCGACATCCGTTTGCGTGCGCACGAGTTCCTGCCGCATACCTGCCCAGTCTCCCTTGTCGCTGAGCTCGAAGAGACTCTTACTACGCTTCGCCAAACGGTCCCCGACGCCCAATGCGCGGGACTGACGCAGCAGCGCCCGCCCGACGGCTTGCACGGCCTGCGGACGCTCCGCAAGCGAGTAGAGAAAACCGTCCGCAACCAAGCTTCCAAAGTGCAACGCCGTCTGCACCCGATTACTAAAGCTCGCTTCGTGATTCGCTGAAGCGAGAAGAGCTAAGGGAATGGGACGAAAAAGCTCAAGCTGAGTGAGCAAGTCCTTGATTGAAGGCGTCGTGATCGGATTAACGCCGAGTTCCTCGCGCATGTGGAGTTCGGAACTTTCCTCCAGCGTCTTATCAATCTCTTGTTCCGATTCTTCCGCAAAGACCCCGCACGGGAGTGTCAACAAAAGCAACAGCGTGCGTCGGGTCATAAATACTGATAGCCGCAACCGGCATGCCAAGTCATTACCAAAATCATCTGAGAAAATCTTGGAGCGGGTGAAGGGACTCGAACCCTCGACATCGACCTTGGCAAGGTCGCACTCTACCAACTGAGTTACACCCGCGCACCAAAGACTAAGAAATAAGCGGACAGAACGATCGCGTCAAATCAAACTTTTGCGATGGTGAGCGTTTGGCTGCGACGAAATGTCAGGACGTTGATGGGAGGAATATTGAGTGGACAATATTCGTGACCAGCCAGCTCGAAGAGATGATCCTCGTCGCAGAGCTGGGTGGTGACTTGGTAGGTGATAAGCCGAGTTTCGGCATCCATGGCTTCGGCAATACGGGCGAGGATGCGGGATTTAAGATCTTTATCGATGAGAAAGAAGGGAAGACCCGAAACGATATAATCGCAGCGCGGATAGCCTAACTTCTGGAGAGTTTCTGGAAGGTGTAAGGCGTCGGCTTGCAAGACGGTGACACGGTTGTCGTTACCAAATTGCTTTTTTAAATGGCCGACAAATTTGGAATCGAGTTCAAAAAGGATGAGCCGTGACTCGGGCGTCATGCGTTTGACAATTTGGCGAGTATGGCAACCTTCGCCCGGCCCGAGCTCCACAATGACGCGTGGGCGAGAGAAGTCGAGGCGACCGGCTGTCTGGCGAGTGAGAAATGGGGAACTGGGAACGACGTAGCCGACGCGGAGTGGATTGGCGAGGACGCGCTGGAAGAAGAGAAGGCTCATAGAGGATTGTGGTGAAGGATTGGGTGCGATGAAGCCGCTTCAAACGCGTCTGCGATACTTAGGAGTCTAGCCTCATCAAGAGACTTTCCAAGAAACTGAACGCCGACCGGCAACTTTTTGCCGTCTTCTTCAACGAGCCCACAGGGCACACTGATGCCGCAGATGCCGGCTAGGTTTGCTGCAATGGTAAAAATGTCTGCCAGATACATGCGGAGAGGATCATTGACGCGCTCGCCGATGCGGAAGGCGACGTCGGGGGAGGTCGGGCAGATCAGCGCATCCACTTTCTCGAAGGCTTGTTGGAAGTCCTGCCGAATCAGGGTGCGTGCCTTCTGTGCGCGGAGGTAATAGGCGTCGTAGTAGCCACTGGAAAGAACGTAGGTGCCAAGGATAATGCGCCGCTTCACCTCGCTGCCGAGCCCTTCTGCACGTGAACGTTGGTAATGATCGAGAAGATCGTGCGGGTTCTTGGCCCGGTGGCCGTAGCGCACTCCATCAAAGCGCGCAAGGTTGGCTGACGCTTCCGCCGTGGCGATAATATAATACACACCGACAGCGTAGGAAGTATGCGGCAGGGACACTTCCACAAGCTCAGCGCCAAGCTCGGCACAAGTGGCGATCGCGGCTTCGATGCTGGAACGCACGCGGGGGTCCATGCCATCAACAAAATATTCCTTGGGAATTCCGATGCGCTTGCCTTTCATATCGCGACCGAGTTCGGCCGTGAAATCTTCCGTTGGCAGATCGAGAGAAGTTGAGTCGTGCTCGTCTTTACCACATAGCACATTGAGAAGCGTCGCACAGTCACGGGTGCTCCGGGCAAAGGGGCCGATCTGGTCCAGTGATGAAGCAAAGGCCACAAGCCCGTAGCGTGAAATGCGGCCATAGCTAGGCTTGAGACCCACCACGCCACAAAGCGCCGCAGGTTGTCGAATAGAGCCACCCGTGTCACTACCGAGCGTCGCAAACGCCTCACGCGCGGCAACGGCTGCAGCGGAACCTCCACTTGACCCGCCGGGAATGCGCGTGAGGTCCCATGGATTTCTGGTCACGTGATAAGCAGAATTCTCCGTGGAAGAGCCCATCGCAAATTCATCCATATTGAGTCGCCCATAGGGAATAGCGCCCGCCGCACGGAGCTTCGAAATGACGGTAGCGTCGTAGGGTGCCATATAACCGGCCAGCATTTTCGAGCCGCAGGTGCAGGGTTCACCGACGACGTTGATGACATCTTTGATGCCGATGGGAACGCCCCCAAGTGGGAGCGATATGTCGGCGGTCTCGGCGGCGATGAGTGCGCGGTCGAAATCGCGAGAAAGGTAGGCTCCAATGGCCGGGTCTGTTTTCTCGATGCGGGCTTCGAGGTCTCGAAGTGCTTCTACGGGGCTGGTCTGGCCACTGCGGTAGGCGGACTGGAGTTCCGTGATGGTAAGGTCTGTAAGCGCGGCCATAAGTTAGTCTAACACTTTAGTCACCACGATCAGATTATTGGCAGCGTGCGGCGCATTGGCCAGCACGGATGCTCGATTGAGGCCAGGCTTAATGACGTCTTCACGCAGAACATTGAAAACCGGGCTTGCGTGTGCCGTCGGCTCAACATTCGTGACGTCGAGGGTGTTGAGTTGCTCGACATACTCGAGCACTTTTGCGAGTTGTGTCTGAAATAACTCAGCTTCTGCATCACTCAGGGCGATACGGGCTAGGCGTGCCACATCGCGGACATCAAGATTCGGGCTACTCATGGATGAGTAAGTGGTAGTGGCGACCGAGAAAAATTCAAGCCACAGGTTTGGAAAAAAATTGCACTCCGCTAGGCTTTCACGCGATCAATTTGTGCGCCGAGCGAATTCAGTTTATCATCAATAGATTCGTACCCACGATCAATGTGATACACGCGATTCACTTCCGTGATGCCTTCTGCCTGCAATCCCGCTAGCACAAGGGCAGCCGAGGCTCGCAGGTCACTGGCCATCACGGGTGCCGCACTGAGTTTCTCGACCCCGCGGATGACGGCTGTCGGGCCTTCGAGGCCGATATTGGCACCCATGCGTTTCAGTTCGGCCACATGCATGAAACGCTGCGGAAAAACATTTTCTGTGATCACGCTTAAGCCATCCGTGGTCGAAAGAAGGGCACAGAGTTGTGCCTGCATGTCGGTGGGAAAGCCCGGATACGGCAACGTGTCGAGCTTGAGAGGGCGGCGAGTCGGGCCTGGCCGAATCGAGAGCGAGTTGCCGTTGTGGGAAATCTCAAAACCAGCTTCTGCAAGAGGATCCGTGACCGCGCGGAGGTGGGCTGGCTCGACGCGTTGGAGAGTGACATTTCCGCCGCATATCGCCGCTGCTGTGAGAAACGTGCCCGCCTCGATGCGATCGGGAATCACGGTGTGCTCAGCACCGTGGAGTTCCTTCACTCCTTCGATGATGATCCGACGCGTGCCGGCGCCTTCGATTTTCGCACCCATGGCGATAAGAAAATTTGCAAGATCAACGACTTCTGGCTCTTCGGCCGCGCCATCTATGACTGTTGTTCCATCAGCAAGCACTGCTGCCATCATGATGTTATCCGTGCCCAGAACCGTGGATCCAAATTTTCCTCGAAGTGTGATGGTCGCACCACGCAGGTGCGGCGCGAGGACCTTGACGTTTCCATTCTGAACTAGGACAGCAGCACCGAGGGCCTCAAAGCCGCGGAGGTGGAGATCAATCGGACGATCCCCAATAATGCAGCCACCAGGGAGTGAGACGGTCGCTTCTTTTTCCCGACCGAGGAGAGGCCCAAGAATGCAAACCGAGGCGCGCATCTTGCGCACGATGTCGTAGGGCGCTTCGGTCGTTACCTTTTCCGCGCAGACTCGCACGACACCACTCGCCCGCTCAACGGAACAGCCGAGCTCGCTGAGGATCGTAAGCATGTAGTGGATGTCGCTGAGATCCGGAACGCGAGAAATGGTGCAGGGTTCCTTAGTCAGCAACGTGGCTGCCAAAATCGGGAGTGCAGAATTTTTTGATCCGCTTATGCGAACTGAGCCGCTGAGCGTGCGGCCACCGTGAACGAGAATTTTATCCATGCTTTGCGATGACGAATCTTTGCACACCTTGATAATCGGGGTGAAGAGCGATGTCCCGATAATTGTTTTCCACCAAAAGCTTTCGCACCGCCTCAGCTTGGTCATGGCCGATTTCGAGAGCCAGAAACCCGCTTGGTGCCAGCAAGGGCACCGCCTCGACAATGAGCCTACGAATGAGATCCAAGCCCTCCACTCCACCAGCCAGCGCCATCAGCGGATCATGCTGAACTTCGCGAGAAAGACCTGCGATGTCGCCATCCGGAATATAAGGCAAATTCGCAACGATGCCATGGAAAGGCCCGACGACTCCCGTCAGCATGTCGCAGGAGGCGAATGTCACGAGAGGAAGATTCAGGCGCTTGGCATTTTCCCGGGCCAGAGCTAAAGCTTCCTCCGAGAGGTCGCACGCGAAGAGCGTGGCTTGTGGCCGCGCTAGCGCCAAAGAAAGGGCAACCACACCACTCCCTGTGCCGACGTCAAGAAGCCGCTGCGGCGCATCTGGCACAAGCGTGAGAACCAATTCGACAAGCTGCTCGGTTTCAGGCCTTGGAATGAGGGCCCGCTTGTCGCTGAGGTAAATTTTTCCCAAAAAGTCAACGCTCCCGAGCAAATGCTGGAGCGGAATGCCCTCCGCACGGCGCTTCACGAGATCCCGAAGTGGCGCACGTTCTTTTTCACCGAGAGGCCTCTCGAAATCCAAATAAAGATCTATGCGCTTGGCTTTTCCGAGAGTGTGGGCGAGAAGGTGCTCCGCATTGAGCCGAGGGTTTTCTACTTTCCGCTGCGCGAGATACTCCGTCGCGGCTTTTAGAACTTCCAATACAGTCATGTTTGACTGTCACAGTATGTCGCAGCTCTCGCCGTGACCAGACCCGAGTGCCGAAGCCTAGGCGGAGCGTTTCGCTACTCGACCCACGGCAACAATTACCCAAGCAGCGAGGATAAGCCATATCACTGCTGGCTCGGGAATCACGCTTGCGATCCACGCTTGGTCTGAGGAAATGCGCGCTGCTACGAAAAGTCCCGAGCCCGTAGCAAGCGGGCCAGCGAAGGTGACATTATCTGCTGAAGAAAAGAGATTTTGTTCGTTGAAAATTGCCGACTGCGTGCCAGATCCGCTCGTATTTGTATTGCTGTAGAAGGCACCGCTGACTGCTTGATTTATGCCTGCCAGCTTCCAGACCCCGGCGTCCTGGATAAAGACGGCACCGCCAGAATCTCCCACGCTCAACATCGCCTCGTTGGGACCTGTCGTGCTGAAGTCCGCTGCAATGACCGAAGAATTCGTCGCGCTAACCGTGTTTTGTCCCCAGCGCTTCACACCATCACCTGCTCCCCAATTCCACCCTCGCAGAACGGAATCCGGCCCGATGTAATCTGCTCCACGTTGCGTGCCTCGTCCTATGACCAAGAGGTTTTTGCCAACTTCATCGCTCGATGTGTAGAGCGGCACGAAGCTCAAAAACGTGCCGCTGATTTGCCAAATCGTGAGATCGAGTGTGGGGGAATCAAACGAAGCTATGGTGTTGTAGGTGCCCACATTGGCTCCGCCCGCGAATGTGATGGCCGTGCCAGCCGCACCGATGTGCTTCGACGTGATAAAAAAATTTGACGCGATCGGCGTGCCGAGGAAGCTGCCAAATGATCCTTCATTGTCCCAAATCGCATCGGCACTAAGGCCATCCACCGTGCCGGGGGTAGTCGTGTTGTGCGTTGTGCTGCCTGTTGAATGGAACATCACAGCCGAGAGCAGTTGGCAACTACACCAAATCGCTAGTATGGACGCGAGGGGGGCTTTCATATCCTCAATGATCGTGCCTCTCACCTCGATCCATGTCAAGCGACGGGAATTGCTAGCCGACGCCCTTTTTGCCTTGATCCAAATTGCCTCTGGTTGTATCCGCCATGCATGGATGAGATAGCCGAGACATTGGAAGCAAATGGGCGGCAGCGTCTTGATGGGCCGATGCGATCCGTTCGCGCGGGTGCAGAGTCCGAAGTGTCGGCTGCTTGGCTCGTAGCCGAAGCCATTTCACTCGCTCAGGCTTGGATGCCTCTTGGTGCCTTCTCTGCGGGGACAGTGCGGTTAGCCCACACGTCAGACGCGCTATGGGTGCAGGCCGATCTGCAGGACGAGGACATCTACTCTGAGGCAACTCAAGATTCCCAACGGATGTGGGAAATGGGAGATGTTTTTGAAATGTTTCTACAGGCTGACTCGGTTGGTGGATACGTGGAGATGCATGTGAGCCCTAACAACAAACGTTTGCATCTGAGATTTGGGGCAGGAGATTTTGGCTTATTGGCCTCAGGCCATAAAACGCTCGTGTCGCTTACGACGAACCCGCCGCGATTTGAGAGTCAGACATTTTTGAGCGACCAAGGGTGGATCGTCGAGGCGCGGATACCCTTTTCCGAACTCGGCGGCTCCGAACCCTTGAGCGGGAGTAGGTGGCGCGGGTCGTTTTGCCGCTATGATCGCTGGAGAGATGGGCGGGAACCCGCTTTGTCGTCCACCTCGCCCCATGCACAACCGCGCTTCCACTCCACGCTTGATTGGAGGGACATATGCTTTTGAGTTTTGCTCAACGGGATAGCTTGAAGTCCGACCTTGACTACATCATTGCACGTTCTGCTTGCGACACGGTGCAGCGCACGAAGCCTCATGTGCTCGCAGCGGTGGAACACGACCCGGACGTCCTCCTCGACCTCGTGCAAGCCATGCGTGACGACGATGCGCGGTGGCTGAGTGTGCCGTTGGACGCGCTGCGCCCCCTCATCTCGAAGCGCATGCGGGGCCTTAGTGGGGGCGACCATTCTGCTGAGGAAGAATTTCTTCTGCTGTGAGCACGTGCGAAGCGAGGACGCGATTCTTCGCATCACACGTCACTCCCTCGCTGAGAAGAAGTGCTCGTTTCTTTGCCAATGCCTCCGCGTCTTCTTGCCCAAAATACCCGCCAAGGCACCTATCGCTGCGCACTACGCGGTGGCAAGGAACTTGTGGGGCGAGGGGATTGCGCTTGAGTGCTTGACCAATCGCCCTCGGAGACCCGCAGCCTACCGACTTCGCAAGCGAAGCGTAGGTTGTCACTTTGCCACGCGGAATTTTGCAGAGAACGGCATAGACTTGTTGTTGGAAAGATGTGAGGGGGGCGACCTTCATAGTGATTGGGGATAAAACTCGTTGACGTTTGTAATCCAAAAGATCTCGCAAGCACCAGTCCCTGTATCATCTCTTGTGAGAGAACTCCGCCAGGACGGCTGCCCGGCGAATTGGACTTCCACAAGATATCCGCGCAGCGAAACAAAGGAATTCTTTCGAAGGCTTAAGAGGCTTTCTTCGACAAAAGAATCCGCAGGCAAACAATGAACATTAGCGCTTTGTATCCCAATCGCACCCGGCGCAATGGGACAGTTCTCATCGTAGAAATACTCATACCAACGGCTCCCTTGACTTATTTGGAGCGTCTTAATGACGGCCGTGTCCGACATGTCTCCCCAGCCTAGAGCAAGGTCGAGCGGCGCGATCTTGGCCGTGGCATCAAAGAAATAGCGCTTTCTCGAGAGCACCCGCGCCGACAGGCTGTAGGCAGCGAGCGGGACGATCTTCGCTTCGCCAACCATCCATGGTTTTTTGTCCGTGGCCGTTTGCTCCGGCACGGAAGCCACTCTCAGGCCAGGCAGCACCGTAGGTGCGTCGGACTCGCGAAAAAAGAGGCCCCAAACGAGGAGCAGAGCAATAAGTATGAGAAGAAGCTTTTTCACGAAGGAATGGGCCCTTTGACGCGAACCGTAGCTTCTGCCGTTGCCGACTTTGAAGTTCTAGACGAGGGACTTGTAGAGGTCACGAGTCTGAGTCGCGATGGAGCTCCATGAGAAGACCTCTCGGGCACGGGCACGCCCGGCGGTTCCAAAGGCTTCACGAAGGCCGGGATTGGCCATAAGCTCATTGATGCGCGTAGCGAGATCTTGCGAGAATTGCTCTGGATGCACAGGTTCGAAGGGACTTGCTGCCATTTGTTCGATGCCGACGAGGTAGCCGGTCTCGCCATGGGCTACAACTTCGGGGATGCCTCCCACCGCGCTCGCAACCACGGGTGTGCCGCAGGCCATGGCTTCCAAGTTGATGATGCCGAAGGGCTCGTAGATGGAAGGACAAACGAAGACGCTAGCGTGTGTGTAGAGTTCAATCTTTGACACGTCATCAAGCATTTCTTCAATCCAAACGATGCCTCCACGCTCTTGTTGCGCAGTGGCCACAGCGTCTTTAATTTCTGCGGCAATCTCTGGAGTATCCGGCGCCCCGGCGCAGAGGACGACCTGAAAGCCTGGGTCAAGGAACCGAATGGCGCGGATGAGGTGCGCAAGTCCCTTCTGGCGCGTAATGCGACCTACGAAAAGAATGTAGGGCACTTCGGGATTGATGCCATAGTGCGTAAGCGCCTTGGCTGTGGCTGCGGGGCGGTATTCCTCGGGGTCAATTCCATTGTAGATCACGTGGATTTTTGCGGGATCCACGGCGAAAAGTTTTTCGACATCACGCTGAGTTTCCGAAGAGACAGCAATAATGGCATCTGCCATTTCAAGGGCGGTCCTTTCAAGCCAGCAAGTAAAGTCATAGCCGCCGCCGAGTTGGTCGCGCTTCCATGGGCGAAGGGGTTCCAGAGAATGCACCGTCACCACGAGCGGGATGCCGTAGTTTTTCTTAGCCAGAATTCCACCGAGGTGGGTATACCATGTGTGGCAGTGGACGATATCGGCTTGGATGTCCGTAGTATTAAAATCCAAGCTCCGCTGGAGTGCGCCAAACACATTTCGCAATCCGGCGGGACAGGTGTAGGCCACGGGCCCAAGGTCAAAGCCGTGCACGGATAGATTGGCGCTTGAGGAGCGCTGATCTCCGAAGCACCGCACTTCGATCGGCATGAGCTTTGCGAGTTCTCGACTCAGGTATTGCACATGGACGCCCGCGCCTCCGTAAATGCGGGGCGGATACTCGTTCGTAAGGAGGAGAGCTTTCATCGCGAATAATGTCTAAGCTCCCGTGCCCAAGAGCCAAGTCAGCTGTCCGTCCGTCGGTTGGACTGCTGCGCAGGGATAGGTGGACTTGCCACTGAAAACTTCCTCGAGAATGTTTTCTTTTCCCGTGCTGTTAACCAGGAAGCATACGTGTCGCGCGGCATTCAGGAGCGGGTAGGTGAAGGTCAGGCGCTGAGTGCCAAGTTTCGGCACGAAATTGGAAACGACCAAGCGATCTGTCACTCGAAGAGCGCTGGTGTCTGGAAAAAGCGATGCCGTGTGGCCATCCTCACCCATGCCAAGGAGAATCAGATCATGGCGGTAGTGCGCTGTCGCAGCACGGCTTCGAAGTTGTTCCTCGTAGTCCGCTGCGGCTTGCTCGGGAATTGCTTCGCCTCGCATGCGAAGGACGTTTTCTGTGGGGATAGCAACATGGTCGAGAAGGGCCTCGCTCGCCATGCGGAAATTGCTTTGCTCACTCGTCGGGGGAACGCACCGCTCGTCGCTAAACGTGACTTCCCAATTCACCCAGTCACTAGCGGCCATGCCAAATTGCGAGCTTGCCATGGCCTCATAGACAGGCCTCGGCGTGTTTCCTCCGCTCAGTGCAAGCCGAAAAATCCCACGGTCTTTTATGGCCTGGTGTGCTGCGCCTTTAATCAGCGCAGCGGCATCCGAAACGAAAGTCTTTGTATGGTGGATGGTTGGAGTCATCGGTATCACATTAAGCGGACTGGAACGAAAAATTGCAATTCCCCGGTCTGCTCCTCATCAAGGGTCACGCCCGCGATGGAAGCCTTGCGAATGTTCAGTCCCTGCGAAGTTTTCAAGCCGACCAAATGCCCAATGGCCCGGCTGATGTCCGGCTCATGGCCGACGAGGAGGAGCGATTTCTCTCGCCCGCACTTCACGATTTCCTCAAGACAAGCTACTGGGTGCATGCCGCAAGCAAGCCATGGCACCTCAAGCACTTTGCGATCCATGGCGGCAGCAACAATCTGCGCCGTCTGGTGAGCACGAATGACCGGACTGGAAAGAATCACATCCGGCACAAGACCTGCACGCGAAAGAAAGCGCCCGACTTTAGCGGCCTGCTCAAGGCCTTTCGGCGTGAGCTTCCGAGCGAAGTCGGAACTTGCCTCATCTTCGGCTTCGGCATGACGTAGAAAGCAAATTAACATCGAGGCTCACTCACATGGACATACCGCCGTCTACCGCGAGGACTTGGCCTGTGATGAAGGAGGCCTCCGCACTGGCAAGGTAGGCGACCGCTCCAGCAATATCTTCCCCTGCGCCGAAGCGAGACAGTGGGATTTGAGCCAATGCGCCTTTTCGAATCTCTTCATTCAATCCCGCAGTCATATCTGTTTCGATGAAACCGGGAGCGACGACATTGACAGTAATATTTCGGCTGGCGACTTCGCGGGCAAGACTCTTGGTCATTCCGATAAGTCCAGCTTTGCTGGCAGCGTAGTTAGCTTGACCAGCGAGGCCCATGAGTCCACTCACCGAGCTGATGTTGATGATACGACCCGAGCGTTGCTTCACCATGGGACGCAGGACGGACCGAATGAAATTGAAGGCACCTTTAAGATTTGTCTGGAGGACGATGTCCCAATCTTCACTCGACATGCGCATCGCTAAGGTATCGCGGGTGATTCCAGCATTGTTCACCAGCACATCGCATTGGCCGAAGTCTGCCAGGATTTGCTCGCCGACCTTCTGCACCGCATCGAAGTCCGCGACATCCACCGCATAGGGTCGTGCTGTGTCTGGATTCACGGCGTTGAGCGCCTCAGCCGTGCGAAGGGAATTGGCTTCTGTGCGGCTTACCACGGCGATCCGTGCTCCCTCCGCTGCAAGCCGGTTGGCGATGGCTTCTCCTATGCCCCGGCCAGCGCCGGTCACGATAGCTACTTTATTTTCAAATCTCTTCATGGGTATTTTTGGTCTTACAGAAACAAGGGGACAAAGTCCTGCGCAATCTAAATTTTTGGTGCGGCGATTTCCGGCTGACCTTGCGCGGAAAAATGTTTGATCACTGTGGTGAGATAGACAGGCTCACAATGCTTTCCTCGATACTTCGTGATTTCTTTCTTCTCGAGCACGGAAAATCCAAAGCGCTCTAAGACCTTGGCCCCCCGGCGCGATTCGAACGTCACAAGTTGTCCGAAGACCGCCTTTTCGCCCCGGGCTCTCAGGTAGTCAAAAAAGGCATTCAGCATGGCATGTGTTCCCGCGATACTCTGCGCCTCGGGCAGGACATTGAAGTGGAAGTGTGCCGTGCGCCTTGGCGCAGAGGGCACTTCACGCCAAGAATTTCGCAGAATCCAGCCGATGAAATCCCGCGTCGCTCGGTTGTATGTGGAATAGCGACTCATGCCGCAAAAAAACAACCGGATATTGTGAAAGAAGCTATGCCATTGTTGACGCAACGGCCTACGAGACCCAAGGAGATAGCCTTTAACCACTCCGTTCTGCTCAATCACAAATGCGGATTCTGGCTCCACATCGGTGTAATACGCCGTGAGGTAATCCGCAAATAGCTCGCGATCTTCAAAGACGGCATCTATCGGCTTCCCAAGAAATCCCGTCTCGCAACACAAGTGCCGCACAGCACTGCGATCGGCAGGGGCATACGGACGAACAATTAAACCAGGTGACAAGGACACGCCGACTTTGTAGGTGAGTGACACGATGTGGTAAATCGAAAACGCCTCGAAGACGTGCAATGAAGGGCATTTCCAGAATCATATCTGCTCACCTTTGCCGTCTTCGCCTCTTTACGTGAGCCCATTCTTTAGGAAATCGCGCCCGGCTGGGATCGAACCAGCGACCATCGGTTTAGAAGACCGGTGCTCTATCCACTGAGCTACGGGCGCTCATGGGGCAAAAGTATGAACCACCAGCGGAGGGAAGACAATGCTTCTGGCGCGATCCAGCAATCTGCACCCTAGAACTAGCCTAGTCCCGAACGTCCACTCCCCCAGCATCAATCGGCAGAATATGCCGAAGTCCTCGAATGGTGAATTCCTCAACGGCGGCTCCTTCGCCCTGCAGCCAGTGGATGGTATCGGAAGTCGCTGCTCGCCGAATGGCCACTCGTCGAATGTCTGCGCGATCGCTTACTCGCACGAGAAGCAGACCATCTTCCGTGACAAGTCGCGTGCCCTCGCCGCCATATGTGGCCTTAGCACGCAAAATGTGTTCTTCGCCAGTGAGGGGATTTTTTTCCAAGCGAAATTTTATTTCTGTAGAGGGAACCGAGTCACCCACATCGGGAGTGGGCTTCTCATCGGAAAATCCAAATCGCTCGCTGTTGATAATGCTTCGTTCCCATTCAATGTTCCAAGCGCCAGTGGCAGCATCACGCCGCATCACGCGGAGGCACTGGAGGCCTTGCTCTTCCTCAAGGACAGCAAAGGCATCGGCACTGCGCGAGGCGCGCAACAGAACGGGCGATGGGCTGCCAGGCTCAGAGCGAAGCACTCGTAGAATGGTGCCCGCAACATTCGCTTGTCCGACCACCGTGCCTTCAAGGCCCGGTTCGAGTCCCACGAACCACAGCGTCTCATCAGCACCAAGCGAAACTGCGCTCGGTCGAGTGGCGAGCGGGATCATCGAGAAGTCTCCTTCCCCGGCTCGCAGCCAAAGGCCTTCCGAATTTAACGCTGCGAGGCGAGGGCCCGAGGCATCAAGCACCGTCACGCCTGCCGGCGCCTTTATTGCGGCCCAGCTTCCATTGCCTTCCGAAGTCCTCGTAAACACGCTCTCATCCGTCCCGAGAAAAATGGAGTCCTCCGAAAGTGCCAGCGCTCGTATTTGCAACTGACCTTCGATGTTGCGTCGCAGCGTTCCCGTCTCTGTCTCGATGAGTTCTATTTTCTCAGGCGAGCCGAGAGCGATGATGTCGTTGTTCGCTGCGAAAGTGGGGCGCGGAATGGATAAAATCTTTGACCAGAGAAAGCCTCCATCGGGATCATAGCGTCCCAGCACATAACGCGGAGGACTCGCCCCATCCGTTCCAAGCAGAATGACGTTTCCTGTTCCCAGAAATGCAAAGTCCAAGATTCTCGTTATGCTCGGCGCGGCATCACCATGAATCCAATCGTTGAAGAGCACATCCTCGCCTTCGACTGTCACGGCTCCGACCACGTATCCGCGAATGTGATAATGCCCCGGCGTGACCTTTTTCCCAGCGTCATCACGGCCATCCCACTGCGTGATATATCCATTAAGCCCGACTTGAAATGCTCCCTCTGGCGCAAGCTCATGCAGGGCCCGAACCAAGCGACCTGCCTGATCGAAGACACCGAGCGTTACGAGGCCATCGGTCGGCATGGCGAAGGCGATTCGCTGGGAATCGCTCGCGGTCGCGAGAACCAGTGGTAAAAAGCATGCCGCGAGCAGCACCCTCACAAGTAGTGTTGCCATTGGATATTCGGGAAAAGATTATCCCGCGCCTCGCAAGCTCTGAGGAGGGCTTCGTCTGGCAAGGCTAGGGACTCATTCAACTTACTAAAACGGAGGATGTGATCCTTCGTGCGCTTCGTCGCGTATTCCGCCGCTGTGCCTGTCTTCATGAGGAATGCCCAATCGCTGGATTGAGCCAAGAGAAGTTCACGCGCCATTTGCTTAAGCACGCGTTGAATCAGTGGGGAACGCGTTTTTGCATGCGCGCGGGCCGCTTCTGTCATGCGCCGCGCCGCAGCGTGGAGGTGTGGGTAGATCCACGCATTACACGGATCTAGCCAGACTTCCCAGTAGCCCTTATTTCCCCAGCTGGAAGGGGAGGGGGCAACCATCTGCAAGGTGGGATGCTCGGCAAGGTAAACCGTGGGAGTTGTCAGGCGAAATGTGTCTTGGTCGTAGCATGCCTTGCGAAGAAACAAATCGAGGAACTCCGGCCCCTCGAACCACCAGTGACCGAAGAGTTCGGCGTCAAAGGGGCTCACCACAATAGGCTCGACGGGCAAAACGCCAGCGAGGTGCGCGATCTGGTTTTTCCTATGATGCAAAAAATCACTCGCATGCGCATCCGCTGCGGCCATGGCCCATCCACGATTGTAGATTTCTTTGTCAGGACGTCCCGTCACGCGGTGGTATTTAAATCCCGTATTTCGACGGTGACCCAAATCGGGAAGCACGCGGTGCAGATAATCCTCAGGAAGATCTTTGCCAATGTCGCAGTAAAAATCTCGGTAAGCGTGGTCGCCTGGATACCCCTCCCTAGCACTCCAGACCTGCTTGCTTGACTCGCGGTCGCGGGCAAAGACGGCAGGACCCGCTGGTGTGTAATACGGTGAAAAGACGGCGAAGCGGGGACGTGGCTCCCCATACATGAGCCCATGCGCATCCACCACGAACCACCGAAGGTTCGCCTCTTGCAGCACACGATCAATACCCGGCACGTAACCACACTCAGGCAGCCAGATGCCCTGCGGGGAAACCCCAAAGCACTCGCGGTGGTAGTCACATCCGATAAGCACCTGAGCCTTCATCGCCTCAGGGAACGACTCCATCAGTGGCAGGAAACCATGCGTCGCCGCGCACGTGATGATTTCAATCATCCCATCTGCCTGCAATTGCGCAAAGGCACCCACAATGTCGCGTTGGATTTCGTGCAGGTAAAATCTCCGAGCCTCACGGAAAAAGTCTTGGTAGAATTCCGCCACGCGGTGCAGATCGGCTTGGTCTTTTGTCCTGGCTACTTCCTCCCCAGCCAGTTCAAGGCAGCGATCAAGGTAGCGTTCCGTTCTTCCCTGCAAAAGAGGGTCGCGCAACATAGCGCAAAGTGTCGGCGTAAGCGTGAAGGTCAGCCTCAGTGAAGCCCGCTCGAATGACAGGCGTCTCAGGACTTTCAGCAGAGGGATGTAAGTCTCGACGATGGCTTCAAAAAGCCAATCTTCCTCAAAAAAATCTTCATACTCGGGATGACGAACCCACGGCAAATGAGCGTGAAGCAATAAAGCGAGTGAACCCCGGTGCATGCGATTAATGGGCCTAACCTATTCCACCTCGCCACCACCGACAAGCTTTGCCTTATAATCCTACCGCGCGTGCGCACAACATTTCCGGTTGCCGTCGCATGCATGCCTCTCCATACTCAGAGGTGTTTTGAATAAGTACCTTTTTCTTCTTCTCGCCCTCTTTGTTTCCGCCATGCCCCTGCTCGCGCAGTCCAATGCCGCAGAGCGGGCGGCCCGAGACCTCACGCAAGGAGCTCTTGCGGATTTCGATGCTCGGCGATACGACGCTGCCTTAGAAAAACTTCTCGAAGTTGAGAAGAAATTTCCCGGCAACCCCGCGAATCTCAACCTCCTTGGCGCTGCTTACACAAAGAAAAAAGACTACGCCAAAGCCCAGACCTACTTCGAGGAGACCCTTGCCAAGGAACCTAAGTTTTTCCCAGCCCTCTTTAACATAGGCGAACTCCTTTTCCTCCAGCGGCGTTATGCAGAATCTGCCGCATATTTCGAGAATATGTTGAATGCGGACCCACGTAATGAACTGCTTCAGTTCAAAGTCTTCCTTTCTCAGCTTCAGGTTGGCGAGACTGAAAAAGCAAAAAAATCCTTAGATCGTATCAAGTATCCGAGCGATACCCCCGCATGGTATTATGCTCAAGCGGCATGGGAATCCAAACGCGGCGACAACAAAAAAGCCCGCGAGTATCTTACCGGTGCACGCTACATTTTCGGCCCTAAGACGGCACTCTTCGACGAAACATTTGAAGATCTCGGCATTAAGCTCCGCTAGTCCCCCCATGCCGCAGCCACCGGTCAGCCATCCGCGCACGAGTGCCGCCCAGCGAAAAGCCGCTCGTGATTTCCTCCTGCACGAAAAAGCACGCATCCTTGTCACAGGAGCCGGTGGCTTCATAGGCAGTGCTCTCATTCATGAGCTTAACCAACGTGGCCTTACACAGATCATCGCGACGGACTTTCTTGCAGAGGACGAAAAATGGCGAAATCTCCTGCCACTTGAGTTTGATGACTACATTCCCGCCGACGAGTTCCTTACTGGCGTCCAGAGTGATCCAGAACGCTACGGCAAATTCTCGGCCGTCTTCCACTTAGGCGCTTGTTCCTCCACGACCGAGACTGATGCTGCCTATGTGATGCGGAACAATTTCTCCTACACCAAGGCCCTCGGCCGCTGGGCCCTTTTCTCAGGAGCCCGCTTCGTCTATGCCTCCTCTGCTGCCACGTATGGCGATGGTTCGCGCGGAATGGATGATAAATCGGACGACTTGAAGCGCCTGCGACCACTGAACCTCTACGGCTATTCCAAGCACCTTTTCGATATCTACGCGGCTCGAGAGGACATTCTCTCCGAGATCGTTGGGATCAAGTATTTCAATGTTTTTGGTCCCAACGAATATCACAAAGGCGACATGCGCAGCCTTGTCTGCAAGGCCTATGATCAAATTCAAACCACCGGCCAGATTCAGCTCTTCAAAAGCTACAGGAGCGACTACGCCGATGGCTGCCAGATGCGCGACTTTGTCTATGTGAAAGATGCCGTAGATATGACGCTCCACCTCGCGGAAAACGAAGATGCTGGCGGGCTCTACAATGTAGGATCAGGCATCGCTCGCACATGGGTGGATCTCGCAAACGCACTCTTCTCCGCTCTCGGCAAGGAGCCAAAAATCGAATTCATCGAGATGCCGGAAGCCCTCCGCCATCAATACCAATACCATACGTGCGCCGACACGGCCAAGCTCAGCGCCACCGGCTACACAAAGCCCTCTACATCGCTTGAGGAGGCCGTTTGTGACTACGCTCAGAACTATCTTCTCCCGCACAAGCGGCTCGGCGAATAGCTGCGGGCACCTTACTCTTCCGGCGCGGCCGCTTTCACGATTTCTGCGAAGCTGCGGCTCTCAAGCGCTGCTCCACCCACCAAGGCGCCATCAATATCTGGTTGGTGTAGCAACACCAGCGCGTTTGCTGGTTTCACGCTTCCACCATATTGAATGCGCACTTTCCCGGCGGTCGCCTCGTCACTGAGTTCTGCTAGGACAGCCCGTACGTGAGCATGCGCGTCCTGCGCTTGTTCCGGTGTCGCATTGCGCCCCGTCCCGATCGCCCAGACAGGTTCATAAGCCACCACGATGTCCGCAAAAGAATCGGCCTCGACGCCCGCCAAGCACCCACGCAATTGACTTTCCAATACGGCTTTTTCCTTCCCTGCATCCCGCTCCGCAAGCGTCTCGCCCACGCAGAGGATCGGACGCAATTCCGCCGCCAGTGCTGCCGCGACCTTCTGATTGATGAGTGCATCGCTCTCCCCAAAAATTTGCCTCCGCTCGCTATGGCCAAGGATTACATACCGCACGAAAAGTTCCCGCAGCATCGCCGGGCTTATCTCGCCCGTATAGGCACCCGACATCTGGAAATACATATTCTGTGCCGCGAGGCGAATCTTTTGAGAACCGCCGAGCAATTCGGACAACTTCGCCAGCGCCGTGAACGGGGGCGCAATCACGATTTCCACCCCACTCACCTCCTCCACATCCAGTCGAAAATCCTCAAGGTATGCTTCCGTCTCGGCAACGGTCATGTTCATCTTCCAGTTCGCGGCGATTATTTTTTTGCGCATGGTGTTTTAAGTCTGGCAATCCTTCTATCCCGCCCCTCATTTCGTCGCAACTCTCTAGTGAAAAAAAGGTGCTTGCCGCCGCGCCATCCACGACGCATTTTAGAAACGTTGTTCGGGCCGTAGCACAGCTTGGTAGTGCGCTTGAATGGGGTTCAAGAGGTCGCGAGTTCGAATCTCGCCGGCCCGACCACCTTTATGATACCTTGTTTTCAGGCGAAGTCTTGAGATCGGTATCTGACCGCCAGCGACTGTGTAACCTTCGCCCGTCGCATGGCTTGCTTCGGCACTCTCTAAGTCTCGCGAGATCCGCGCCCTCCTTTCCACGTGATCGAGCATAAGAGGAGCCCCAGTGGTCAATCACCCATTTCACGGACTGCCGGCTGCCGACTGACAAACCTTTCCGGTTTGATTGTTGGCTATAAAAAACTCAACACAAGTG
>Ga0163147_10001354_pt1 | contig 37546 bp, 34 predicted proteins | sample OliLakLV19MP6G1_FD_148597 | JGI IMG/M metagenome (GOLD analysis project Ga0163147, IMG submission 148597) | Freshwater microbial mat bacterial communities from Lake Vanda, McMurdo Dry Valleys, Antarctica- Oligotrophic Lake LV.19.MP6.G1 | ecosystem: Environmental > Aquatic > Freshwater > Lake >...
CCATTGGATGTATTGCTGGAGCAAATGCAAATAGAAGGCTATATAGGTATCCCACTCATCAACAGCAAGGGTACATCTATAGGTATATTGGTATTACTGTATAAAGCACCTGTAAAGTACCTGGAAGTGAAGCAAACCATCCTTCGGTTTTACTCAGAAAGGATTGCTAAAGAAATTGAAAGAAGCAACAACCAGCAGGCATTAAAGGAATCGGAAGAACTATTTTCTGCCATCTTCAAAAACAGTCCTGTCGGTATTACCCTCGTGTCTTTTTCCGATGGAATAATAAGGGATGCAAATGATATATTATATAAACACCTGGGGTATAAAAAAGAAGAGTTGATTGGTACAACCTCCGCTTGCCTGTACAAAAACATAGCCGATAGAGACAGGGTATTTAAATCAATTATTGACAAGGGTTTTGTTGAAAATGAGGAAATCGAATTTCTAACTAAAGGTGGGCAGGTAATTCACGGGCTTTTATCCATAGCAATTATTACTATCAAGGGTAAGGCATTTATGCTTTCTACTGCAGTGAACATGACCGTAGAAAAAAATGTAAAAATTGCATTGAGGTTAAGCGAAGAAAAATACCGGAATATTATTGCCAATATTAATCTTGGACTGCTGGAAGTAGATACAAATGAAATAATTGAGGTTGCCAACAATAGTTTTTGTGAGATGAGCGGCTACAGTATGGAAGAAATAATTGGAAAATCTGCTAAAACACTCTTTGCAAAAAGTGAAACTAATTTTAAATTAATTGAAATAAATGCTGAACGGGAAAGGGGCATTGCCGGGGTATATGAAAGAATATTAATTAATAAAAAAGGCGAAACAAAAGAGTGGCTTATAAGTGATGCCCCACATTATAATGATGAAGGTAAAATGGTTGGCACCATTGGTATACACCTGGATATTACAGAACAAAAACTGGCAGAAAAGGCTTTGAAACTAAGTGAAGAAAAGTTCAAAAGCATGGTGCATAATATCTCTGATATTATCACCCTTATTGATAATTATGGCAATATAGTTTACCAAAGTGCCTCAATAAAACAGGTATTGGGGTACAATGAAACAGAAACCATTGGCAGAAATTTATTTGAATTTATGCACCCCAATGATATAGCAATGTTAGCTATTGAAATGGAAAAAATGTTATTGACTCCCGGCAACTCAAATGTAGTTGAATATAGGGTTATGAATAAGTTTGGAGAATATGTTTTGATGGAAGGGCAGGCAAACAATCAGTTATTAAACCCCGCTATTAAAGCAATCATTGTTAACTCAAAAGATATTACACAAAGGAAAAAAGCAGAGGCGGCCCTGATAAAACAAGCATATGACCTTTCTATATCCAATAAAGAACTGGAACGGTTTGCCTTTATAGCATCACACGATTTGCAGGAGCCGTTGCGGATGGTAAGCAGCTTTATGAATCTGTTGCAAAAAAAGTACAAAGATGTACTGGACGAAACTGCAACTGATTATATACGCTATGCCGTGGATGGATCTAACAGAATGAAGCAGTTGATAAATGACTTACTGCTGTACTCCCGGCTGGCAAGTAAACACCAGCAAACCCAGAAGGTTAATTTGCAAAACGTAGTGAAGGAAGTACAAATAATATTACGATATGAAATACTTACTAATGGCGCCACCATTTATACGGATGGCTTGCCGGTTGTAATGGCGGTACAATTAGAAATGGAACAATTATTACAAAATCTGATAAGCAATGCCATTAAATATCAGCAGGCAGGCAACAAGGCAATTATATATGTTACCGGTACAGAAAGGCCAAACGACTGGCTGATTGCTGTTAAAGATAATGGAATTGGTATTGACGAAAAATTCTGTGATAAAATCTTTATCATGTTTCAACGCCTTCATAATAAAGATGAATATAGCGGAACAGGTATTGGTTTGGCAGTTTGCAAAAAAATTGTTGAGCGGTATGGAGGCACTATAACAATGGAATCTAAACCAGGGGAGGGATCAACTTTCTTTTTTACCATACCCAAACCTGTATAATAATGGTTTAGTAATTAAGGCCTCTTAAATTAATTAAATCATTTGTGTTTAGATGGTTTAGAAGTTTAGATAAAGACCTAAATAACAAACAAGTATTTATTCAAATAGAAAATTGGCAAATAAGTAGTGTACAGTTTCTGTGTTAAGCGTATACTTTTTTTGCTTGCTGATGAAATAAAAAAATACGTACGCTTATATTTTATAACATGCCCACATCCAATAAACTGCAGGTATTAATAATAGAAGACAATAAAGGTGACTTCATTTTGGTTACTGATTACCTTTCAGAGGCGTTTCCGCTTGCCAATATCATTCACTGCTCCTATTTGGCAGCAGCAATAACGGTATTAAAGCAACAGCCGATAGATATCATTTTACTTGATCTTACGTTACCAGATAGCAAGGGCGAGCAATCCATCAACCAGCTAAAAGCTTTGCCCGGCGTACCTCCTGTAATTGTACTAACCGGATTTGCCGACAAAGAAACCGGCATTAACAGCCTTAAGCTAGGTGTACAGGATTACCTGGTTAAAGATGATATCAGTAGTGCAATTCTTCAAAAAAGTATACTTTACAGCATAGAGCGGGAAAGAATTCAGGTGCAAATGACGCAAAGTGAAAAACGCTTTCGCTCACTGATAGAAAATAGCACCGATGGGCTTGCCTTATTAAACAAAGACGGCTACATTATTGAAATGAGCAACACTACCAGCAAAATTCTGGGTTACCCTGCAACTGAAGTAATCGGCATAAGCACCCCTGGATTTTTACACCCGGAAGATGTAAGAAAAGTATTCAAATTATTTTCGGCAGTAGTTATTGAAACCAACAAAGTACTTGATGCCGATTTCAGGGTATTAAGCCCGCAAGGAGAATATATATGGCTGGAAACTAATTTTCATAATTTACTGCACGATACTGCGGTAAATGCGGTAGTACTCAACTTTAGGGATATTACCAGCCGTAAAAAAAATGAAGAAGAAAAAAAACAATTAATAAGTGAACTAACCAAAAGCAACGCAGAACTAAAACAATATACTTACATCACAAGCCACAACCTTAGAGCTCCACTAACCAATTTAATATCTATTATTAACCTGATTGAATGGGATAAAATAACAGATGCCAATACCAGGCTATTGCTGAAAGCTTTTAAAGAATCTACTTTTCAGCTAAACGAAACCTTGAATGATTTGATGGAAGCCATTCTTATAAAAAAATCTGGCAACAGAAAACAAACAGCATTATTGTTTAGTGATATCACTGATAAAGTAACCCGCTCTCTAAATTCATTGATAGTACATAGTTGCGCTACAATAACAAGCAATTTTGTAAATGCACCCACCGTACAATTTGATGCAGTATATTTAGAAAGCATTTTTACCAATTTGCTTTCCAATGCCCTCAAATATGCATCTCCGGAACGTAGGTTGCAGGTAAATATACAAAGCTATTTAGTAGAGGATGGAGTAGAATTGATTTTTGCTGATAATGGGATAGGCATGGATATGACTGTTATTAAGGAAAGAATATTCGGGCTTCACCAACGCTTTCATAACAACGCCGACAGCAAAGGAATAGGCCTTTACCTGGTGCAGTCGCAAATGAATGCACTTGGTGGCTCTATAAAAGTAACCAGTACCATCAATGTAGGAACTACCTTTACATTAAAATTTAAAAACCAGCCAGCTTATGCATAACCTTATTTTTTCTATAGATGATGACAGGGTTACTCAAATGCTAAACCAAATGATTTTTAGCCGTACTGCATTTGCAAAAAAATGTTTGCCGTTTATGAACGGGGATGAAGCCATCAACTACTTTCAAAAATTAACTGCAATAGATGGCACACCGGATAACATACCCGCCGTAATTTTTCTTGATCTTAATATGCCAATTATTGGAGGTTGGGAGTTTCTTGAAAAAATGGAAGAAAAATTTATACATCAATTCCCTGGCATTAAAATAGTCATATTATCTTCCAGCGTAAATCCTGATGAAAAACAACGGGCAGATGATAACCCAAATGTAATTGCATTTTTAAAAAAGCCACTTACATTAGATATGATTAATGAATTGAAACATCATCCTGAACTTAAGGGGAATTTTAGTGAAGTAAGTTAGGTTTAGTTTAGACGAAGGAAAATTGACGGTTATTATTTAAAATAGTAAGTTCTAATTTAAAAAACTTTTTGTATGACCACATTAGCCAAAGATTTTAAATTGCTTTTGGTTGAAGACAACATAGGCGACTTTATATTGGTAAGTGAATACCTGAAAATGGTATTACCCGACAGTAAATTGGTACACGCAAAAACGTTGATGGCCGCCTTTACCGCAATGGGTAAAAATGACTTCGACATTATTTTGCTTGACCTAAGCTTACCCGATAGCAATGGGGTGGATTCAATAACTGAAATTATATCACTTGCCCAAGGCCGGCCTGTAACAGTATTAACCGGTTTCACCGATAAGCAGTTTGGTATTGACAGTCTTAAACTTGGTGTGCAGGACTATCTTATTAAAGATGAAGTAACCCCTGCTATTTTGTTAAAAAGTATCAGCTACAGTATAGAGCGCAAAAAGAACCAGCAGCAACTGGAGCAAAACGAAAAACGCTACAGGGCATTAATAGAAAACAGTACAGATGGGCTTTTACTGGTTGATACCGATGGAAAGGTGTTGGAGATGAGTCAGAGAGGAAAAAAAATTCTTGGTTTGCCACTTAACGAGGATTTGGAGGATGCCTTTACGGATCTTGTACATCCTGAAGATTTAGGTGCTGTAGTAAATTGCTTTTTAGAAATTACTTCCAATCCAGGGCAGGTAAAATCTTTAGAACTAAGAATAAAATTGCCTTCAGGCGAATACAGGTGGATAGAAAATACTTTTCAAAACCTGCTAAATGAGCCTGCTGTTAATGGCATTGTAGCTAACTACAGGGATATTACAGAAAGAAAAAATACAGCAGTTTTAATACAGGAATCCGAGGAAAAATACAGATACCTTTTTAACATGAATCCACAGTCGATATTTATCTGGGATCCTGAAAATTTGAAATTCGTTGACCTCAATGAAACCTGCCTGCAATTGTATGGATATAACAAAGAAGAGTTTTCTCATATGACCGTAATGGATATAAGAGATATTAAACATTTGGATAAAATTCAGCGTATTGCTGAGAAGATGCTTTCAAAAGAAATAGAAATTTTATCTGCCCTTTGGGAGCATCGCAAAAAAAACGGAGAGCTTATTTACATGGACATTACCTCTCACCGTATTGTAGTTAATGGCAAAATTGCCATTTTAGCTATTGGCAGTAATGTTACAGAAAAGATATTGCTGGAGCAGCAGTTAGATGATGAACGGATAAAAAATCAAAAAGAAATAACAGATGCTGTAATATCTGCACAGGAAAAAGAAAGAGACCAGATTGGATGTGAGCTACATGATAATGTGTGTCAAATACTGGCAAGCTCAAAATTATACCTGGGTATGGTTAAGAAGCATACAAATGAGCCAGAAGAATATATCCAGGAAACCGACCTGCTAATTTCATCAGCCATACAGGAATTAAGGGCACTCTCCCATGCGCTGATACCGCCTTCTATGGAACAAGCTCAACTTAAACTTGCAATAGAAAAAGTAGTTGATATTACTGAAAACTCTACCAATATTCAAATTTCAACCGACATTGCCGAAATAGACGAAACCACAATGTCTGATAAAATGCGGCTAGCTATTTACCGCATTGTACAGGAACAGTTTAATAATATTTTAAAGCATGCAAAGGCAAGCAAAATCGCTTTAAAACTTACACAGACAGGGGGTAAATTGTTACTGTCAATAAAAGATAACGGCGTAGGCTTTGATACAGATAAAGTATCAGGTGGTGTAGGTTTGATAAATATAAAAACAAGAGCTTCCCTTTTTAATGGAATTGTTTCCATCCTTTCAAAAAAAGGAGAAGGCTGCGAATTATCAGTTGCATTTGGTTGAAAAACTACAATCAAAAAGTATCATCCGGGCTAATTCTTATTTTAACGTATTACCATATTTGGGTTTGTTCCGTAGACATGCAGATGGCTATGGCATATGCGTAAGGCTAATTTTTTAATTAAGTAGCTATAAAATATATGTGGAAAAGGTTTCAAGGGCTTTTAGTATTGGTATTTTTAAGCCGGCGGCGTAACCTGTTTGTAGAAAATCATAACATAAACCGCATGGCCCCAGCGGGGCAACCTTGCGTTTTTCTACATTTCTCAAATTTACAGGCTGCGCCGCTGGCGCAGGGTTTGCATTGATGTAATGGCGAAGCTACAAACAGGTTACACACTGGCGTAAATACAGTTATATTGATTTTCAAAATTAATTTGATGTAAAAAAATGAGGGGAAATATCCTTAGCATGACGCATCAGGATTGCTACGGAACAAATGACATTTTACGTATAGGTTTGTAATATTCTCAAAGCACATCAAAATAAGAAATAGCCAACATATTCAAACAGTCTTATTTTTTAAAATACCTGCCCACCAATGGCAACTGAGGTAATTCTTTTTTCTCTATTAAGCCAATAAACCAACAATAGGATCCCGTTAAAATAGTTGCAACGGTGAGGCTTAAAATTGTGTTACTCCATAAATAAGTAATGCCTTTGTGAATAAAAAACAACAGCACTACAATAACAATGTAGGCCAGTAACTTTTTCCAGGCATAAGGTATCCTGTATTCCTTTTGTCCCCAAATAAATGATATTACCATCATACTGCCATAGCAGAAAAAGGTAGCCCAGGCACAGGCGATATAACTGTAAGATGGAATAAAAGCAAAGTTGATGGCAATGGTAATGCCGGCACCTATCAGTGTTATCCATGCGCCTGCAATGGTTTTATTGCCCAGCTTATACCAAACACTCAGGTTGTAATAAATACCCAGAAACATATTGGCCAATAAAAGAATGGGCACTACGGCAAGGCCCTGCCAATACCTTGGCCCTATGAAATTTTTCCACACCGGCATGTATAAACTTACCACTAAAAACATGAGCGTAATAACAATCACAAAAAACTTCATCACCCTTGCGTAGGTGCGTTGTGGATTTTTACCTTCTGCCTGTTTAAAGAAAAATGGCTCTGCACCCATGCGAAATGCCTGTATAAAAAGTGAAATTAAAATAGATAATTTGTAACAGGCATTATAAATACCCACTTCCGAATCTTTATGAAGGGCAGTACCCGGCAGCCACCAACGCAACATAAGTCTGTCAAAGGTTTCATTGATCATGCCTCCCATACCGGCTATAATTAATGGCATGGCATAAAGCATCATCTGTAGCCAAAGTTTTGTATTAAATTGAAAACGAATTTGTGCAATTTCTTTTGATAAAAGCAACAAGGTTATTACAGCCTGTATAAGGTTGGCCAGTACCACATAGTAAATAGGATTTTGCAAGGGATTATAAAACAACGTAACCCAGCTATCAGCGTTTGCGGCTGCATGGCTGGCGCAATACCCAATAAAAAACCAGGTAAAAAAAACATTTACTACAATTGCAAAAATATTGATAAAAGCAAATTTCCTGGGTCTGCCTTCCTGCCGCAACCTGGCAAAGGGAATTTTAGTAAGTGTATCAATGGCTATAATGGCAATACTCAGTTGTATCAGTTGCGGAAAATCTTTTAAGCCAATCAACCCTGCCAAAACTGTTTGATTGAGCCAAAGTACCAGCGTGAAAAAAAAAGTGGTGGCAATCAGCGATAGAGCGGCCGTGTTGTAGATGGTTTTTTGGTTCTCCTTTTTTGAAGCAAAACGAAAATAGGCTGTTTCAAAACCATAAGTAAAAAGCACGTTCAACAAAGGGATAGCAGAATAAACCAGCGCCATTTTACCATAATCAGATGTTTTGATAGATGCTGTGTAGGTAAGATAAGGAGTAAGCAGGTAATTGATCAATCTTGCAGCTATTGAACTTACACCATACCAAAGCGTTTGACCTGCTAAATTTTTAATATTACTCAATGGAAAAAAAGTTGAGCAACAAAAATAGTTGTATAAAACAAAATAAACGGCTTCATTTTTTTTAAATTTAAAGCATCGTGTTTTTACGGATTGTATCTTTATAAAAATTAATGAAAATGAGAAAATCACTACTATTAGCAGCTTTAATCTTTATTGCTGTTGCATCATTTGCGCAAGCCCGTTCTGTAACCGCTGAGTACCAAAAAATAAAGCAACCTGCCATAGAAATAGAAATTCCCTTCCCCGAAAAAACTGTTGTAAAATCATTTGTTGATTATTTTGAGCGTTTAGGATACAAAGGAAAAGAGACAAAGGGTTACTATACTTTTAAAGAGGTAAGATTACCGAAAATGGGCCCCGGCATATACGACATTTACTTTAAAGCCGACCCCAAAAGCAGAAGGGAAAAGGATAATACGATACTCACTTTTTTGCTATCAAACGGGTACGAAAAATTTTTGAGCGGGGCTGAAAACGACTCAGTGATCAGTAATGCCAAACAATTTTTAAATGAGCAACAAAATAACGTGACCGCATTCGACCTTGAGATGCAAATATCAGCACAAGATGAGATTACAAAAAAAGAAGATAAAAAATTAGCCAATTTATCAGCCGATGGTGTAGACCTTGTAAAAAAGAAAGAAAGAATTGAATCTGATATTCAGGAAAATATAAAAAAGAAAGCGGCACAAAAAGCAGAGGTTGAAAAACAAATGCTGATTTTTGAAACGCTTAAAAACAAACGCAAACAATAAGAAGCTATTTGCCGGGGGTAATTTTAACTAGCCTCAACTAATATTAATTTTTAGGATTAACTATTAATTTTTAATGCAAATGCTTAGATAAAATGCCTGTATCTACCTGTGGTGCACTGTATCTTTTATCATGCATCATTTCCTCATCTGTAAGGGTATATAAAAAAGAAATCAGGTCTACCCTTTCCTGGTTGCTGATAGTAATTTTATTTTTTAAAAGCGAATCAATGGTTGGCTGAGTGTTATTGATTTTATTTCTGTAATGCTCCACCACCTGGGATAATGTGTACAATCGGCCATCATGCATATAAGGTGCAGTCAGTGCTACATTCCTCAGACCGGGCACTTTAAATTTTAAAGAATCTGCAGGCCTGCCTGTTACTTTCATTCTGCCCATATCCATTAATGTTGGGTGAAGGGTAAGTCCATTATTTCTAAATGAATTATCGGTAAACAGCGGTTCTGTATGGCAAGCGTTGCAGTTGGCTTTAAATACATTGTAGCCATATTGTTCACTAATGGTAAAGCTGGCCTCGCCACGCTTTACTTTATCGTACCGTGTGTTATAAGATTGTATACTGCCAGTAAATTGTGCCAGGGCTTTTAACATGCGCTGGCTATTGATGCCGGCATCACCAAAAGCTGCTTTAAAAAGCCTTTTGTACGCAGTATCTGCTGCAATTTTTTTAAGTACATTTTCTAAACTTTCGGCCATTTCGTTGGGTGCAGTTAGCGGCGCCAAGGGCTGCACTTCAATGTGATTGATGCCGCCATCCCAATGCAGGGCAGGCATCCAGGCAAGGTTAAATAAACCGGGAGCATTGCGGGTGGTAAAACTATTGTTGAAGCCATGGCTAAAATCATGATCAAAACTGGTAAAGGCTGCAAACTGCTGGTGACAACTGGCACAGGCTATGCTGCCATCCCTGCTCAATTTTCCATCATAAAATAATTTTCTTCCCAATTGAAAGCCCTCCTCAGTTAAAGGATTGGTTGCAAAAATATCTTTGGCCGGCTTTGGCCAGCCTTTTGGAATTACCAATTTTAAATAGTGGGGCTGCCAGTTTTGGAGCCGATTGATAAAGGCACTTAAAAAAGTGATTATCAGTAAAAGAAATATGGTAATGTTTATCTTCAAAACAGGTAACGATATTTTTATTAATTATTAACAACTGATGAAACAGTAAAAAGTTTGCTAAAATTAGCTGCCATTTGTTTAGCCAATAAACCTGGTGCACTGCAAACGGGCATATCCTTTATTTTTACAGCTACTACCCCACTCCAGAAATGATTGATTTCCGCATTAATATTGATGATGCTGTTACTACCTCTTTTTATTGCCAGCAGGTTGTTACCTGGAAAAGGCAGTACCACTTGTTGCAAAACACTGTTTGCACCGCTGTACCCACCAAGATGATATTCTATTTTATTATTTACAATGCTGCTATGCGGTGAGGTACCTTCCAGCTTTTGCATGATGTAGCCCGATTGCCAGGTCCAGAACATATCATTCAGGGGATCGAGTGCACCCCTTTGTGCGCCGTTTGTATTACGGGCACTATCTACCCCCAACAAAAAAGCAATACTATCATAGCTATTTTCCTGTAAGGCAATATTTAACTGTAAAGAACTGTCGATACTTTGATTAATCAGGTAATAACCTTGTTTAAGCTCCCATTTTTTTTGAGCGTTAAATAACCTGATGCCGGAGATATAATATTTAAATTTGGATAAACTGTATTGCTCTCCAAAAGGATTGGCATAGGTACTATCAATTAGTACCAATGGCCGATGATTTACCGTATTGTTAAAAATAATGGTTGCAGTTCCAAATTTAATAGGTGCCTTAAGGCCTCCCTTTGTTTGGCAAATAGCATGTAGATTAAATAATAAAAGCAAGGGCACAGCAATAGGCAACAGGTACTTCATTTTTATACAATTACTTTTTTTCTGTTCAGTTTTACTTCTCCCGTTTTCTTTTTTGTATCAATCCTTTTTTGTTTGGCTGCCTTACCGGGTTTGGTAGGTTTTCGTTTTTTAGGAATAAGCAGTGCCTTTGTTACCAACGCATTCATTTTTTTTATTACTTCCTCTTTATTGGCCAATTGGGTTCGTTCCGTCTGGCTTTTTACCAGCAACATGCCCTCGCCGGTAATTTTATTGGCTAATTTTAGATAAACAAGGTTTTTTTCATCCTCATTTAGTAACCCGGATTTTGCAACAGCCCAATAACCTTCCACCATGGTCTCCACCTTGTTCACATTTTGCCCCCCTTTTCCTCCGCTTCGGGCTGTTTTAAATACCAGTTCTGCTGAAATATCCATCATCAAATTTACCTTTAATTGACTAACATACATTTTCAAATACATTCATTTGGTATCTTTATTTTAATAAAAGGAAAAAAAATACAATTTTTGCCAATAACGAACCATTAGTTGATGTTAAAACCTATCTACAATTCCATAACAGAGCGCAAGCGATCCGGTAAAAAATCTTTTGCCGTACTTATAGACCCCGACAAGGTAAACGATAGTAATATGGGGCAGTTGATTGAGTTGGCCGTAGCAGCTAAAGTGGATTATTTTTTTGTTGGTGGCAGTCTTGTAATTTCTAATTATTTAGATGAATGTCTTCAACTCATTAAAAAAACCTGTTCCATCCCCACTATACTTTTTCCGGGAAGCCCCTCGCAGGTAAGTAAATATGCAGATGCTTTATTATACCTGTCTTTAATCAGTGGCAGAAATCCAGAGCTGCTTATTGGGCAACACGTAGTATCTGCACCGGCAGTAAAAAAGAGCGGTCTGGAGATAATGCCTACCGGCTATATGGTAGTAGACGGCGGAGCACCTACCACGGTTTCTTATATATCCAATGCCAGTCCGTTGCCGGCTGATAAAAATGAAATTGCTGTTTGCACTGCCATGGCCGGCGAAATGTTGGGCATGCAATTAATATATATGGATGCAGGCAGTGGCGCCAAGCGGCCTATCACAGAAAGCATGATAGAACAGGTTTCGAAAGCTATACAGGTACCATTAATTATTGGCGGCGGTATTATTGAGCCCGAAAAAGCGTATCTCAATTGCAAAGCAGGTGCCGACGTAATTGTAGTTGGCAATGCCATTGAAAAAGACGAATCCTTAATCAGAGAAATGGCTGCAGCCGTGCATTCAGTTCCGATAAATGTTTAATGGGTTTGTAGTTCTGTTACTTATTTTACAGAATTCATCATAGCAGCTATTCATTGAAATTTTTGTTAGCGCCAATTAAGATTAAAATGCAAAAAACAAGCCCATAAAAGTAACTTTCTTTATTATTTTCCGCTTATATCATGCACTTCCATCACATCATTAATGCCGCCCTTAGTAAAGACAACGACAGGCCATTAATGCAAAAGGAAGTTTACCCGGTTAGCCATCAATTACAACATTACCTGCAATTATTTAACAGGGATATTGAGTTGCCCATCGCCTATTCCGATTTGTTTCATTACCAATATACCAATGCAATTAAAGATAAAAATGGTAAACATACCCATTGGGAAAATGTGTTGTACGAGCCAACCATACTGGCAGCAATAACATCTAAATTAATAGCTACCTATCAACTGTTGCATCAACTGCCAACTGCTAATTACCGCATTACTGCTATTGACTTTTGTGAATTTGCCAACAGCATGCCTTTTAGAATAAGCCTTATCAACAATGCTGATAATTCCAGTAATTATTTTTACATAAAAGCTGCGGATGCCAGCAGGATTTATGGTTTGGAACTGGAGCAGTTACTCTCACCTAACCAAACTAATTTTTTATACCATCAAAACACCCTGGTAGAAACGCATATTGATGGTGTACCCGGCGATGAGTTTTTGCTTTCGGTAAATCAATTATCTTACAATGAACAACAACTAATTGCGGAGGAATTTATTCGTTTTAACGAAAGATGTTTTGTAAGGCTGCTGGGCGATATGCGTAGCTATAACTTTGTAGTGCTGCAAAATGAAACCACTGCTAACTCCTTTCGGATTAAAGCCATAGATTTTGACCAGCAATGCTATGAGGGTAAACTCAACCTGTACCTGCCGCAGTTTTACAAGGAAAATCTTTTGTTTGTAGAACTTTCCGTTGCAGTGCTGGATAAGAGCAGGATCGAAAAAATAAGGCAGGATGAACGAAAAAAACTGGCTTCGTTATACGTTGCCAACCAACATCGGCTAGAATTATTGATGAATACCATGCTACAGGAAGAAATATCTGAAAACTATAAAGTGGTTATTTTAAGAAAGGAATTGAATACGTATCATCATGTGCATCATTTTGCACATTGCAAAACCATGGGTGCTATCGTACAACAACAAATAAAACAATTATTGCTGTAAAAATCCAGTTAGGTGCAAGCTGATTTTTTATCGGATTTTAATTGCACCCTGATACGCATAAAGATTTATTTTTACACAAATCAATTAATAAAACCATGAAAAAAATACTCGTTACAGGCGGATGTGGCTATATAGGTGTTCATACAATTGTTGATTTATTGGAAAATGGATTTGAGGTTATATCTGTAGATGATAACTCCAGAAGTAACAGCGATATCCTTATAAATGCAGAAAAAATAACTGGTAAAAAAATACCTAATTATGTGGTTGACCTGTGCAATTTGGGGAGTACCCGAAATATATTTATTGAAAATGAAGGCATAGCTGGTATCATTCATTTTGCGGCTTACAAAGCAGTAGGGGAATCGGTGGAAAAACCATTGTTGTATTTTGCAAACAATCTTATCTCTTTGGTTAATATTTTAAAATGTGCCGAAGAATTTAATGTGCCCCATTTTGTATTCTCGTCTTCCTGCACTGTTTATGGCAATCCTGATAGTATACCGGTAACAGAAGAAACTCCGCAAAAGCCAGCTGAGTCTCCCTATGGCGCTACCAAACAGATGGGCGAAGTAATTGTAAAAGATACAGTGAAAAGCAATAACATACAGGCGATTTTGTTGCGGTATTTTAACCCGGTTGGTGCTCATCCCTCCATAATGCTGGGCGAAATTCCGTTGGGAAGGCCTGCCAATTTAGTACCCGCTATTACGCAAACCGCCATTGGCAAATTACCGACTATGATGGTTTACGGCCACGATTATGATACCCGGGATGGAAGTTGTGTTCGTGATTATATCCATGTAAGCGATATTGCCCATGCACATACATTGGCTTTAAATTATTTAATTGATAAAAAGAATAAAAGCAATACAGAAATTTTTAACCTTGGCACCGGCGATGGATACACGGTAAAGGAAGTAATTGCTGCTTTTGAAAAAGTAAGTGGCGTAAAATTGAATTATTCACTTGGCCCACGTAGGGCCGGCGATGTTGTGGCGATATATGCCAATAACAACAAGGCTACTACTGAACTGGGATGGGTACCAAAATATAACCTCGAAGATATGATGGCCACTGCCTGGCAATGGGAACTAAAACTTAAAAATGAACAGCTGGCTAACGGGTAAAAAATTAACTGTTGTTTTTACTGCATCCCTTATCTTGTGACAATATTTATTATAAAGATTAAAAGAAATAAATTAACATGTTAAAAGCAATACAAGTAACGGGCAATAAAGATACCCGCAGCGGCTTTGGAGACGGCATTTTAGAAGCAGCAAGAACCAACGAAAATATAGTGGCACTTACTGCCGATTTATTGGGTTCCCTTAAATTAAATGGTTTTGTAAAAGAATTTCCCGAGCGATTTATACAATGTGGTATTGCAGAAGCCAACATGATTGGCATTGCTGCAGGCCTTACCATTGGCGGAAAAATTCCTTATACCACCACGTTTGCCAATTTTTCTACCGGTCGTGTGTATGATCAAATACGTCAATCGGTTGCTTATAGCAATAAAAATGTAAAAATATGTGCCAGTCATGCCGGACTTACCCTTGGCGAAGATGGCGCTACCCACCAGATATTAGAAGATATAGGCCTGATGAAAATGCTGCCGGGTATGACGGTAATTGTACCCTGTGACTACAATCAAACAAAAGCAGCCACCATTGCCATTGCAGCATACGAAGGACCGGTTTACCTGCGCTTTGGTCGCCCGGTATGGCCCATTTTTACAAACGAAGCCGACTTTGTAATTGGTAAAGCCCAAAAACTTTCTGATGGTAAGGATGTTAGCATCTTTGCCTGTGGTCATTTGGTGTGGAAGGCCGTAGAAGCTGGCAGAATTCTGGAAGAAAAAGGATTTAGCGTTGAAGTAATAAATATCCATACCATTAAGCCATTGGATACAGAGGCTATACTAGCATCTATCGCCAAAACTAAATGTGCAGTTACCTGCGAAGAGCACAATATCATAGGAGGATTAGGTGATAGCATTGCACAGGTGGCAGCTAAACATCTTCCCATACCAATTGAATATATTGGCACCAATGATACTTTTGGCGAAAGTGGTAAACCTACAGAATTGCTTACCAAGTATGGTTTAGATACACCAAATATTGTGATAGCTGCAGAAAAGGTGATGGCAAGAAAAAACGGCTAGCATATTAGAACGGTATAGAAAAATAACGGCTGATTAAACTTTTCGAAAAAAAACCAATCCTAGTATTGGTTTTTTAAATTTTACCCTATCTCATCCAATACGTTATGCAAGTACAACATTTAGACGACAAGGAATTGCTGCAACAATTTAAAGAGCCTGCAACAAAAGAAAAGGGCTTTACCGGTATCATCAAAAAATACCAGGAAAAGTTGTATTGGCATATTCGCCGGATGGTGGTAGTGCATGAAGATGCAGATGATGTATTGCAGAACATGTTTATAAAGGTTTGGAATGCATTGGACAATTTTCGGGAGGACAGTCAGCTTTATACCTGGATGTACCGGATTGCAACCAACGAAAGTCTTACTTTTTTGGAGCAACAAAAAAGAAGAACTACTGTATCCCTAAGCGATGTAGAAAACGGGTTGAGTAACAAATTAAAAGCAGATAAAAATTTTGATGGCCAAAAGGCAGAATGGAAATTACAATTGGCCATGCAGGAATTGCCGGAAAAGCAACGGGTGGTATTTAACCTGCGCTATTACGATGAAATGCCTTACCAGGAAATGAGCATTGTGCTTGAAACCAGCGAAGGCGCATTAAAGGCAAGCTACCATCACGCAGTTAAAAAAATTGAAAATTATATATTGAATAATTAAACCAGCGGCCCTAAAAAGCGTCTGAATAAGTGTAATGGAAATGAATGATAACATACAAGATGAATTACAAACCCTAAGCCCGCTACTTGCAGGTATAAAGGACATCAATGTATTTACTACACCATCTGGCTATTTTAATCAGTTTTCAGTTGTTGTATTCGATGCAATCAACAGTACAGGCAACATAAATGATACCACAACAGGTAACTCTTCCTTATCAGTCCCTAATGGCTATTTTGATAATTTGGCAAAAAATATTATTAAGAAAATAAAAACGCAGCAGCCGGATACAATTAATGAAACAGGTGATGGATTTGCAGTTTTGCTGAATGATTTATCTAAGAAAAATGTATTTGAAATACCGGTTAATTATTTTGATTCACTCGGTACCGATTTACTGTCAAAAATCAATAGTATAGAAAACAATGCAGCTGAACTGCAGCATATTGCTCCTTTGCTGTCTTCCTGCAACAAAGAAAATTTAGGAGAAATTCCGGCAGGTTATTTTGATAATTTATCAGCAACTGTTCTTAAAAAAATAGCAGGTAAAAGGCCAGGTAAAGTAGTTACTATGGCGGGGCGTTTATCATTCATTAAGTACGCTGTTGCGGCACTATTTATTGGGGCCATCAGTATGATAGCATTTAACTATTACAATAAACCTGCAAATATTAACACCAATGAATTTGCAGCCCTTGATAGCAGTATCGAAAAAGGGAAAGCTATGAACGAAACTAAATTTAATGAAACATTGAATAGTTTATCGCAAGAAGATATTATAAACTACCTGCAAAAAACAGGTACTGAGGCAGATGTAAATTTACTTAGTTCATCGATTAATGAAAACATTGTGCCTTCTCAGGAAGAATATCTTTTAAATGATAAAACACTGGATAATTTTATAACTGATGTAGAGGCCGGACAATTGAATAACTAATTTAAAAGTACAACCATGAAAAAATTACTACTTATATTTTCTGTTTTCTTTTGCTTACAAACAGCAATAGCGCAGGAAGATGCAAACCAGTTGCCGGAAAAAAAGCAACAAAATATTGAAGCGTTGAAAGTTGCATTTATCAGCAAAGAATTGGAGCTTACGCCTGACGAAGCACAAAAATTTTGGCCGGTGTACAACCAGTATTCCAGGGAATTAAATGCGACTTTTGAAAAAGGTAACGACAATGTACTGGACAGGGATGAAAAAGTGTTGAATCTGCGCAAGCATTATAAAGATCAGTTTTCAAAAGTATTGGGAGACCAGCGGGTAAACCGAATGTTTGGAGCCGAAACCAGGTTCAGACAACTGTTGATAAAAGCAATGCGAAACCAACAAAAGCCCCGGCAGATGGACAGGCCTTTATTAAGAAGAGGCAAACAGAACTAATAATAGTTTAGTGATTAAGTGGTATTTTAGTCATTCTCTCATGTGGGTTTAGAAGGTTTTGTGGGTTTAGAAGGTTAGGTGAAGAACTGGATAACAAACCAACAATAGCTTAAAAAAATATTCTGTATCATACCAAGGTTTATTCTTTTAAAAAATACAGCCCGTCGTTATGATGGGCATTTTGTTACATCTTATCAGGCTACAAATACAGGTGTGGCAATATCATGATAGAATAAAAAAGTCCAGTGTTCTTCTTGTGCCTGCTGCCACCATTGCTGTCGTAGTTCCATACATAATTTTCCATCAAAATCATACTTAGCTATAAAGCGGCTTTTCATCTGGCTTAGTTGTGGAGCAACGTCGGCGCCAAAAAATAAATGCTCGCCATCTTCTTCTATGGTAAATACCTGGTGAAACGGGCTGTGACCGCCTGTAACTTCATACTTAATGTAGTCATCAATAATGCCGTTACCTTTTGTGAAAATAACTTTATCAGCGTCACCTAAAATACTAAACTCATCGGGAGAAAAAGATGGCTTACCTTTTTCCATGGCAAAATCAAACTCATCTTTGTTTACATAGTAAGTTGCTGCCGGAAAACTGAAAAATTTTTGCTGAAGTACCTTATCTTCTTTACTAATACCACCCGAATGATCTTTATGTAAATGGCTCATCAATACCTTGGTTACATCCATAGGGTTAATGCCCTTATCCAACAGGTTTTGATGTATCTGCAACGTACCATCCCGATTACTAAAACCAAGGCCGGTATCAATAACTAAAATATCATTTTTAGTAACTATACAAAAGGGTTGTACCTCTACCAGCAAACTGCCGATGCTGCGTTGCTGCAAATCATCAGTTGCTTTATTAAAAGGAATAAATTGCTTGGTTTTATCAATGGTAAAAGCGCCTTCGCTTAATGGAATTATTTGCATATTCGCCTATCCCCTAAAGAGGAATTTAGTCTGTAATTATAAACAGCGTATTATTAAAAAAGGTTTAAAGGCAAAGCTAATTGAAAAGGTGCTATAAAGTGAAAAGCTCAAAAGTTCCTTTGGCGGTTTGGGGCATAGGATGAGCTTTACCTTAATACCATTTGCCGGTCTGCATCCAATTTTACCAGAACGAAAAGCAATATGGTGAAGGTAAGTAAAGAAGATCCTCCATAACTCAACAAAGGCAACGTGATACCAATTACGGGTGCAAGCCCCACCGTAACACAAACATTTACGGTAACATGAAAGAAAAAAATACTGGCAACACAATAAGCATATACCCTGCTAAATGTACTTCGCTGTCGCTCTGCAATTACTACAATTCTTAAAATAAGTGCCAGGTAAATTAAGATTAACAATGTGGTACCTATAAAACCAAAATTTTCGCCCACAGAAGTAAAAATAAAATCGGTGTGTTGTTCCGGAACAAAGTCTCCCTGCGTTTGCGTGCCTTTTAAAAAACCCTTTCCTAAAAAGCCACCGGACCCAATAGCAATTTTAGACTGCTTTACATTGTAATTCTGCTGGTCGTTTTTTTTCTGTTTTGCCTTGGCTTCTTCCGGGCTCATTATATCCACCGCATTTTTATCTGCAAAAGGATTATCAACACCCACCATGCTGAATATCCGGTTGGCCTGGTAGGGTTTAAAAACATGCTTAAAAGTAAATGGAATAGCAACCCCCACAAACAAAGAACAGAAACCCCATATAGCAATTGTTGCAATAAGTATCTGGTTATTTCTTCTAATCTGCCTTCGGTTTAAATATATAAACAGCACTGCTAATACTGCAAAAGCAATTAGCAAAGTTTTGGTAGAAAATAATAAAGAAATTACCAGTAATGCTGCCATTGCTACGCCTGCAATTAAATATATGGGTGGTAATCCTTCCCGATACATGGGTAATAAAAAAGAAAAATACACCAAAGCAAGACCGGTTTCGCCCTGTAAAATAGATAAAGCTGCAGGTGTAAAAGCCAATGCTGCAGCAATCATTTGAGCCCTGGGTTTTTCGAAGTCGGTTTCCTGCATACTCAAATATTTTGATAATACAAGAGCTGTGAAAATTTTACATAACTCCACAGGTTGTAAATTCATAAAACCTAATGGAATCCAACTTTTGGAGCCCTTAATTTCTTTACCAACTACAAAAGTTGCCAATATCAACACTATGCCAATGAGATAACTAAGATTAGCTGTGGCAGTAAACAATTTACTATCGGTTAATAAAATAAATATCGCCAGCACAATGCAGGCTATAAAAAAGAAGAATTGCTTACTGTAATTCTTTTTATATCCCAGAAAACTTTGTATTACATCATCTCCGCTTTTATACTCCACAGAAAAAATACAAAGCAGGCCAATTAATACCAGTAAGGTATACAGCAATACCAGCAGCCAATCAACCCCTTTACCTATCTCCGGATTTCTTTGTTTCATTTTTATAATTGTGTTATGATTTTACCGTGTCTTTTACTTCCTGTTTCTTTTTATCGCCTGGTAAAATACCCTCTATGCTTAATGTAGGTTTTGTTGTATTACTATCTTTTACAGGTAATTCTTTTTTGGTGGTTTCTTTATCAGCCTTCATTTTTTCAAGGGCATCCTTTTCATCCTCTTCATCCATCCCCAGGGTATCTTTAATTGTTTTAATAAAGCCTTTGGCAGCCAGGTAGGCAGAATCTTTGGCATGGCGCAAAGAATCCTGCGTTCTTAAGGCAGCATAAATTCTGGCGGGTATCAGGTTAAGGTTTGATAGTTGTTCAATCCTGTCCAGCCGTGGTTTTTCGGTAATGGAGTCCTTCAGGTATTTTTCAATCATCAAACCAACAATTGGGGCTGCATAAGTACCCCCAAAGCGGCCACTGTTTTCTACTACACACATAATAGCTATTTGTGGATTTTCCCTGGGAGCAAAGCCGCAAAAGAAAGCATGGTTGGGTTGCTTAACGCCCCTGAAATAGTTTTCCACAGTACCGGTTTTACCGCAGATATTGATGCCGGGAACCTTTGCTGCTACACCGGTTCCGCCGTCTACAACGCCCTGCATACCATCATGTACTGCTTCAAAAATACTGTCGGGAATATCAATAGCACTGTGTGGCTGACGGTATTGGGCAAGTATGCCAAATTTATCTCCTCCTTCAATTGAATCAACCAGGTGAGGTGTTATATACTTTCCTTTATTGGCTATATATGCCATCTCATTTGCCACCTGCATTGGTGTAACATCTACCTCCCCCTGCCCGATACTTACAGAGCGGAAGTTGCAGAAATTCCACTTGCCCTTTCCATATATTTTATCATAGTACGCTGGTGTTGGTATAAGTCCTCTTTTTTCGGAAGGCACATCAACCCCCAGTTTATGGCCCAGTCCAAATGCGTTCATGTACCTTGCCCATACTGCCAGGCTGCTATCCTGGTTGGGATATTTAGGATTGGTGATTACCCTTTGCATTACGTTGGCAAAATAAGTATTATCAGAAACACGTATGGCACTCCGCAAATTAAAAGTGCCAAAATCCAGACAGCGCATTGGGTGCCCACCGCCACAGCCATAAAATGCGCCACTACAGGAAAACTGTGTGTTGGTTGTAATCACTTCTTCATGCAACCCAATAAGGGCCTGTAGTGTTTTAAAGGTTGACCCCGGAGAATAAGTAGCACCAACCGACCTGTTGAGCAATGGTAATGCAGGGTTGAGCAACAATTCCTGGATATGTTTTTTTCTGTCGGCACCAGTTAAAAATTTGGGTTTAAATGTAGGGCTGCTCACCATACATATTATGCCACCTGTTCTTGGGTCAATTGCTACAATTGATCCCAATTTATTTTCCATCAGTTTTTCACCGAGCAGCTGCAATTCTATGTCCAGATAAGTGTGCATATTTTGACCAGCAATTGCAGCCGTATCAAACTTACCATTTTCCAACTTTTCAGTAAGGCGGTTTTTATTATCTCTCTTCCAGTATTCAATGCCACGCTGGCCCATTAATACTTTTTCGTAGGTACGTTCCATGCCTGTTTTTCCTGCATAATCACCTGTTTGGTAGCCTTCATTTTTATGGTTTTTTAAAAAGTTGGTATCTACTTCAGATAAGTATCCCAATATGTTTCCTCCGGCATCATAGGGATAACTTCTTACCGGACGCTCCTGCAGGTAAAAGCCGGGAGCAAACTTGTACATGGCCTCGTTGAGCATGGCCATCTTTTGGTCACTAAGTAACCCATCAAAAACAGATGACCTGCTTCTGCCGTTTTTAATGATTACTTCTACCACTTTTTTATTAAACCGGGCGGTATCTATTTCTAAAATTTTACATAGTGAAAAAGTATCTACTCCCTTCAGCTTGTTGGGAATAATCATTAAATCGTAGATGGTGGTATTTTGTAAGATGGGCCTGCGTTTTCGGTCGTACACAATGCCTCTGTCCGGATAAATCACCTTTCGGAATTTACCCTGATCATCCGCCATAATTTTATACTTGCTGCTAAAAAGCTGCAGGTTCATCAGTTGTAAAATAATGATGAAAAACATGCCGGAAAATACCAGCATAATTATGTTTTTACGGTTTTGATTATATGCAGACATGTGAACCCTTCCCCCCTGGCCAGCGAGGTGTTTTAATTTATTATAATTGTTAGAGAATTCATTTTATCAGGAATTACCCTTTTTTAATCTTTCCAATTCAAAGATATTCAAACAGAAATTTAATCCATTGCAAATTGTCTGCTGGCATCATGTAAACATTTGCATATTGGTTCATTAAACGGTGTTTGTTCTAAATTTTTGTTTGCGGGAAAAAAGTAACTCGGTTATAAAAATTAATGCAAGGCTTATGATGGTACTAAGCAATGTTTTCAAAATAAAATACCAGGCATTTCCAAATTCCAATGCTTCTAACAAAAATAACCAGCCATGATGTATGAGTGTTAGCAAACCTGCATAAACCAAATAAGGAAATATGCCACCCATACTACGGGCACTGGGTTCCTCGAAATTGGAATCTGCGCCTTCCTGTGGTATTAGTACATTTATAATAAAAGGCCGTATGTAGGCAATCAGCACACATGCTGCTGCATGAAAACCGGGGCTGTGTCTAAAACTATCCAATGTAAAGCCCAGTGCAAAAGCAAGTACCATTTGCAGGGTGCGGTTAAATTTAAAGGGCATCCATAAAATAAAAAGGAAATAAATATAAGGCGTAACCATCTGGTGCAGGTGAATTTTATCCAATACAAAGAATTGCATCAGTATCAGTAATGCAAAGCGTACTATATTTTTTACCAGTGTACTCATATTTTCCTGCAGGCTTATTGCTAATTGTTGATTTTACTTTTTGCTTTTTCCAGTAACCTGTTTATTTCGTCTTTTTGTGCATTGTCTATTGCATATACATATTGCAGGTTATAAAAATTAGCAGCCGATTTTATTTTGATGATAAAATTATTGGTGCTTTTATCGGGGTATATCTGGTCTATTACACCAATCATTTTACCATACGGAAAAGTTGGCGTAATACCGCTGGTGAGCACAGTATCTCCTTTTTTGGCCCTGGCACTTTTTCTTACATTTATAAAAGACAAATAGTTGGGTTCTTTACCATCCCAAATGATGGAACCGCCGCCCAATGGGTCATTCTTGAGTATCCCACTTATCCTGCTATCCTTGTGCAATAAACTCATTACAACTGCAAAATTTTCGCTTACCTCTGTTATAATACCCACCACTCCATTGTTGGGGTCTATCACTCCTTCGTCTTTACGTAATTGTTGGCCTGCCCCCCGGTTTAATACTACAAAATTATTTTGTGTAGTTACAGAGTTGGATACTACCTTGGCTGCCTGGTATAGCCATTTGCGTTTATTACCCAAAGTATCAAAAGGGATAGAATCGGTAATTACCTGGTTAGCTGTATCGGGGTTTTCGAAATTTGATTTTAATTGATTCCGCAGCCATTCATTTTCTTTCTTTAGGGCTTCATTGCTTTTATTAAGCTGAAGAAAATTATCTACTATATTGTATTGCTTGTTTACCCTGCCGGTAATTTCATTCATGTAAGCAGAACCTACAGCCTGGTGATATTTATTGTAGTTAATGATTAAATAGATACAATAAATCTGCAACAACAAAAAGAGAAGAAAATTAAAATAACGGCGGATAAATAAAAAAATATTACGCATGGGATTTACCTCCTATGACCAATTTCTTTGATGAACTTATCTTTTGAATTAAAAAAAAGTAAGCGGATAACATGGAAGCAATTGGGCAGACACTAACCTGCAAAATGTTGTAATCTTTTGCCGGATGCAACTTGATTATCTGAAAATAAATTATTGCTGAAACAGTAGCATTGTATAAGTTGAAACCTGATGTGCAGTACAAGGGCCGATAGCTATCGGCCGCGACGCCAATGAAGCCTGATAGCATTACTTCAGCCGGGTCCATAAAGTTTATGTGCTTTTAAAAATAAAAAACAGTTGTTTTAATAGTATCAACAGTGGCTACCTCATTACAAAAGGATAGCGATCGTAGTTTTTAAGTGCTATACCGGTTCCTCTTACCACACTTTTAAGTGGATCATCAGCAACATGTACGGGCAACTTAATTTTAGCTGCAATCCTTTTATCGAGTCCACGTAGCAAGGAACCACCACCGGTTAAATACAAACCTCTGCGGTAAATATCACCTGCTAGTTCCGGCGGCGTTGTTTCCAATGCCTTTAAGATAGCTTCTTCTATTTTGAAAATACTTTTATCAATGGCCTCGGCTACTTCCTGGTAACTTACAAATACCTGCTTGGGAATACCTGTTACCAAATCACGGCCATTTACTGGTATATCATCGGGCGGATTATCAAGATCTTTAGTGGCTGCACCAACCTGTATTTTAATTTGCTCTGCAGTACGTTCGCCTATTAATAAACTATGATACCGGCGAAGCGCCTCCATAATGTCTGCGGTAAATTCATCTCCTGCAATACGGATACTTTGATCACATACAATACCTGCTAAAGCAATTACAGTAATACCCGTTGTACCTCCACCAATGTCGATAATCATATTACCAACTGGTTCTTCCACATCTATACCTATACCAAGTGCCGCAGCCATTGGTTCATGTATCAGGTAAACTTCTTTGGCTCCTGCCTGCTCGGCGCTATCTCTAACGGCACGTTTTTCTACTTCTGTAATGCTGCTAGGTATACAAATCATCATACGCCAGCTAGGTGCAAACAATGGTTTTTTTGGGTAAATCATTTTGATCATTTCCCGTATCATTAACTCAGCTGCATTAAAATCGGCAATTACGCCATCCTTTAGCGGCCTTACGGTGCGGATACTTTCGTGGGTTTTTTCATGCATCATCAATGCCTTTTTACCCACTGCCAAAATATTTTTAGGATTATTTCTGTCGAGCGCTACTATTGAAGGTTCGTTTACCACCACCTCATCGTTAAAAATGATGAGGGTATTGGCAGTTCCCAAGTCCATGGCTATTTCCTTGGTGAAAAAATTAAATAGACCCATATTATATATAGAGAAAAATTAGATGAAATTAATAGCGGCAAAGTTGACGTAAATAATTTGAATTAACAACGTGAAACCCTTTATTTTTCAATATTTTATCGAAACATTGTGCAAACACATTCACCATCAAACCCTTTATGAACAAGCATCTTACTAATTAACTTAGTTTTAATTTATGTGCAAGTGTTATCTTTTTTAAAAAGTGGGTGGATAAGAGAGAAGATTATTTTAATTACTGCTGCCCTATAAACTCATAACCAATATCATCCCGGTAATAAATTTCATCAAAAAAGAGGTGCTCCAAAACATAAATAGATTGCTCAGAAGCTTCCTTAATATTGTCGCCTAAAGATGTAATTGCCAATACCCTTCCGCCATTGGTTACTACATTTTTACCCTCCTGCTTGGTACCGGAGTGAAAAATGAGCGTACCAGGCAGATCAATATCATCTAAGCCATTTATAACCTTGCCTTTTGTATATTCATTAGGATATCCGCCACTTACAGCCACCACGGTAACAGCCGTTTGCGGATTTTTTATGATGGTTATTTCGTTTAACCGCTGTTGTGCAGTAGCCATAAATATTTCCACCAGGTCATTTTCAATCCGGGGTATTACTACTTCCGTTTCAGGATCTCCAAACCTGCAATTGTATTCAATTACAAACGGCTCTTCACCCACTTTAATTATGCCAATAAAAACAATGCCTTTATAATCCAACTGCTCTTTCTGTAAACCAACAATGGTTGGAATTACAATTTGAGTTTCAATTTTTTTAAGAAATTCCTTGTCGGCAAAAGGCACCGGACTTACCGCACCCATACCACCTGTATTTGGCCCGGAATCGGCCTTGCCAATCCTTTTATAATCTTTTGCTTCCGGCAACAACACATAATTTTTGCCATCGGTTAGTACAAATACACTCAACTCTATGCCCGTTAAAAATTCTTCTATAACCACCCTTTTGCTGGCATCTCCAAATTTTGCCTGTTGAATCATTAATTCAAACTCTGCCAATGCTTCAATATGGTTTTGGCATATTACCACGCCTTTACCTGCGGCAAGACCATCGGCTTTTATCACAATTGGTAAACTATGTTGCTTAATGTATTGTACTCCGTCCAGGTAATTGGAAGCGTTAAACTCTTTATAGGAAGCTGTAGGAATTTGATTCCGTTGCATAAATTCTTTTGCAAATGCTTTACTTCCCTCCAGTTTTGCTCCCTCTTTTGAAGGGCCAAATACCTGTATATGCTGAGTGGCAGAATTTGCAGCAAAAAAATCGTAGATGCCACTTACCAGTGGTTCTTCGGGGCCTACTACCAACATTTCAATTTTATTATTAATACAAAAGGAAGCTAAGCCTTCAAAATCTGCAATACTAATATCTACATTAATACCAACTTTAGCTGTACCAGCATTACCAGGGGCAATAAAAAGCTCGTTGCACAATGGGCTTTGTTTAATCTTCCAGGCAAGGGCATGTTCTCTTCCGCCGTTTCCAATAATAAAAATATTCATTTGCTAAATATAATTTTTTAAAATTACTTGTTGTGGATAAGTCACAAAAATAAACGGGTGCCTGCTGTAATCCATATAATTTTTATCAGCGGTTACGCTATTATTTGCGGCAATTTAAAAGATGCATGGAATGTATAACTTCTAAAAAAGAAATTACCTACTTTGAGGAACTAAATACATCCATTAATAAAAACTAAATACCACTGTATGATTGAAAAAATAAAAACCGTTAAGCACCCAAAAGGATTGTATGTATTGTTCTTTACAGAAATGTGGGAACGATTTGGATTTTATTTGATGATAGGTATTTTGCCGTTGTTTTTAAGAGCAACAGATAAAGGTGGCAAAGGAATGGACAACGCACTTTCTATTGACATTGTGGGAACATATGTAGCGTTGGTATATTTAACCCCGTTTATTGGCGGATTGATTGCAGACAGATATTTAGGGTATCGGAAATCCATTTTTTTTGGAGGGGTATTAATGGCTTTGGGCTACCTGGTACTTGGTATACCGGGAAATAATACTTTATTGTTTACAGGTTTAGGCCTTGTAATTATAGGCAACGGTTTTTTTAAACCCAATATCAGCACCCTGCTTGGCAATATTTATAATACGAAAGAACTAAAACCTAAGAAAGATATTGCTTACAACATTTTTTATATGGGGGTAAATATCGGGGCTTTCATTTGCAATTTTGTAGCTGCTTATTTAAGAAATAATTACAACTGGGGCTATGCATTTACGGCTGCGGGTGTTGGGATGATTATCGGTTTGATTTGGTTTGCATTTGGACAAAAATATGTTAAACACGGAGACATCATTAAACCGGTTCAAAAGGAAGACATGGCCATGTCTAAAATAGTTTTGTATGTTTTTGTTCCGGCAATTATTGCAGGCACCATTGGCTGGATAATACCCGGTAACCTGATAGGCTCAGATTCAAATGATGCATTCATTTTTGCCTGTGTACCGATTATTATTTTCTATTATAGTATTTGGGCAAGATGTACCGGCCTTGACAAAAGACGTGTAGGAACTTTGTTTACACTATTTGGAGTTGCCATCATTTTTTGGAATATCTACAACCAAAATTCTACTGCACTTACCATTTGGGCAGATACGTATAGCTACCGTGAAACCCCTGCTGCTGCTGAGAAATTACTAACCCCTTTTGGCTTTTTAGAAACGGTAAATACCAACCCTATGGAGGTGCCGGTAATTGATGAGCAATTTAGAACAAGCCTTGGGGCTGATGGAAAAGTAAAAACGGCGATGGGATTAAACCCTTATTTCCAAAATCTTCCAAAAGATAAATGGCCTGCGGAAGGAGAGGATTTAAAATTAATCTCCACCGAAATTTATCAGTCTATCAATCCTTTTTGGATCATCCTTCTTACACCCGTAATTGTTGGGTTATTTGGCTTTCTTCGGGCCCGTGGAAAAGAGCCCTCCACGCCATCTAAATTTGCCTGGGGTACTATCATTGCGGGGCTATCCTCGCTTGTAATGGTTTTTGCCTGTTTATCAACCAACATTTATGATGGCAAGGTTTCTTCTGCCTGGATATTTGCCAGCTATGGAGTATTTACAGTAAGCGAATTATTTATGAGCCCGGTTGGTTTATCATTGGTATCTAAAGTTGCTCCCAGACGCTTTACTGCGTTGATGATGGGTGGGTGGTTTATTACAACTTCATTAGGAGGAAAAATATCTGGTATACTGGCGGGTTTTTGGGACCAGTTTGATAACAAAGCCAGCTTCTTTGCAATAAGCGCTATTGCTGCAATCATTGCCGGGTTTTTAATATTCCCGCTTGCCAAAAAGTTATCAAAAGTAGTGGATGAAGCTACTGCACAAAACGATTAAAATTCTTTTTTGATACAAAGGCGATACAACCCGTATCGCCTTTTTTATTTATCTTCCTTTTTTAAAACTACTTTCTGCTTATGTCTGAGAAAAAACCATTTCAACCCTTTGTTTCGCCTGATAGTAAAATGGCGGAGCTTACCCTTAAGTCTATCCTGTTAGGCAGTTTATTCGGTATAATATTTGGTGCAGCTACTGTTTACCTGGCTTTAAAGGCAGGCCTTACCGTCTCTGCTTCTATCCCCATTGCTGTAATTGCAATTACATTGGGGCGTAAGTATTTTAAAACAACCATCCTGGAGAATAACATTATTCAAACAACGGGCAGTGCCGGAGAAAGTATTGCAGCCGGTGTTGTATTTACCTTACCCGGCTTTTTATTTTTGAGTGATGGTGGGGGTGAAAAATATTTTAATTACATAACTATATTAACCCTCGCCATATTTGGTGGAATATTGGGAACATTGATGATGATACCGCTTAGGCGTTCATTGATTGTAAACGAGCATGAAACCCTACCCTACCCGGAAGGAACAGCCTGTGGCGATGTATTAAAAGCCGGAGAAAAAGGGGGCGATTTTGCTAAGACAGCTTTTTATGGTTTGGGCTTTGCTTTTTTATATGCCATACTGCAAAAAGTGTTTCACATTATTGCTGAAACGCCTGCATATATCACCAAACAAACCAGTAAATATTTACAAAGCGCCAAAGTAAGCGGGGAAATTACACCGGAGTATTTAGGCGTTGGCTATATCATCGGTCCAAAAATTGCCGGTGTGCTGGTTGCCGGTGGTGTGTTTGCCTGGTTGGTGATGATACCATTGTTATCTAAATTGGTAGCACCCGATATTATTGCTGCACAACTAATAAAACTAGGCTACTTAAAAGACCTGCTGACAGCAGGCGGTAAGGGCGGCTGGGATCCTGCATTACATACTTTTAATGATTTTTCTGCGGCAGTTTATTATGCCTATGTGCGCCAGATTGGAGCCGGGGCTGTAGCTGCCGGTGGATTTATCACTTTGATAAAAACCATCCCAACAATCATTTCCTCTTTTAAAGGAAGCTTCGCAAGCATTGTTAAAAATGAAGATGGCACAAACGGCAAAGTGTTGCGGACGGATAGAGACCTGGATATAAAAGTGGTGTTGTTTGGCAGTATTGGCCTAATTGTATTGATGGCTTTTTTGCCGCAATTACCGGGTGATAGCATTGGGCAAAAATTAATCATTGGGTTATTGGTGGTAATATTCGGAGCATTTTTTGTAACAGTTTCTTCCCGAATAGTTGGTTTGATTGGATCTTCCAACAACCCAATCAGCGGTATGACCATTGCGACATTGATGGGAACCTGTTTAATTTTTATTGCAGTTGGATGGACAGGCAAAGCATACGAACCAATGGCCCTGGTAGTAGGTGGAATGATTTGTATTGCTGCTGCCAATGCCGGTGCTACATCGCAGGATTTAAAGAGTGGTTACATTGTGGGTGCTACTCCCCGTAACCAGCAAATTGCACTTTTTGTGGGTGCCATTGTTTCATCAATAGTAATTGGACTAACCGTTAAGTTTTTGGATACCCCCACAGCTGCGATGGTTGCTAAAGGCGTAACTAAACATGCCATTGGTAGTGAGTTTTATCCTGCACCGCAGGGCACATTAATGGCAACTTTAGCAAAAGGAATATTGTCGTTTAATCTTGATTGGCAGTTTGTGCTGGCCGGCGTTTTTCTAGCAATCGTAATGGAATTGTGTGGCATCAAATCGCTGAGCTTTGCGGTGGGTGCTTACTTACCGCTTAGTACTACTTTACCCATTTTTGCAGGCGGTGCTGTAAGAGGCCTGGCTGATATGTACCAGAAAAAGAAACAAATAAAAGTGAGTGTGGAAGATGAAGAGTTGGGTAAAGGAAATTTATTTGCCACAGGCCTGGTTGCCGGAGGTGCCGTGGCTGGTGTAATATTCGCCATCATGGCGGGTTTTGAAGGGCCGGCAGTCATACTAAATAAACTGAATCTGGAAATGGGATTCAGCCACTTAATCGGACATGAATTCTACCAGGCATTGGGGGTATTATTCTTTCTGTTTATGGCATTTGTATTATACCGCATTTCCATTAAGCAGGACAAATAACGGCTCTACGATTCTCTTTTGATGAAGTCTCTCCTAATTGCGGATAGTCATTTAAAATTAATTATTCTAAAGAAGCAATCATAAAGGATAACCCCAGTTTTAATTTATCGGGGTTATCTTTTATAATACAGACACAAAATGATCCTATATCATTACCTGTTTAAAATTCACTTTTTTGTACCTTTAAACAGTATTCAATATTATGTGTAGTTAATGCTATCTTGACCATTCAAAAAATTGCTGTATGAATATCCGGACATTCAAATATCTATCTCCCATTACTATGTATCTGTTGGCATTTATTTCATTTTTTAATACCGGTTTAATTGTGTGGGCAACACTTTTGTATGCCTGGGTATTAATTCCTTTTGCAGAGTTACTGATTAAGCCTGATGAAAAAAATATGGATAAAGCCGAAGAAGAAGTAAGTAAAAAAGACAGGTTGTATGATTATATGCTCTACACTTTTGTATTGCTTCAGTTTGTGGCTTTGTATTTTTTTCTGCATAGTTTTAAAAATGCAAACCTAAGTGGCTGGGATATTGCCGGAAGAATTGGAACTATGGGATTACTCTGTGGCACATTTGGCATAAACGTAGCGCATGAGCTTGGTCACAGAATAAATAAATTTGAACAGGGCCTGGCAAAAGCTTCCCTGCTTACTTCATTGTACATGCACTTTTTTATAGAGCATAATAAAGGTCATCACAAAAATGTAGCCACGCCACAAGACCCCAGCAGCGCACATTACAATGAACCTGTTTATCTTTTTTACTTCCGTACCATTACTTATTCTTACCTCGGTGCCTGGAAAATTGCCAATGATGAAATGATGAAAACCGGTTTACCCAAATTGCATTGGAAAAATGAAATGTTGCAGGCACAGCTTATTCAATTGCTATTGGTTGTATCCATTTATTTTTTGTTTGGCACTACCGTGATGTGCTACTTTTTAATAGCCGCATTTATCGGTATTTTATTATTGGAAACAGTGAATTACATTGAACATTACGGCTTGCAAAGAAAGGAAACTTCCTCAGGGAAATTTGAACGGGCCTTACCACAGCATAGCTGGAACAGCAATCACATTCTTGGCCGCCTGATGTTATTTGAACTAAGCCGCCACAGCGATCATCATTACATGGCAAGCCGCAAATACCAAATTTTGCAGCATCATCCCAATGCACCTCAATTACCCACTGGCTACCCTGGCAGTATGCTAATGGCATTGGTGCCGCCGGTTTGGTTTTATGTAATGAACAGGAGGATAAAGGAACTGGAAAAAGTGAATTAACTTTACCCAAAGAAAAAAAATGTCTGCTGTCGCAAAACCACATTTATCTGAAAAAGATTACCTGGCATTAGAAAGGAAAGCTTCCACCAAAAGTGAATATTATAAAGGGGAGGTATTTGCAATGTCGGGTGCATCTAAAGAACATAATAAAATTGTTGCAAGTACAATTGTTGAAATCGGGCAACATTTAAAAGGAAAAAGTTGTTCCATAATGCCAAGCGACACCAGGGTTTACAATCCGCTAAATACATTATTGACATACCCGGATGTAGTGGTTACCTGTGAAGAAGAAAAATATTTAGACAATGAATTTGACACGTTGCTCAATCCAACAATCATTATTGAAGTGCTGTCAAAAAGCACTGAAGATTACGACCGGGGTACTAAGTTTGCGATCTACCGTTCAATACCCTCATTAAAGCATTATGTTTTATTCAGCAGTTTGCAATACCTTGCAGAAGTGTACACCCGTGATGGAGATACCTGGGTTTTAACTACTGCAAACGGATGGGATGGAACTTTATTCCTCAGTGCTATCGATTATCATTTTAAGCTCAGCGATGTGTATCTGCAGGTTCCCAATCTGGAAGTATAATTATAAACAAATCATCTTACTAAATAAGAATGGTTGCCATTAAAGCAACCATTGTTATTTATAGAACATATCTTTTACAATTCTTAACTAATCGTCCAAATCTCATTTCCCCTAAGTAATTTATCCAGATCGCCTTTTCCTTTTTTAGCCATTACTTCTTCCATTTGCATGGTAAGCCCATCTTCGTAACAAGCCCTGTCAGTTTCGTAAAACACACCAAAAGGTCTTGGTAAATGTCCGGCCAATCTTGGGTCATCAAACATGCGGATAAGTATCTGTGCCTTATAAAAATCTTTATCGTCATGCACCCATAAATCTTCCAGTGAAGCATCTTTACCAATTTCTACAATAACTGGTTTAAAGCCATCCAGCTTAATACCTTTATTTTGTGTAGCGCCAAAAACCAGCGGTTTGCCCTGTTCTAAAAACAACACCTCTTCCGGCTTGCTGCTTTTTTCTGTAAATATCTCAAAAGCGCCATCATTAAAAATATTGCAGTTTTGGTAAATCTCTAAAAACGAAGAGCCTTTATGAGCCTGTGCCCTCAGCAACATGGCCTGAATATGTTTTGGATCTCTATCCATGGTCCTTGCAATAAAGCTGGCATCTGCACCCATAGCCAATGCCAACGGATTAAATGGATGATCAATACTTCCAAAAGGACTGCTTTTGGTTATTTTATTTTCCTCAGAGGTGGGAGAATATTGTCCCTTTGTTAGTCCGTAAATCTGGTTATTAAACAGTAAAATATTTACATCAAAATTTCTACGCAGCAAATGAATGGTATGGTTACCGCCAATGCTAAGGCTGTCGCCATCGCCTGTAACAATCCAAACACTCAGTTCTGGCCGGGCAGCTTTAAGGCCGCTTGCAACCGCAGTTGCCCTGCCATGTATACTGTGCATGCCATAAGTGTTCATGTAATACGGAAAACGGCTGCTACAGCCAATGCCACTAACTATTACAATATTTTCTCTTGGAATGCCAAGGGTAGGCATAATTTTTTGCACCTGTGCTAATATGGAATAATCACCGCAACCAGGGCACCAGCGTACTTCCTGGTCGGTTACAAAATCTTTAGCAGTTAAGGGTACCGGTAATGTTACGGAAGCAATCTCTGACATGTTGATTTTAATTAAGTATTAAAAGTAAGAATAAATTTTTGCTGAAGGATACTACAGCAAAAATTTTCACAAAAGTAGAACAGAATCAGCTAGTAAAATACATAGTCTCAAATTATTTGGGTAAACCAATAAACGCAGGCAAGCGGATTTTTCCAACATTTTCGCAAGCCCCCATCTTAAAAATGTTACTTTATTTTTAAATGGCAATGAGTTTAGTACTGTAATTCCCCTTTAGGAGATAGATCAAAAGCGAAAATTTTAGCCGCACACAGGCAAGCAGCCTGCAATACTTATCTTTGCAAAATGTTAAAAAACACTTTACTAAAAGCTACAGAAGCAGGTGCTAAAGAACTACTTCGTTTTTTTAATACTGATTTTAAAATTACCAACAAAGAAGGCATCAATAACCCCGTTACAGAAGCTGACCATGCAGCTGAAAAGGCTATTTTTGGTATTATTCAAAACGATTATCCCAATCATTTTATTTTAAGTGAAGAGGCAGGTGAAATAAAGATGGACAGCGAATACAAATGGATTATCGATCCAATTGATGGCACTATCAATTTTGCCAATGGTATTCCTATCTGCTGCGTAAGCATTGGGCTGGAACACAATGGTAAAATTGTAATGGGCGCTGTTTACAACCCCTTAATGAATGAATTCTTTTTTGCACAAACAAGTGTTGGCGCTACGTTAAACGACAAAAAACTTTCTGTAAGTAATAAGACGAAAGTAGTTGACAGCTGCCTGGTTACTGGCTTCCCTTATACCTACCTGGATGCACCTAATGGACCATTGCAGGTATTTGAAAAACTAATACGCAAAGGTGTTCCCGTAAGGCGTTTAGGCAGTGCTGCGATAGATCTTTGCTGGGTAGCTGCTGGCAGGTTTGACGGCTTTTATGAACATAAATTGCAGGCATGGGATAGTGCAGCAGGCTATTTAATTGTTGAAGAGGCGGGTGGTAAAGTAACTGATTTTAAAGGCAGCCCTTATTCTGTATATCAACCCGGCATTGTAGCAACCAATGGAAAAATCCATGATGAATTACTGGGCATTATCAATGGAGAAACCATTTAATTCAAATCACTTTTAGTATTTAAAAATTTTAATAAAAATGAGCAACGAAAGAACAGAGATATCCTCACTGGGGGAATTTGGTTTGATAGACCATCTTACAAAAAACAATGAAATAAGAAACGCAAGCACCCTGCTAAGTGTAGGTGATGACGCAGCCGTAATTGATAATTTCGGTAAGCAAACAGTAATATCAACAGATATGCTGGTGGAAGGTATTCACTTTGATTTAATGTACACACCACTAAAGCATTTAGGCTATAAAAGTGTTGTTGTAAATCTAAGTGACATTTACGCCATGAATGCAACTCCTACTCACATTACTTTAAGTATTGCTTTCAGTAACCGATTTAGTCTGGAAGCGTTGGATGAGTTTTATGAAGGCGTATATGCTGCCTGCGAAAAATATGGTGTTGATTTGATTGGTGGTGATACTGCTTCTTCTCAAAAAGGTTTTATTATTTCCGTTACCGCTATTGGTGAAGTTACCCCCGATAAATATGTAAAAAGAAGTACCGCCAATAAAAGTGACTTGCTTTGTGTGAGTGGATTTTTAGGTGCAGCATTTTTAGGACTTACTATTCTGGAAAGAGAAAAGAAAGTTTATTCAGAGACAGGTGTACAACCAGATTTGGAAAACCAGGCTTACATAGTAGGTAAGTTATTAAAACCGGAGGCCCGAAAAGATATCATTGATTTTTTAGGTGATTCAGAAATAATGCCCACTTCAATGATTGACATCAGCGATGGACTTAGCAGTGAAATACTCCACATCTGCAAGCAAAGCAACCTTGGTTGTGTGCTGTATGAAGATAAAATACCGATTAATGAAGAGGCCAGGCAGTATGCCTATAAATTGGAACTTGATCCTACAGCATGTGCCTTAAGTGGTGGCGAAGATTATGAACTGTTGTTCACCATTGCACAGGCAGATTATGACAAACTATTATTAAACGAACAAATAAGTGTAATAGGCTACATGACAGAACCTGAAGAAGGAAGCCTATTAATTACAAGGGGCGGCAACAAACATGCACTTGTTGCGCAAGGCTGGAACCACGCTGGCAAATAAAAAAAGAATACGCTAAGAAGCTATTTGATCAAATTAAAATAGGTATTCGTCAACGTTTACAACGGCTATGTGCTTTTTCAGCGTGTGGATAAATTTTAAAAGTCATTGCTAATACAACCGCCGACAGGGTTTGTAACCGCTGTCGGGCTTGCAAACCGATTTACTCAAACATCTTATTAACTGCCTGAAGCTAATTTTCCAAGGAAACTGGTTGTATCAATTTCGATAACCTTAGCCAACGGACTATGATTTTCAATTTCTGCCAGTAATTGTTTTTTAATCAGATTATCGTGCAGTGAAGCTATATCGCAGGCTTTATCAAAATCAGTATGCATACCGTATTTTTCTAAAACCGGGGACACATTTTTCAATTCGGGAAATACTAAAAATTCCTTAATGAAAAAATAAGCAGTGCCATCTATTACTTTTGTGTAGGCGGTGTAAACATTTTGCATAAAGTTGTATTTACGTGATTAATAAATGAATGGTTTTAAATTATTAATTGGCATTCCTTTGATTGTTAAATCAAATTACAATTTATCAACGCATTGCAAAATCAACACAAAAACATCAACTTGTAAACAGGATATTGAATATTGGAATTCAAAAAAATTAAACAGGATAAGACTTAAAACATGGCAGGCAAAAGGAATATTTGTGGTAGTTGGCTATTTCGCAGGATTGGAAAGTGAATAGGGATTAAGTAACTTAGAAAAACCAATGTACAGGTTTATTTTGAATGGAACGATATTATTATGCTTCGGTAATGTTGTATTTTGCTTGCATTCTATTTTAAAACAGATTAACTAATTGTGAATGAGCTGCATAAGAAACGATAAAAAAAATCCGGATTGTTTGCATCATGGAGCACACAATCCGGAGAATTTTTTATGTTTTAAACACTACACTAAATTTTTCTCCACCAGGTATTCTGCAATCTGCACCGCATTGGTAGCAGCTCCTTTACGCAGGTTGTCGCTTACAATCCAGCAGTTAAGTGTGTTGGGTTGAGTTTCATCTCTTCTTATACGGCCAACAAATGTCTCATCTTTTTCATGCGCTGTAAGCGGCATCGGATAAATGAAGTTGGCAATATCATCCTGCACAATTACACCGGGGGCATTACTCAATAATTCTCTTAATTCAGCCAGGTCAAAATCGTTTTCAAACTCAATATTTACACTTTCGCTGTGGCCGCCCATTACGGGAATTCTTACCGTTGTTGCAGTAACTTTTATAGAATCATCCCCAATAATTTTAGTGGTTTCATTGGTCATCTTCATTTCTTCCTTGGTGTACCCGTTTTCAAGAAACACATCAATCTGTGGAATTGCATTTAAATCAATTGGATATTTATAAGCCATCTCACCTTGTATACCATTACGCTCATTCATTAACTGGTCCACCGCTTTTACACCAGTTCCGGTTACGCTTTGGTAGGTACTAACTACCACCCTTTTTATTTTGTATCTATCATGCAACGGCTTTAACACAACCACCAGTTGTATAGTTGAGCAATTAGGATTGGCAATAATTTTATCTTCAGCAGTCAGCACGTTGGCATTTACTTCTGGTACCACTAACTTTTTTGCAGGGTCCATTCTCCATGCACTGGAGTTATCTATAACTGTAATACCTGCTGCCGCAAATAATGGAGCCAGCTCCAAAGAAGTACCGCCACCAGCAGAAAAAATTGCAATGGCCGGCTTTGCAGCAATAGCATCCTGGTAGCTAACTACCGTATATTCCTTTTCCTTGAACATAACTTTTTTACCAATAGATCGTTCAGAAGCTACGGGTATAATTTCGGTAACCGGAAAATTTCTTTCTGCCAGCACCTGCAACATTTTGCTGCCAACCAGGCCAGTGGCGCCTACTACTGCTACTTTCATTTTGTTGTTTTATTTGTTATTAATAATTGATACTTTTTTTA
>Ga0163147_10001365_pt1 | contig 37455 bp, 29 predicted proteins | sample OliLakLV19MP6G1_FD_148597 | JGI IMG/M metagenome (GOLD analysis project Ga0163147, IMG submission 148597) | Freshwater microbial mat bacterial communities from Lake Vanda, McMurdo Dry Valleys, Antarctica- Oligotrophic Lake LV.19.MP6.G1 | ecosystem: Environmental > Aquatic > Freshwater > Lake >...
AAAATGGTATCATCATCCTATTACTCTCCGAAGGCATGTTGCCCGCACAAGAGCAAAAACACAAAACGTATTTGGTTGGCAGATTAATAGGCAATCATTTTCAACCGGCAATAGCGCAACGTGTGCAGATATTAAACGACATGCATTTTCAAAAACCAATAAAAAAATTGCGACTGCGTGATAGTATTACCAACTGGGGAAGTTGTTCCTGGGATGGCAATATTAATATCTCTATTCGTTTATTATTTGCGCCCCCGGAAGTGATTGATTACATTTTAATTCACGAACTCGCTCATCTTGTAGAACACAACCACAGCGACCGTTTTTGGAAACAAGTGGAAAGAGCAATGCCCGGCTACGAATTAGCCGAAAGCTGGTTGCGGAAGCATGGGGATCAGTGTATATTTTAGAGGGGTATCGGGTGAATGGTGAGTAGATACAAGATAGCCGAATGTGATGCCGCTGACCAATGACTTTTTGGTGAGTGGTGAGTAGTGAGTGGTGAGTGAGTCTATGTTAGCTGAAACCCTATGGCGACAGTGCGATCCTTGAACTTTACGGCTTTGAACAGGCAGTTTTGAACACAGGCGGACAGCAATCGACATAGCTTCAAAAGCCAACGCTTCAAAAAATAAATTTTTTTGCAGACACAGAAGCCAACCGCAGAAAAAAAATGAAAGAGTGTTTTGGCCAACGCTTTACTAAACCCAATCAATCCTACCATCACGGACAAAGAAGTGACTTTTACAGCCGACCTTTCGCCAAACAGATGGAGAAATTGAAATGTTTCCTCTTTTAGTAATTCTATATTTCCAACAGGGCTTTGCATCTTGAAGAAGATTTAAAAGAATATTTGAATTACAACCACAAGGACATTTGAAAGCCAAAGTATCTGGTCGGTTACCTTCGACAACAACCAGCACTTTTTTTTCTGGAATCAATTCAGGAACCTCTTCTACCAATTCAAATTTGAATTTTGGCGAAGAATAAAAGTGATATTGCTTACTAAAACATTTGGTAATTTTACCGATAAATTTCATAGCGACAATTCAGACATTCTTAAAAATGGTTTACAATCTCCACGACCAGCCCACTTAGCGGAACTTGTATCTTGGACAAAACTTTCTTCCGATGCATTTTCAATGCAACCACCGCAATAGTCCATCATCACTTTTGAATACTTAGCTGGAGCATCTTCTTTAAACTGATGAAGTCTATTCAACAATTCAATTACTGCCATACTGCTAACTTGCATATTGATACTTATCACAGCAGGACGGTCAACATTTGCATTATGGACATAACCCATCTTTTCTCTCTTTGCAAATTCAGTTGGGTCTTGTCGCAATAAGCCATCATCAAACAATCTTTTTTCAGTGTATAAACCTCTGCTCAAAAGCGTTGAGCAACTTGGTTGTATGTAGTGAACACTTGCGATAATATTTTCAATTCCGCCTTTCCCATCTGCATCCAATCTGACACCAATATCAAAGTATGGAATCAAATAAAAGTTTGCGAGTTGAGACACCAAGTGCCTTCCATCAACGCTATCAACGCAACCAAAAATTACATCACAGGTTATAAGTTCGTGTAAAGCTTCTTTGCTATCAAACAAGTTTGCAACGAATGAAATGACATTAGTTCCTAAACCAATATTTTCAATTGCAGTAGAAAGCGTTTCAACTTTTGTACGACCTGCAATAGCATCAGCCATTGTTGTATTTAAAATCCGATTAAGGTTTTTCTTTTTAACTTTATCAGGGTCAATAATTACAATACTTCCAACGCCAAGCCTTACCAACTGTTCTATTGTTGGGCTTCCAGTTCCCGAACAACCAATAACACCAACTTTCATTTCTTTTAGTTTGGAATAAGTTCCTTCGCCAAACGCCTGAATAGTTCTTAATGAAAATTCGTCAGAAATTTTCTTTGCCGATTTATTCCAAATATGAATTACATCACCTGCAATAGAAATTTTGTTGAATGGATAATGTTTTAATTCGGGTGTAAACACCCGACCAAAAATTTCTCCATCGGGCAACATCACAGCAGAGCCATTAACTCCGTCATAGTCACACCATCCAAATACCGATTTGAAAAATTCAAAATCAGAATCATCATCCACCTTTGAAAATTTTGGATAGCCACCGGGATGGCTATGAATTTTCAAGATAGCCATGTTATCTTTTACGGCTTGCTCCAACAACGGAATTATTCTTTCCGTTTTCCATTGAATGAAATCTTCAAAACGCTTGCATTCATTGTGCGGTATCAATTCTATCTTATGAGTAAGCAAAACGGACAAACCGTTTTTTTCATATCTACCGCAAAGAGCAACAGCAACTGCCTCTTTCCCGTCACCGGGAAAGAGGTGTTGTTGTAGCATTTGAAAATGCTTACCCGAAACTCTAAGCTGGTATTGCATGAGCTACGGGTCTTTTTTCAAATTCTAATTGTAACCAAGCATCCGCAAGCGGAACATGAGTTCCAAGATTATCAATATCGGGTCGCCAAGGGTTTGCCCTTGTTCTATGCCTTGACCATTGTTGGAAATTCTTTCCATCAATTTGTGCAAGACTTAACGCACCGATTGGTTGGGCATCTTTTCTACTCAATGCAGGAAAGAAATAAACCATATCCAATTGTGCAGTTGGATAACCAGGACTCATTCTCACACCCAAAATTGCTTCCGAAACATTATAACCTTCGGGCAAAGAATAGTTGTGAATGAAAACCCATAATGCACCTTGAAGATTTGCTGCTTCCCAAGTTAAGCCAAGGCTTTCAAGGTATGCTTCGTCTTCATCTAAAAGAGTGAAGTCCCTTCGTGGGACTTCACCTTCTGTTTGGTCAAGAGGCAGCGTTTTAAACTTCTCAATACCACATTCAGTAAAACAAACCTTTTGGTCGTAAGCAATTGTTACAACTTTTCCGCCTTTAAACTTCTGACGAAGTTGAAATCGTTCAGGTGGAGTTTTACCTGCAAGGATTAAGATTTCTCTGCCAGTTATACATTCCTTATCAACCACGAACTTTTCACGGTCAATAATGATGCGATACTTCCTTCCTTTCGGAGGTGTGTGGTCATGCAATGTGCACCACTCAATGTCTATGACTTCATCGTCAAGACTGAATTTTAAATTTTCCATTTTTTACAAATGTTTTTTAATTAAATAATGTCCTCAACTTTTTTCGGGTAATGAGAGGTTACATCAACCCAGGCTATGGCGTTGCGGGAAACATTTGTGTGGTTTGCAAAAAACCGCTTACTTTGCATCACGTAACAAAAAGGGAACTTGAAGGTGATAAGCCTTTAAGAGAAGTCCGCAAGAACTGTAAAACCCTTGTTAACCCAATCATCTGCGTCAACAGTTTGATTGGGTTTTTTCTTTTTTATGTGCTATCGGCTATTCCTTTTTTCATTTTAGATTATTTAATAATTACTCTTTCATCAACTTTTATGTTCTCATGTATGAAGTTGAAATATGATAATAGATTTGTTACTTCATCGTAAACTTTGCCCCTTCCCTTGGTATCCTTTATCGTTACGATAAGAGCAAATTCTTGACTTGTATTTTTACCATCCTTGATTCGTGCTTCAAAATTATTTCTGAAAGCAGCCTCTATTTTTAGTGACCAAAGCCGTTCCATTGGTAAAGAATATTTCACATTACCTTCTTGCAATTCTTCTAAATCAACACACCATTTTTTTAAAGGCACGAATTGCTTGACATGGCCATTATTATAACCCTTCAAAAACCTTTCGGCTTTAAAAGTTGGTGTTGCAGATTTTTGTTTTCTTGAACTATAAAGCGAAGGCACTAATAAATTTTCAAAATCTTCCGTATCAATCGGATTGCGATTGACTTTGCTATCCACCACTTCAATCTTTTTTGCATAAGTGCCTAATGCAACATCAATATCGCTTTGAACATATTCTGCACCTTGACCTGAATCAACATCAGGAGCAGTTACAATCGTAATTTTAATTTGACCGTAGTAATAACCATTCTCAACTAAGCATGAAGGAAATGGAAAATCCATAATTTTTATGTGCGACCCTTTATCTACCGAATCCATCAAAATAAGTGTTACTTCATTTGGGTCATTGAAAAGTATATCACCAATTTTTGTTGGCAAGCCAAAACCAATTTGGTTTATTCTGTTTTCAAAAGCATCATCAAATTCTTCGGGATGGCTCGATGAATGAACCAACAAGCCTTTTATTAAAAGAGGATTAAATTCTTCCTTCAATGAACCAGCTAATTCAGCAGCCAAAGCGGCAACCCTTGGGGCTGAAAAACTTGTGCCTACAGCTTTACTCAATTTGCCATCAGATGAAAATGATTTGACACCACTCTGATAAACTTTGCCACCCTTTACACCTGCATTTCCGCCATAGTGAACCAAATCAGGTTTTATAACATCAGAAACTCCCGGACCAACTAATGAAAATGGCGATGGAAAATTCACATCAGAGGAATCATGTTCACCTTTTTCATGTGCAAGTGAGCCTACAACTAATGTTCTTATACTTTCTGATGCTTCTGTTATTCTTCCTCTTGGGGCTGCTTTTATAAAATTGGTGCAATTACCAGCTGCCTTTACGATTAGAACATTGTGCTCATCTTGCAGTTCATCAAGAAATTTTGCGAAATCAGAATATTGAGAATCGTTGATAGTCATATTATTTCCAATAGAAAAATTCCAAATTTTCACATCAGGATATTTTAGAATTGCTCCTTTCATAAAATCAACCATCATAAACTCATAGATTACACCATACTTTTCATTAGGATAAATAACCGCTTCTGTTATTTTAAATGGCTTAGTTCCTGTCCAATCTTTCCCTTCCAATTCATCACCATAATTTATTATTCCAGCCACAAAAGTTCCGTGGGACTTATTATATTCCCCTTCAGGAAAGGTAAGATACCGACCTCCTTTCCATTCTTTCAAATGTTCAATGTCACTTATACCTTCATCAAATACTCCAATTTTTAAATAATCAACGCCTTCAATTGGTTTTTTAATTTCAATTTCTCCTTCTTCTAAAAATTCGGATTTAACCAATTTAATAACTGGCATTTCCCTAATAGAAAAAATGCTTTCACTTTCATTAAAATTAGTCAAAGCTTGAGGTTTAACATTTGAAATATGATAAAGAGTTAAATCTTTTGTGTAATTCAATTTATTATAATTCACACCAATCTTTTCACATAGAATTTCAAAACTTCTCTCTGCAATTTCATTCAACTTGTAATCACCGTAGTTAATTAGTCTTACCTTTAAATCACCATCAAAATTTTCTTCCATATCTATTATCGGTTGAAAATCTTCCGCTTCTTCAATAACAGAAATACCCAGAGCATTTCTATCCATATCTGCAATCTTTGCCTCAATGAAAGCAAGGTCTTTTGCATCTTCTATCTTAATCAGCAGTTGATTATCTCCTATTAGCCCAATAAGGTTTATTTTTCTTGGCGAGTTAAAAATATTTCCAACCTCACCTCTATATGACTTAGCAAGTAAATCATCATTTAATTTCACCTTTATTATGGTAGGTAAATAGTTATTAGTCTCAGTTTTGAAGCTAATTTTTTGCTTCAATCCGCTAAGGTATCCACGAAAATAATTTGACCTGTTTTGTAACGCTTCACCTTGCAACCGAAATCTGCCACCGTCAGAGGTTCCGCCAGGACGAGGATTTAGCAACTTATCGTTGTCTCTTTTTTTGAAAAGTTTGATTGGGAGATTCTTTGCCATTGATTAGTCTTTTAAGTTGTTTCTGATTTGACGAATAGAAACATTAAGTAAGTCGGCTATTTGCAACTTAGGAACTCCATTGTCATTTAAGTATTTTATTAAATCCTCACTCGTAAATTTTCCGTGAGTTTCAAATTGAAAATTTTCAATCAATAAATCTTCGGCAGTAACTTTATTTCTTTCGTCAACTATTGCTTGCGTAATTGTTTTGTTGATGATGCTTCTAATATCTGATGGAGATTTTTTGGCAAAAAGATGAATCACTTTTTCATACTTCTTTTTATCTGTTTGGAAATCGTCAGCAAAATTTCCCAAATACATTTCCATTATTTTACCAATGCCTTCGGCATTAGGTTGACCAACTTCAATAACAGTATTGAATCTTCTCCAAATTGCTTTGTCTAATAATTCAGGATGATTTGTTGCTGCAATCAAAACATTGTTTTGAGTGAACATATCAATGTTTTGAAGGAGACTATTGATTACTCTTTTCAATTCTCCCATTTCGTGTTTGTCATCCCTTGCTTTTGCTATTGCGTCAAATTCGTCAAGAAATAAAATGCAAGGTTTGCTATCTGCATATTCAAATATTTTTCTGATGTTCTTTGAAGTGTTACCCAACAAAGATGAAATCACGGCATCTAATCTAGCTGTAACAAGAGGCAACTCCGTTTTCTGCGAAATGTATTTTGCAATAGTTGTTTTGCCGACACCGGGAGCACCATACAATAAGAGAGTGTTTTGGGCAGTCAATCCCATCTGCTTAATTTTATCACGGTGTTGCACAACTTTAATAAAGTCGCTAACCTTCCTTTCAATCGTTTCGGGTAGGACAACTTCAAAATCAGTTAGAGCAGGATTGAACAAGTCAACGATACTCATTCTTGTTTCTTGGTCAACAGGAGCAGTATTGATTAACTGTTCCATTGTCAAAGAACTTACAGCTTTATTGCTCAACAAATTTCTTATTCCCTTCGCTAATTGTTTTTCTCCTTCAGCATCTAATTTTTCAGCCAACTTCTTAGCGTAGAGAGCAACTTTTGTTGGTTCTTTTTTAAGACCGCCTTCAATTATTTTAATAATTTCAGTATACATGGTGTTACAGTTTTTAACTATTATGACGCAAAGATAAACAATAATGTTTCATAAAAGCAAATATTTGCAACATTATTTTCAATAATCGTTACATTTTACGCATTTACTGTAACGAACAGGACAGATGGCGAGACAGATAAAGCAGTAGAAAGACCGCCATCGCCCAAAAAAATTCACTCTTAAAAAACGTTGCAAGCCCCACCCAAGAAAAGTTTTTGCCCCCCCCTTCTTTAAAAAAAGAAATTTATTTTACCCACTGCACGGGTTTACTGCATATTTGGACGGATATCGCATCTAATGTAAATCGCTACTTGGACTGTGTGTGTGGACTTGACACGACACATCTTCTGACTGAGAGAAGGGCATCAGCTAACAGCACCTCCTATAAGAAATTGGCGGTTCAGTGCTCTGCAGACACATTTGTGGTTAGTCAAACATTGGTTTTCCGCATCAACATTTATGGTAAAAATCGCCAACTTCTTGTAGCTGCAAACCGATAGCCGAATGTTTTTACTCCTGACCAATGAATGTTGACTATTTAATGAAGGTTGAGTTTGCTCCGATTGCAGCGCGGACTTACGATTCACGATTCACGATTTACTTCTTACCAAAACCAAACATCTTCTCTTTTCCATTTTTATAATTCTTTATTTTAATGAGTTTACCGGTTATAGAGTACACTTTTAATTGACCGGTGCCATCACAAAAATTACCGGGATCCAATATATTTCCATTTTGATCGTAATAGGCAAGTACATTCCATAATTTACCGTTATTGAATTCAATATTATTTTTTAATTGACCATTGTTGTGGTAGAATAAACTATTGCCTTCCTTTTTATTTTTAACGGTTTTTACAATTGCAATAATATTTCCATTTGGATAATAAGTATAAGAATTTACCTTGTTGCAATTTTCTGCTTCAGCAGAACAAAACCGGTCGAAGGTTATATATCCTCCTATATCAAATTCCTGCTGCAAGCCGCTTTTAATTCTTTTTCCGTTTTTTAAAAGATATCTTTCCAGGTACCAAAAACGATTGGCATCAAATAATTCAATATAAACAACGGTGTCATTTTGTTCAATTACCTGCAATTTTTTTGTGTACTTTTTATAAATTGTATCTCTGTTAAAAACAGTAAACACCTCGTTTGAAATTTCCGCCGAATTTAATTTGCTTTGCGGCGAGACAGAGGTAGAAATTTGTCCCTGTGTATCAAATGCAGAAAAAAACAACCATGTTATAATGTAGTATTTAAACATACTAAAATTTGATTAATAGAAAAACAAAAATATTTGAAAGCGATCGTTTTTTTGCAAAAAATATTTGCCTAACTTACATGACTGTAAACCTTTAATCAGTTAAAACTTTGGACAAGGTATTCTTCTTTCCCGCTGCGGTAATCCGGTAATATAAGTAAGCGAAATTTCGGGACCACCATTATTTTTACTTGCCTCAGCAAGAGAAGAAATATTTACATCATAACTTACCCCTAAACTTATTTTATCATAATCTAATCGTGCAGCAATAATTGTTGCTTCTGCTTTTGTTGCAGCCTCCACATCTCCAACCACTCTTTGCCAAATTCCAAATGAAATTGCTGTGGAACTCCACTCCATTCCTTCCAAATAAAATTTAAGATTTGCTCCGCCGAAATATTCTGTATAAGGTCCTTGAATATTCACCATAAAAGCAGGCACCACCGAGGTCATTTTTCCAACCGGTATCTGCGCTCCGGTGTGCCCGGAATACTTCATATATAATCTATCATCTTCCGCACCTATCGATTGGTTTGGTTCATTAACATGGTAAACAGACCCCCCCAGATACATACTGAATTTATCTTCCTTAGGCACAAGATACCACATCACACCGGCAGAAAGATCAAGATAACCGCGTGAGTCGAAACCTATAGATTCCCCTGTTCCCAAAGTTGGGTCGTAATAAACTCCGTCAAACTGATTTGCAAAGGTCATTGCCAGATAATTTACACTTTTTTGCGCATATCCACCTTGAAAACCAGCGGACATATAACTCGGGTGATATTTATTTCCAAGTGTTTTAATATAACAAAAGGTCAAATTTACTTGTGTACTGGAATATTTAGTATCACCTGCAACATCAGAAAATGCACTCAATCCGAATCCCATGAGGTCGTATTTTAAAAAACTCTGACCAAAATTCATATCCACTGAAGCTGCAAAAGTGTTAAAAGGAGCAAAGGAATTCCACTGATTCCTATAATTAACGATACCACGGATGTTGCCGTTAAATGCTCCCGTTAACCCTGGATTCAGGGTTAACGGCGACGCATAAAACTGTGAAAAATGAATATCTTGTGCGTGCACCGACAACGATATAATACATGTAAATAGCAGAGTAAAAAATTTATTCATTCTTACAGTCGGTTTGTTTTGGAGGATGAAGTTCCGACTATTATGTGATATTTCAAAATATTTTCAAGCGCTTGGTTTGCCTGATCTCAATATACACACGCAATTAAAGGTTTATCTTTGCTTAAATGCAGGAAAAGCAAAAAATAGCAATCAGGGATCTAAGCCTGGAGGAATTGACGGAAAAGATCGTTGCTTTAGGGGATAAAAAGTTCAGAGCCAATCAAATACATGAATGGTTGTGGAAAAAAAGTGCTGTTAGTTTTGAGGAAATGAGCAATCTTTCGAAAGAACTCAGAGCACAGTTGGAGGAAGGTTTTGAAATTTTTCCACTTCAAATAGACATGGAACAAAAAAGTAACGATGGAACTGTTAAATGTCGTTTTCAACTCCATGACGGCCATTTTATTGAAGGCGTTTTGATTCCCACTAAACACAGAATGACGGCCTGCGTTTCCAGTCAGGTTGGGTGTAATCTCGGATGCACCTTTTGTGCAACCGGATTTATTAAGACCAAACGCAATTTACAACCACATGAAATTTATGATCAGGTTGTACTGTTAAATAAAATTGCAATTAAAGAACACGATCTCCCATTAAGCAATATCGTTTTTATGGGAATGGGTGAACCTTTATTGAATTATAAAAATGTTTTGGAGGCAATAGATAAAATTACCTCCGAAGAAGGATTAAATATTTCGGCAAAAAGAATTACTGTTTCTACTGCCGGGTTAGCAAAAATGATAAAGAAATTAGGTGATGATGATGTGAAATTTAATCTTGCCCTTTCATTACACGCAGCAGATGATATCAAACGCAGTAAATTAATGCCAATTAACGATGCGAATAATTTAAATGATCTGGTGGAAGCATTAAATTATTTTTATGAAAAAACAGGTAATTCCATTACCTTCGAATATATTTTATTTGACGGAATAAATGAGAGTATGGAGGATGCAAAAAATCTGGTTACACTTTGTGCAAGAGTTCCGGCAAAAGTAAATATTATTGAATACAATGCTATTCGTGAAGCAGATTTTCACAAATCGAAGGAAGAACAAAGAGAAAAATTTATAAGTTATCTCGAACAACATAAAGTAGTTGCCGTGGTTAGGCGAAGCAGAGGAAAAGATATTGATGCGGCTTGCGGGCAATTGGCAAACAAATAATTATGTATTAAAAGAAGAAGAATAATATTTAATGAAATTAAATATAGCCATAAAAAATTTAATATTCTGTATACTTCTTTCGGGATCTGTTTTTATTTTAAACTCCTGCGATAAAGAATTTCGCTGCGATTGTTACCAAGATGTTTCCGGATTTGACACCACCTATACGCTGGTTGGTGAGGGAAGAGACGCAAATAAAACGTGCGATGCCTTTGATTCGGAAACAACAGAATTCGGAATTACAAAAACTGTTGATTGCGAACCCTTTTAAGTTTTCCGACTCCAATGAAATTAAATTCAAAATCATTCCTCTTCCTATTAATCAGAATACTAATTGGAACGGTATTTATTGTATCAGCTGTTTTTAAAATAATTTCTATTGATACCTTCGAACTTTATATTTTCAGTTTGCAATGGTTTACTTTTAATATTGCTGCTGTTTTAGCACGATTAATTATAAGTGTGGAACTGCTGTTGGGTATTTTATTGATAACTAATATCAGGTATAGGGTCATTTGGAAAATAACAGTTATACTGCTTGGTGCATTTTCACTTTTCCTTTTCTATCAGGTGATTAGAGGTGAAGAAGAAAATTGCCATTGTTTCGGCGAAATGCTTCGACTATCCCCACTTGAATCTCTCCTAAAAAATATTCTCCTGATAGGAATGCTTTTTCTTATAAAAAAGGAACATCCATTTCATCTGAAATATCAATCAAATATTTTTCTGTTTGCAATAGTATTTAGTTTTACACTTCCTCCAGTAATATCGCGGCCCGATTTTTTAATTAACTGGGAGAAGCCCGGAGGATATACCTTAGAAACGATTTCAGCGCGTATTCAGGATACCAGAGATCTGGATACTTTAAAGGTTGGAGAAAACAAGAAGTTACTGTGTATGTTTAGTGTTACCTGCGAATATTGCATCCATGCGGCAAACAAAATTTCACTTATTTCGAATAAATACGACCTTTCAAATAATACTATTTATATATTTACAGGCGATGAAAATTTATTGAATACCTTCTGGGAAGAGAGTAATTCCGAAAAATTCAAATACGGCTTTCTTCCTATGAAACAATTTTTTTCCATTGCAGGCCCTTCCGTACCCAGTATTTATTTATTGGAAAATGGAAAAGTGGTAAAACAATATAACTATCGAAGTATTGATGAAAAAGAAATAAAAGATTTTTTTGTTTCAGAATGAGACATACAATTTTATATCTATTTTTAATTATTTCCACACACAGGATCACCGCACAAAATAACTTTAAGATCCGTTGTGAAGCTGATAGTTTATTGGCTCCATTCTACCATGGTGTAGCCTCGGGTGATCCCGCTGCCGATGGTTTTATTATTTGGACCCGAATTACTGCGGAGGATGACGAAACACCTTTAGTTTTGTGGCGTGTAGCAACTGATACCTTATTCACCTCCATTGTTTCTTCCGGCTCTTCTGTTACTGATATCGATAACGATTTTTGTTTGCATGTTGATGTAAACGGATTAAATGCAAATACCTGGTATTATTATCAATTTACCTATAACGGAATTCATTCACTTACCGGCCGAACAAAAACATTACCTGTTGGCGATATTGACAGTATACGTTTTGCAGTTATTTCCTGTGCAAGTTTAAATGCGGGATATTTTAATGTGTATGATATCATTACAAAAAGAAATGATTTTGACGCAGTAATTTTTTTAGGAGATTACATTTATGAATATGAAAGTGACGGATATGGCTACAACAATGCAGTTGACAGGCCTTATGAACCTGATGATGAAATTATTGATCTTTCCGATTATCGCACCCGACATTCCCAATATAAATTAGATGCTCAATTAAGAGTGTTGCACCAAAATTTTCCTTTTATTTGTTTGTGGGATGATCATGAATTTGCTGATAATGCATATAACGAGGGAGCAGAAAATCATCAACCATTATTGGAAGGCGATTGGAACGAAAGAGTAAATGCCGCTGAAGAAGCTTATTTTGATTGGATGCCGGTAAGAAAAAGCGACGATACTTTATTTCCCAATAAAACATATCGCGCATTTAATTTCGGCGATCTTGCCGATCTATATGTGTTGGATACACGCATTGATGACCGCGATAAACAATTAGATTATTTTGATACAAACTGGGATGATACTTCCCGACATATTATCAGCATAAAGCAACACAATTGGTTATTCGATAATTTAAAGAATTCGGATGCACAGTGGAAAGTTATTGGTCAACAGGTAATGGTTTCTCCATTAACGGCTTTCGGAATTCCAATAAATGATGATCAATGGGATGGATATCCGCAAGACCAAGAAGTTTTATTACAATTTTTGCGGGATAGTATTCCCGATAATAAAGTGATACTAACAGGTGATATACATTCATCGTGGGCAAATGATGTTGCAACGCCTTCTTATAGTCCGGGTGTTCATACTGGGAGCGCTGCTGTTGAATTTGTAGGGCCAAGTGTTACCTCTCCAAGTTTGGAATTAGGCTGGGCAGAGGATGTAATTCAATTAATGAATGAACATATTAAATTTATAGATATAGAACATCGCGGATTTTTGATGCTCGATATCACTAAAACTAAAACGCAAGGCGATTTTTATTTCATCAATAATATTAATTCCATCGACACCAATTATAATTATGACGACAGTTGGTATTGTCCCGATGGAGACAATTTTTTATTCCACAGCGATTCTGCAACAGTGAGACCCGATAATAAAAAAATTCCGCTTGCTCCCGAATGTCCTCAGGCGCCCGATATCGCATCCATAATTACAGATGAATTTGATATTGTGGTTTTAGGCACCTATCCTAATCCTGTTCACTACATTCTTACAATTCAGTATGCACTTTTTGTAAATACTGCTTTTCAAATTGTGATCACTGATCTTCAGGGCAAAAATGTATTTCAGAATTCCTATTCAGCACAAACAGGATTATATGTAGAAAAAATAAATGTTTCCAATATTTCCTCCGGTGAATATATCTGTAGTTTTATTACAAAAAAAACCACGATCTCAAAAAAGATCGTGGTTATAAACTAAAAAAATATTTTTTAAATAATTTCTGCGCTTTCGGCAACAACTTCTTTCACTTCCGGAACCATTCGTTTTAATAAACCTTCAATACCTGATTTTAACGTAACAGTGGAAGAAGGACATCCACTGCAAGAACCCTGCATCATTAATGTAACAATTCCATTATCAAATGATTTAAATTGTATTGCGCCGCCATCCATTTCCACGGCAGGTTTTACGTATTGATCCAACATGGATTTTATCTTTGCAATAATAGCATCTCCATCCAACTCCCCACTGATGTTATCAATTTCGGGAATTTCACCAACTACGGTTTTTCCTTCGCTCACATAATTTTTAATGAATTCGCTAATTCCCGACTTCACTTCAAACCAATCAATTTCCGTCTCTTTTCTAACTGTAACGAAGTTATTCATGATAAAAACGCCCTTAATAAAATCGTATTTGTTAAATAATTCCTCCGCTAAAGGCGCATAACTCACATTATCCCCTCTGTCAAAGTCAACACTCTGCCCGGTCAACAACATTTTATTCATCACAAATTTCAAACTGTCGGGGTTCGGAGTACCCTCCGTATATATGCTCACGATAAAATTGCTCATAGTCTTTTCTTTGATTGCAAAGGTATAAACTAAAGGGGGGAGAAAAAAGTTCGGGGTTTTGAGTTGAAAATCTGCCGACTGCCACTGCCAACTGCCTTCTACTGCCACCTCACAATTAACGAAAAGAGTGATGAACTTGATCCTACGCAGATCAAACTCATCACTCATTACTCATTACTCATTCCTCATTCCTTAAAACTTAAACCCAAGTTTCGCAAAAACGGTAGTTCCGTTGAATCCCATTTGCACTGCATCCCAGGCTCCTCCGGTTTCTGTTTCGTATGGATCGGTTGGGTCGGGATAGGTGTTTAACAAATTTGCTGCTCCAATAGTTAAATGAGAATTTTTGGTAATGTCGTAACCTATACTTGCATCAAGCGTTGTTTTTGCGGTATAGATATATTCAAATCCGCTGTAACCAATTAATACAATTTCGCCGAAATAATTAACGCGCAATGTTGCATTTAATTTTTTGGTGGAATATTCCGTAGTAAGATTCATTTTTGCAGGTGGAGCACTCGCTACTAAAAAATATTGTTCGCGCAAACTAAAATAATTATCTTCTTTACCGGTTAATAATTCGTTGGTATAGATATTTTCAATTGTCATCTGATTAAAATTACCTGCATATGTAAATGATAATGTATTTTCTTGCATATAAATTTTATACGCCAGAATAACATCAACACCCATTGTTTTTGTATCTACAGCATTGGTAAAAAATCTTGCATAACCAACATTCAGATCAGAAAGAATTCCGCCAATAATATCATCATCCGTTCCGAATCCGTCGGTTAAAACAATACGATCAGTTATTGCGATATAATATCCGTCTATTGTTAACGATAATCCTGTTGTTGGTTTTGCAGTAAATCCGAAACTGCCATTTATACTTTCCTCTTGTTTTAATGCAGGTATTCCGAGTTGACGTGCAATGGTGCTTTTATTATCAGCAATTACTTCATCTATAATTACCCCAGCTTCCACATTTGTGTAGGTAGAACTAAAATAAATTTGCGCTAAAGATGGCGCTCTGAAACCGGTGCTAAAAGAGCCACGCAATGCAAATTTATTATTGATAGCAAAACGGGCGGCTAATTTTCCATTTACTGTGTTTCCGAAATCGGAATAATTTTCATATCGCAATGCTGCATCAGCAGAAAATTGTTCTGTAAAATTTGTTTCCACATCGAAATAAGCGCCAAGATTTGAGCGGAATTCATCTGTTACATCTTTTGGTTGAAATCCAGGAAAACCCTGCGATCCACCGGGCCTGCCAATGGTATCTGTGCCATCAATTAAAACTGCTCCATAATTATACCAGGAGGCTTCTTCCCCGGCAAATATCTGATAATTATCTATGCGATATTCTGCACCATAAGCAATATTTAATCCCTGTAATACATTAGCAAAATATTTTGTAAAATCGAGACTTGTGCTATTTTGTGCCAATGAAAATCCTCCATCATCAAATTCGGTAGGAGAAGCATCACCAAGTGAAGCATTTAAAGTTTCTCTTCCATAATAATGCATTTTATTTACTCCAAATGTATTATTAAAATCAACATCCCAACCATGAATATCTCCGCGTATTCCACCGGAAACAGATTTATCGGTTACTATAGATGCAATAATGGGATCAAATCCCTTTGGATAAATGGAAGTAACAGTACGCGGACTGCTTGCATCTCTGGTATAAGCATAGGAAGAAACATCTCTGGTATTATATCCTCCGAAAGCATAAAAATGTGCATTGTCACTCAGTTGATATTTCATATTGAACCAAGCAGAAAAATCGGTAACTTCTGCATCTCCATATTGATTGCGCACATCTATATTATCCGGAAAATCTCCTGTAAATTCTGCGCGATTGGTATGTCCGCGATAATGATAATCAGCAGTTACATTTATAAATCCTTTTTCGCCGATATCAAATCCGTAATTTCCGTTTATCTGCAAATTTTGTCCATCGATAGCACCCTGATCGAAATTATATTGTGCAAGGTTTCCGGAAGTATTTACGTTTCCGGTAAATTCATTCACATCATCTTTTAAAACAATATTGATCACCCCTGCAATTGCATCAGAACCATATTGTGCAGAAGCGCCATCACGCAATATTTCTATACGATCAATTGCTGCTGCGGGAATTGTATTTAAATCAGTTCCGGTATTCCCTCTTCCGCGGGTTCCGAAAATATTTATGAGAGATGATTGATGATATCTTTTTCCGTTTACAAGTACTAAAGTTTGATCCGGACCTAATCCTCTTAATGTGGCGGGATCTATATGGTCGGCACCATCGCTTCCACTTTGGCGATTGGAATTAAAGGAGGGTGCTGCATATTGTAGAAGTTGATTGAGGTCCAATTGTCCGTTAGCAGCAGTAACTGCAGTAACATCAATCAGATCAATGGGAACCATGCTCTCTGTAGCGGATCGATTGAGACTTCTTGTTCCCAATACCTCCACCTGCGTAAGGCTGTAAGAATCGGCTTCCAGTACCACACGCAGAGTTGTTTGTGCCGTTACTTCAATTTCCTGTGAAGCGTAACCAATATAAGTGAATACTAAAGTTGCCGGAGTTGCACTCAGAGTAATCGTAAAATTACCATCAATATCAGCCACAGTGCCGTTGGTAGTTCCTTTTTCTATTATGGTAGCACCAATAAGTGCTCCACCGTCGTATTCGGAAACATGACCTTTAATGATAACCTGTGAATTAACAATAGTAGCGAGAAAAAGAGATACAATTAATACGTAAAGATTCTTTGACATAAGTTTGAGTTTAGTTGATGCGAATGTATTGAAATTGTGAATACCGTTTTGTGCGATATACACAAGCGTTTTGTTTGTAATCTAATCACTCATAATCAAATGATTAACTAGAAGACATTATTAACTGTCTATTAATTAAGACTCACTGTTTACCGTGAATTTGGTTAAAATCATTAAAATTTAAGTCTTTAATTTACTTTTCCTGAGTTACTTATTGTAACTTACATTATAATTACTCTTTATTTAATTGCAAATAAGATATTTCCGTTTAAATTTTTATATGAAAAGCTTCAGTTTTATTCTTATTTTCTTTATCTCTTTATTCTCCTTGTACCCACAGGCGCCGGATATTGAATGGCAAAATACGATTGGTGGTAGCACAGATGATATTTTGTATTCCTTATCTCAAACCCTAGATGGCGGATATATTTTGGGAGGATAATCAAACTCTACAAATACTGGTGATAAAGAGGAATTGGGAAATGGAAATTATGATTATTGGGTTATTAAATTAGACAGCTTAGGCAATATTGAATGGCAAAACACGATTGGCGGTAATTCAGATGATAATTTAATTTCAATTGCGCATACAAATGATCATGGATATATTTTAGGGAGATTTTCAGTGTCTAATATTTCAGGAGATAAAACTGAAGGATATTTAGGGGGTACCGATTATTGGGTTATAAAGTTGGACATTTCCAACGCATCTTATAACTTCAAAAAAGAAAAAGAATTCAGCGAAATACTATCTTTTCTTTAATTAAACACCAAAAAAAAAGACCGGAAATCATCCGGCCTCTTAATATCTTCATTAAGCTTAACTTATTGCAGTACAACTGTCTTCGTATTGGAATATCCATTCTGTGAAACCTTTACAAAATAGGTTCCTTTTGGTTCGGTGTTAAGGGCCACTATTTTATCGTATGCACCTGAAAAATTAATCAGTATTTCTGTATATACTTCCTTTCCATTAATATCGGTGATCACAATTTTTGTATCACCGGTTTCCGGTAAATTAAATTTTACATTAAATGTTCCGTTGCTTGGATTGGAATAAATGTTCACCCTATTTTGCTCGAGCAAAGGATGATTTACCCCTGATGTAGTTCCCTCTGGTGATGGGGCCCTTTCCTCTGTATTTTTTATTGCAGTTATACAAATATTTATATTTCTTTTTCCATCACCCGAATTATAACTATAAGCACTTCCCGGTGGGCATGGAGCTATACGGTCTATTATTATATTTGGCATAGAACCTTCTTCATTGTCATCACCTTTAAAATGAATACGCATATTTTTTACCTCCTGCAACGTTGCCTCTACTGTATTTTTAACGCCCTGCCGCTCATAGGTTATTTTTATTTTTTCACCGGGTTTCGTTGTTTCCATAAATTCCATCACCTGATCGTAGGAAACAATTTTAATTCCATTTAATTCTATAATAATATCTCCCGCTTGCAAACCCACTTCTTTAGCCGCCGAATTTTCTTCCAAGCCAGTAACTTTCACCATTCCGCTTTCATCCTGTAAATACACACCCAAATATCCTCGTGAAGGTATATTTAATTCCATTAGGGGTGTCAGGTCGTTATCCCATTTTATATTAAAGCTGTCTGCAAAATCAAATCCTTCCATACCCGACCAACTATCAAATGTATTTTTATTTTCTTTTAATACTGCATTTACAGTTTCTGTTTTACCGTTTCTAATATAAGTAACTTTTACGGAAGTACTTGCTTCATACATTCCAATAACTTCACTTAAATTATTGGGAGATTCAATTGTTTTAGCATCTATGCCGGTTATAATATCTCCTTCCATTAACCCTGCATCAATTGCTCCGCTTTCTTCTACCAATCCGGTAATTTTTGCGCCCTCAGGCACCTTATCGGTATACACTCCGAGCACAACTTTATTTACTGATAAAAATTCCAATTCTCTCAAATGTTCCAAATCAGGCATTTTGGGCATTTCCGGCAATTCTGGCATTTCAAAATCCTGAAGTTCCTCCATCATTTCTTCAAAAGCCGATTCATCCCAATCGAAATTAAATCCGGTATTGATATCGATATTAAGCTGACTCAACTCTTCATCTAAACCCAATTCTTTTAATAATCCATCAATATCAAAATCGCTCAAGGCATCAATAGATGTGTCAATATTAACTTTGTCGCCATCCACATTAGCATCAATTTTAATTCTGATTTGACCGTTATCGGGATTTTGGCCAAAGGATAAGGTGCTTAGGGTAAAAAATGTGAAAATTAAAAGGAACTGTTTCATAATTTTCGAGTTTGGTTTATTACATATTTTTTGTTGATCAAAATTCAGTATGACCATTGGATGACAAATTTAGCGTGTATCCCATATCACAGTAGTTAAATGACCATTAAAAGATGTTAATGTTGCGTTAAACCGCTGTTTCCCCGATTTTAACATATGTAAATTTGTAGAAGATGTTAAAGAACCGTATTTGGCTTATTGTTATTTTAATGAGCTCAGCTTTGTTGGGTATCATTTTGGTACAGGTTTACTGGATCCAAAATACCATTACCCAAAAGGAGCAGGTGTTTGGTTATCACGTAAATGAAGCCCTCAATAAGGTGGCAGATAAAGTAGAGACCAATATTGCTGCATCTATGCTGAGCAGTCAGATGAGTTTGTTTTTTTCTGATTCCACCTACTGGCGCAGCGAAAATGATTCACTTAGTATTTATGAAGGAATAGTGAACGACAGTATGCTTGCCGGAGCAATAAAGGCGGCTAGCATCGACAAGGGATATTATGAAAAAACGGAAATCGTAACCATTGATCCTTATAAAGATGCTTTATCGCCAATTCAGGCAAGAGGTGAAAAACCAACTATGATATTGGAGCCATTGGAATACAGCGGCGATTTTTCTTCCGCAAACAATGATCTTATTGCCCAAATTTTAAAAGATATTGATCGACAATTGCAGATCAATTCGCAGCGGATAAAAAAGGCGATGGAACAAATGATGTTTCAAATGGTGCAGCGCGGAATTAAACCGGAACAAACAATTGATACTGTTTTTTTAAAAAATACCTTATTTCATGAACTTAAAAATAGTGGCATTACCACCGATTTCAATTTTGGAGTTTTAATGGATGATGAATTTTTTATTACGAATACTTCACAAAAGGAGGAAGTGAAAGAATTAGTTGCAACTGCACATAAGGTGAGTTTATTTCCCGATGATATGTTTTTTAATAACGATGTTTTATTGGTAGATTTTCCGCATCAGAAAAGTTTTATCCTAAGTTCTATCTGGTCGTTGCTTATAGGATCACTTTTATTTACTTCCATCATTATAGCCGTATTTTATTACACGGTTTTAATATTATTCCGTCAGAAGAAATTATCGGAAATTAAAAATGATTTCATCAACAATATGACGCATGAATTTAAAACACCATTGGCAACAATTTCGCTTGCAGTGGATGCGGTTAATAATCCTATGATACTGAAGGATGAAAATAAAATTAAACATTATACGCATATTATTAAAGAAGAGAACAAACGGATGAACAGCCAGGTGGAAAAGGTTTTGCAGATGGCACTGCTGGATAAAAATCAAATAAACCTGAGTAAAGATGAAATAGATATACACGATATTATTTATCATGCCGTGGAGAATATCAGTTTGCAAGTGGAAGAAAAAGGTGGCAAAATTATGACAGAACTTGCCGCCGAAAATTACGAACTTACAGGCGATGAAGTGCATCTCCAGAATGTAATATTTAATTTGCTGGACAATGCAAATAAATATTCCCCCGAAAAACCGGAAATTAAAATTTCAACAGTTAATGATGATAAAGGAATTTATATTACCATTGAAGATAAAGGCATAGGAATGAATCAGGAACATATTAAAATGATATTTGAAAAATTTTATCGTGTGCCGACAGGAAATGTACATAATATCAAAGGTTTCGGCTTGGGACTCACCTATGTTAAAGCAATTATTGAGGCGCACAAAGGAACCATTGAAGTAAAAAGTCACCCCAAAAAAGGATCCCAATTTAAAATTTATTTACCTATAACTTTATAATCTATACTTATGGAAGAACTAAAAACAAAAATTTTATTAGTGGAAGACGATCCAAATTTTGGAGCCGTTTTAAAAGATTATTTAAGCATGAGCGGATACGACGTTCGTTTAGCTACTGACGGAGAAAAAGGAGAAGACCTTTTCTTTAAAGAAGAATTTAATTTGTGTGTGCTGGATGTGATGATGCCGAAAAAAGACGGCTTTACACTGGCTGCGCAGATCAAACGCATAAATCCGGAAATGCCTGTTATTTTTCTTACTGCCAAAACCTTACAGGAAGATGTTTTGGAAGGATTTAAAGTTGGTGCCGATGATTATATTACAAAACCATTTAACAGCGAAGAATTATTATATCGCATTGCTGCCATTTTAAAACGCGGCGGAAAATTGCGCACGAATAACCAGCAAAAAGAATTTACTATTGGCAAATATCATTTTAATTATAAAACGCGTTTGCTTAAAACGGAAAGCTCCGATGCAAAACTTTCTCCTAAGGAAGCAGAATTGCTGCGTTTATTTTGTATGAAAGTAAATGATATCGTCTACCGTGAAGAAGCACTGAAACAAATATGGGGCAGAGATGATTATTTTACTGCAAGAAGCATGGATGTATTTATAACAAAGCTGCGCAAATATTTAAAGGAAGATCCAACGTTAGAGATTGTGAATATTCATGGCAATGGGTTTAGATTGAATACGGAGGAGGAGGCGGTGGCGTAAGATTCGAAGAATTGAAAGGAAAGTTATAAGCAAAAAAAGGTAGGAAGGTTTGGATAAAAGTTGAAAAAGGTGAGTTTGTTTTTGATTGAAAATTTTATATCCTATCCTGACTTTTAGTTGTCATTATCAAATTTTTCATTTAAATCAAAGTCCGATGTCTTTGCCTGCCCGCTGCGCTAGCGGTAGTTCATGAGTTCTGTGTCAGCTAGGAAGGGGAATGTATAAGGGAAGAGAAGAAATAAAAAGTTTGAGTAGTTCTCGTTCTACAACCCCTTATTTAATAAATTTTTCTTCACCTAAATATTCGCCCCTTTCATTTGCAAACCCAATAATGTAAAGTCCTTCAGGTAGAATTGAACAGGAATAGTTTGTTCGAGAATAAATTCTCCCTGCAAAATAATTTGATCAGTTATCGATCTAATATTAAAATAAACGCTTATATTTTCAGTGCATGAAACTTTAAGATAAGAACTAACAGGATTTGGAAAAATTAAAAATATTTTCTCCTGCTCCACATAATCCTCTATCGGTGTTACAAAGAGCACCTCCGAAGTTACATCTGCGTCGCATGCATTAACAGCAGTTAGCGAAATTACATAATCTCCGGTAGCCGGAAATGTGAAAACAGGATTTTCAGCTGTTGAAGTACCCAAACTAAAATCCCATAAATATGCATCTGCATTTATTGATAAATTCGTAAAGGAAATTGTAAGCCCCGAAATGGAATACGTAAATAATGCAGTAGGTTCAGTTTCGAAAATTAATTCTATGGTGTCGGCATCGTCGCAACCTGAAAGAGGTTTTGTTACAATTACCCAATATGATCCCGACATGTCGGCAATAATTGTTTGCGTTGTTTCACCAGTATTCCATAAATAATCAGATCCCGGATTTTCTGCATCCAAAATAATATCGGCACATACTGTAGCATCAGGTCCAAGATTCGCTTCTGGAGTGGCAAGTGCTTCTATTACAACACACAGTGTGTCATTTGAAGCATCGGCATCAGGACCTATAGTCCATGCGCATAAATTATGTTCCCCGGGAAACGAAAAATCTGCAAGAACAATAAAATAATATAAAGCAGACACGCCCGGATCAATAACTGAAACGGAAATTTCCATTGGAATAACGCCACCATCTACCTGGTAGGCAACGCCTAATGGACCTATGGGTTCATCTCCATAGTTAGTAATTTCAATTATTACAATTTCTTCACCAGTTAATCCGCAACCGTTTATTGGGGAAATTATGGCCGACACACCGTAGTCCATTACGGCTTTTGATTCATGAGCTGAAAGTAAACAAATAAGAAAAGTAACTGTATATAAAATATTTTTATTAAAAATTTTTAATTTATTAGGCATGGTCGTTCTCATAATTTAACAAATTTTTCGACTGCAATTAATTTACCACATGACTTAATTGAAACAGTATAAATACCGGGGTTCAGATTTTGAATATCCATTTGTATTTGTTGTTCTGCTGATGGGAAATTAATCTCTTGCATTTTTTGATGTTGCAAATTATTAATTGATATTTCTATGTTACTAAATCCTGTGGGGATAACTATATTTATGAAATTAGTTGCGGGACTTGGGAATACGATTATTTTATCAAAACCATAATTAATATCTGAGATACCTGATATTATTGTGTCACATTCACTTTCTGTTAAAGCTGTTTGATTGTAATTAGGAATATTGGGCAAACCCATAGTTGCCCTTCTCCCACCAAGCCAAATAGAGGCAGTGTCAATATTACATAATACTCCTTCTGCATTCGGATCATTTATTACAAACAGATTGGTATTATACTCTGAATAAATATAGTTTGGCATAATATAATGGTATACAATAAAATAAATTTTACCGTCTAGGGAACGCAGATGACGATAATTAGGGTAGCGTGTATCGAGAAAATAAAGGATGGAGGGAAAAAAGGGAACGCGGAGGACGCGGATTTGGCGGATAAAAAAGGATAAAAATTTTGTGGGTTTAATTGAATGTGTGAAAAAAGGAACCTGCCAAAGCGTGGTCAGGCAGGAGCGGATGACGTGGATTTAAAATAGGATAAAAAAAAATGCTATTAAAAATGGATATGTTTTAATCAAATGTATTATTTACATAATTGAATAAATCAATTTCCTACCTGCAAAATCCATCAATAACCCCCGGCTTTAGCCGGCGGGTACCAAGCCACCCACACAGCGGGCTTTAGCCCAAATTGCCGATTATAAGGGATGTGATTTTGCATCAACTGAAAGAATAAATAATCCAAGACGCCGTGCAAACCCATCATATTAATTTCGCCTTAATTGGAATTATTATTTCCCCAAAATCTTCCTTTGGGCTAAAGCCCGGAATTAGATTCGTTATTTATCCGTGGGTTAAAACCCACGGATATTGAGAATAAAACATGGATCGGTAAATTGATATATTCTAATTTGCATAAATGAATTAAAACAATTTCCAACTATAAAATCTAATAATAACCCCCGGCTTTAGCCGGCGGGTACCAAGCCACCCACACAGCGGGCTTTAGCCCAAACTGCGGATTATCAGGGATGTGATTTTGCATCAATAGAAAGAATAAATAATCCAAGACGCCGTGCAAACCCATCATATTAATTTCGCCTTAATTGGAATTTTTATTTCCCCAAAATCTTCCTTTGGGCTAAAGCCCGGAATTAGTTTCGTTATTTATCCGTGGGTTAAAACCCACGGCTATTGAGAATAAAAAATGGATCGGTTATTTATCCGATGGTTAAAACTCACGGCAATTTAAAAAATATTTGGCTTGAGGTAATGACTTATGGCAATGAATTAATTGAATTATCCAATTAATTCAGTTTCCCTTCATCAACGCCTTTTAGGTATTGTCTCAATGCAACAACAATATCACCAAAAACATTTTTATCAAAGGGTGATTTCAGATTTGCGTATTCCACCAATTCTAAAAACGACCTGCTTCCACCGGCCTTGCATAGTTGAACATAATCATGTAGTGCAGCAGTATTATTTTTTTGTGCTTTAAGCCAAAACTGAAAAGCACACATTTGTGCAAGTGTATAATCGATATAATAAAAAGGAGATTGATAAATGTGTGCCTGTGTTTGCCAGAAACCTCCGGCATTTAAATAATTATTATCGTCATAATCTTTAAGGGGAAGGTATTTTTTTTCTATGTTTCGCCAAAGTGTTTTTCTTTCTGTTGGGGTAAGATCCGGTTTTTCGTAAATGTGATGTTGAAATTCATCTACGGCAACACCATAGGGTAAAAATAACAGCGATTCCACTAAATGCGCATAACGATATTTATCTGCTTCCTCCAGAAAAAAATGATCCATCCAGGGGTAGGCAAAATATTCCATACTCATGGAATGAATTTCTGCTGCATCGCTGGTTGGCCAATAATATTCCGGCACCTCAAATCCACGGCTCATATATACCTGAAAAGCGTGTCCCACCTCATGTGTAAGCACATCTATATCTGCACTTGTGCCATTAAAATTTGAAAAAATAAAGGGTGATTTATATCCGGAAATATAGGTGCAATATCCTCCCCCAGCTTTACCCTTTTTTGCTTCCAGATCCATCAGGTCATGGTCGAGCATGAAATTAAAAAACGCATTGGTTTCGTCTGATAATTCGGCATACATTTTTTTTCCGTTATTTATGATCCATTCCGGAGAGCCTTTCGGGTCAGCGTTACCATTTTTAAATAATAAAGCTTCGTCGAAATATTTTAGTGATGGTAATCCCAATCGTTTTGCTTGTTGCGATTTTAATTCTGTAGCAAGAGGTACTATTTGTTGCAAAATTTGTTCGCGAAATTCCGCAACCATTCCGGCGGTATAATCGCTGCGCAACATTCTCAGATAACCCACTTCCACAAAATGTTTAAATCCCAGTTTATTTGCAATGGTATTTCTGGTCTTTACTAATTCATCAAAAATGCTGTCGAATTCCTGTTCATGGGTCACAAAAAAATCCCATCTTGCCTTGCTCGCTTCCTCCCTTATGTTTCTATCAGTAGCGCGCAAATAGGGAACCATTTCGGCAAGTGTTTTATCACTACCGTCAAAAGGAATTAAAGCACTTGCGATCAATTCCTGATAAGCAGTACTCAATTTATTTTCCTGCACCAATTCTTCCATAATTTCCGGAATAAAAACGCGCATTTGCATTTCTGCTATTCGAAATAATTGTTTTCCGAATTTTGATTCTATTGCATTTCTGAATTGCGAATGGAGCAGTGCTTTATAATAAATACTGGTAAGCTCTTCAAACTGTGGAAGGTTTTCATCAAAAAAATCCTGCTCGGCATTATAAAATGCATCTCTGGTATCGATGGAATGCCGAATGGAACATAATTGATAATTGGTTTCAAATTCACTGCGCAGAGCATTAATGGCTTGCATAATCTCCATTTGGCTTTCTGCGTTTGCCGAAGTTTCAAAACTGTCGGTCAAAACCAAAAAACGCTTCCGAAGCGCGTCAACATCAGGCCTTGTATATTGATAATTTGAAAAATGCATATTGTGCTTTAAGGCTGCAAATTTAAGAAGATATTGATAGTGCCTCGGTTTTGATGCCTATCGAGCAGTAATCAAATTATGATTCGGCATACCTATAATTCACCATGCACTCCTCAACAAACACATTTTCCTTACCTTTGCATCCAACAATATCTCTCAAATTGTCAGACCCTACCTCCGAGCAACGCAAACAAGACCATATTGAACTGGCGCTTAAAAGCCAGACCGGTAGCCTCGAAAATGATGAAAGATTTTATTACGAACCTGTTTTGAGCGGTCATCATGCGGTTTCCCTAGAAAAAGATTTTTTGGGTAAAAAGTTCTCAAACCCAATCTGGATAAGCAGTATGACGGGTGGAACGGAACAAGCCGGGCAGATAAATCGCAATTTAGCGCAGGCTTGTAATGAGTTTGGAATGGGCATGGGTTTAGGTTCCTGCCGCCGCCTGTTAAACGATAACAAGTATTTTGATGATTTTAATTTAAGACCCATCATTGGGCAGCACCTGCCCTTTTTTGCCAACCTCGGCATTGCCCAAATAGAACTCAGCATCGAAAAAAATGCCATTGATGCCATCAAAAAAATGGTGCAATCGCTTGACGCTGACGGACTTATAGTGCATATTAACCCTTTACAGGAATGGTTACAGCCCGAAGGTGACAATTTTACAAAAGCACCGCTGGAAACCATAAAAAATTTATTGAGCGTGGTGGATTTTCCCATAATTGTGAAAGAAGTTGGACAGGGAATGGGACCTGAAAGCGTGAAAGCGCTGTTGCAGTTACCTATTGCAGCACTTGATTTTGGCGCTTATGGCGGCACTAATTTTGCAAAATTGGAAATGTTGCGTTCGAACAATGATGCCCCATCTGTGTTTAATGAATTAGCGTATATAGGGCATACAGCGGCGGAAATGGTAACATTTGTAAATGAGGCAGCTAACACCCTTGGAAATGATCTGAAATGCAGAGAAGTGATTATTAGCGGCGGAGTGAAAAATTTTTTAGATGGATATTACCTCACCGAAAAATTGAATTTAAACAGTATTTATGCGCAGGGTTCAGGGTTCCTGAAATATGCACAGGCAGGATATGCAGAGTTGAAAACATATATTGAAAGTCAAAGAGATGGGTTAATTTTGTGTAACAATTATTTGAAAGTGAAATAATGTTTACTGCGTATTAATTGTAATTGAATAATAAATTTTAGAGTGGCAAAAATAAAAGGGTTTTCCAAACTCAATAAAACAGAAAAGATTGCATGGCTTGCAAAACATTTTCTCACCAGTAATCCATTGGATATTGCGCGGGAATTTTCAAGTTATATGCATGCTAATGCCGAACTGCAAAAAGTATTCGACGGCATTTCTGAAAATACACTTACCAATTTTTATTTACCGTATGGTGTTGCACCAAATTTTGTAATTAATGGTCGCACTTATGTGGTGCCCATGGTTATTGAAGAAAGTTCTGTAGTTGCTGCTGCCAGTGCAGGAGCAAAATTCTGGAGCGAAAGAGGTGGTTTTCATGCAGAAGTAATTTCTACTGTGAAAGTAGGTCATGTTCATTTTTTATGGAGAGGCGACAGTGAAAAATTATTGCAATTTTTCGATACGGAATTAAAAGAGGAATTAATTGCAAGTGTTCAACCACTTGTTGAAAACATGAAGGCACGTGGAGGCGGATTAAAAACACTGGAATTAATTGATTGCTCTCATCTGGAACCGGAATATTTTCAATTAAAGGCAACCTTCGAAACTGCTGATGCAATGGGAGCCAATTTTATTAATTCTGTATTGGAACATTTTGCCGGAAGTCTGACGGAAGAAGTGAAAGAAAATAAAAAATTCACGGGAGCCGAAAAAGAAGTGGATGTTGTAATGAGTATTTTAAGCAATTATACTCCGGAATGTTTGGTTAAAGCCTGGGTGGAATGTGATATTAATGCATTAGGCTCTTTTGAGGAAGCAAATTTAAATGCACAACAATTTGCAAGAAAATTTAATACTGCCATCAATATTGCAAAACACGATGTTTATCGTGCGACTACGCACAATAAAGGAATTTTTAATGGAATTGATGCAGTAATTCTTGCAACCGGAAATGATTTTCGCGCTATTGAAGCTTGTGGTCACGCTTATGCTTCTCGCAATGGACAATACGCAAGTCTTTCTAATTGTGAAATAAAAGGAAATAAATTTATTTTTTCTTTACAAATTCCCTTAGCAGTTGGTACTGTGGGCGGACTTACAAAATTGCATCCGCTAAGTAAACGTTCCTTAGAGATTCTGGGAAATCCAAGTGCAAAAGAATTGATGAAAATAGTGGCATGTGTTGGTTTAGCACAAAATTTTTCCGCAATAAAAGCCCTTGTAACTTCAGGCATACAAAAAGGCCACATGAAAATGCATCTCACAAATATTTTGCGTCACTTTGGCGCAAGTGAAAATGAAATACAATTAGCAGCAACTTATTTTGTTGATAAAACGGTTTCTTTCAGTTCAGTGAGAGCTTATTTAAATGATGTGAGAGGTGAAAACTTCTCCACCGAAAAATTATAAATTTTACTTTATACTTATACATTCAGGTGAAAAAAACTTTCTATTCACAAGGTAAACTATTAATCAGTGGCGAATATCTCGTACTGCGCGGTGCATTGGCATTAGCTGTTCCAACAAAACAAGGTCAGCGAATGGAAATTGACGAGGACGCGACCGGAGAAAATATTTTATTCTGGAAAAGTTACGACAATGAAAATAATGTATGGATAGATGTTCAATTTAATAAAAAGGATCTCAGTCCTTACCGCGAAACTTTAAAAAATATTGAAACTCCTGTTTTAGAAACTTTACAAAACATATTAAATACCGTTCGAAAATTAAATCCGGAATTTCTGAAAAATAACGGTTCAACACATATTACAAACTATCTTGAATTTGACAGGCATTCCGGTTTAGGAAGCAGTGCCACTGTAATTAATAATATTTCCCTATTTGCCGGAGTTGATGCTTTTGCTTTAAATAAAATTGTTTTTGGTGGAAGTGGATATGACATAGCATGTGCAAATGCAAAAAAACCTGTCTTATTTAAAATGGACGAGGAAGGTCCTGTATATGATACCGTTCATTTTATGCCTCCAAATCCGGAGAAAATATTTTTTGTTCACCTGAATAAAAAACAGGATTCAAAATCAGCAGTACATCAGTTTAATAACAACAGTTCCAAATTTACAGAGGAGATAGAAGTAATTTCTGAAATTACGGAAGCACTTTTATTTTGCGACGATTTTCATGATTTTAAACAATTGCTGGATGAACACGAAGAGATGATGCAATTTGTTTTACAGGAAGAAATGGTAAAAACGAAATTGTTTCCCGATTTTACGGGAAGTGTAAAATCACTTGGCGCTTGGGGTGGTGATTTTGTTATGGTTGCAAGCAGTATGGAAGAAGCAGATATATTAAATTATTTTTTCAAAAAACAATATAATACCATTATCCCTTATCTCGATATGGTTATTTGATCTAAATAATTCATGCTTTGTTATGCTATTTTTCCTGTAAATTTGTAAACATGAATATTACCTGGAAAAGTCCTTCAAATATCGCACTCATAAAATACTGGGGTAAACACGGAGAACAATTGCCGAACAATCCGTCTTTGTCAATTACACTTAGCGAGGCTACCACTACAACATCCATATCGCTCAAAAAAAAACGCAGTAAAAAACCTATTGAGCTGGATTTTACTTTTGAAGGGAAAAAAAATCCTGTTTTTGCTGATAAAATTTTGCGTTATTTATCCGGCATTCAAGCTGATTTTTCTTTTCTAAGTGAAAATCGAATAATACTAACCTCTGAAAATTCCTTTCCGCATTCTGCAGGCATTGCAAGCAGTGCCTCCTCTATGAGTGCATTAGCTTTATGTTTAATGTCGTTAAGGGCAACCACAGATAAAAAAATGTATAATTACGATTCCTTTTTACAACAAGCATCCAATTTTGCACGCCTGGGAAGCGGAAGCGCAGCAAGAAGTATTTATCCGGAGTTTTCTATTTGGGGAAAAACAAAATCATTACCAGGTAGTTCTGATAAATATGCCATTCCATTTCCAATTAATTATCACAATAATTTTAACGATATTGAGGATTCCATTTTAATAGTTAACGAAAATGAAAAACCGGTGAGCAGTCGCGCGGGTCATGCGCTTATGAATGACCACCCAATGGCGAAACAACGATATATTAATGCGAATAAAAGATTAGATAAGTTATTGGATGCACTAAAAACAGGTGATTGGGGAATATTTTGTCAGATAGTAGAAACAGAAGCGTTAGAATTGCACGCATTAATGATGACGAGCACACATTCTTTTATATTAATGAAACCTAATACTTTGGAAATAATAGAACGAATAAGAAATTACAGGGCAGAGACAAAAATTCCGGTTTGTTTTACTTTAGATGCAGGACCAAATGTGCATGTATTGTATCCACATTCGGAAAAAGCAAAAGTGCGCAATTTTATTCAAAGTGAATTATTATCCTTTTGTGTAAAAAAGAAAGTTATTTACGATCACATGGGAAAAGGGCCTGCACAGGTAATTGAGGATTAATGATTTAATTGTTATAACAAATTAAAATTTCATAAAAATAAATGACCCTATCATATCCTGCCAAATTATTATTATTCGGTGAATATGCAGTGATATCAGGTGGAGAAGGGCTGGCCATTCCTTATTATAAATATAAAACGGCATGGGTATCCGGATCGGGAACTAATGAAACGCAATATGATCTTCGTCCATTTTATAATTACCTGAGATCGAAAAGTGAATTAAATAATTTACTAAATCTTGATAGGTTTGATACAGCTCTAGCCAATAAATTTTTCCTCCGCTCCGATATTCCTGTTGGAGCCGGTTTGGGAAGTTCCGGTTCTGTTGTTGCAGCAATTTATGAAAAATATGCTGTAAATAATATTGCTAAAAATACAATCCCAGATCTTATACTATTGAGGTCGCAACTTGGACAAATGGAAAATTTTTATCATGAAAAAAGTTCCGGATTGGACCCACTGGTTATTTTATTAAATAAACCATTGCACCTTTTAAAAATGGGAGAATTGATGATCATTGAAAATGATATTCCACTACTTAAGGAAATTGGCATAAATCTGTTCAATACAGAAATAGATAGAAAAGCTTCAACACTTATCGCAATTTTTAATGATAAAATGGAAGATAAAAATTTTCAAAATATTATATATAATAAATATCTTCCTGTTGTTTCTGTTTGTATAAGTTCTCTAATGGAAAACAATCGCACTCATTTTTTTGAAAACTTACATCGGCTTTCTCAATTTCAATTAGAACATTTCGCCTTTGCAATTCCCGAATCCATCCGCACACAATGGGCTATCGGGTTGCGAACAGAACAAGAAATTTTTAAACTATGTGGTGCCGGTGGTGGCGGGTTTATGCTTTGTTTTAATAGATAATTAATTCCACATAAACAGGTAAGTGATCGGAGTATCCTCCTATATATTTTATTCCACTGTAAGTACGATCCGGCGAATCTCCATATTTATCGTGATGAAATAACATCCAGTCTTGTTTCACAATCTGAACTGAATTTACATTTACATCAATTGCTGTATTATCCAATAAACTTTCTGAAACAATTATCTGATCGAGTATTTGCCAGTTTCCTTTAAAATTATAAGTTCCTTCACCGGCTTTTTGTTTTGCACTCAACATATTCACAAGGCTCTCATCAGCGTTGGTTGCGCTCTGCTCCTGCGCCATTAATATTTTCTGCATACTAATATCAAATGGTGTATCATTAAAATCGCCCATAATAATAATATTCGGATCCGCAAATTTATTATTCAGGGAATCGATCACATGTTTTAAAGTTTGTGCAGCTGCAGCTCTTTTAGGAGCAGAAACTTCTTCTCCCTCAGAACGACTCGGCCAGTGATTTACAAAAATATGCATATCTTCTTTTTTCCCATTGATATTTATTGTTCCTGAAACATATAAAATGTCTCTGGTATAATCAACAGAATCGCCTGGAATGGTTACATGAAATGGAGTTTTTCCTTTCGGAGTAAATACATTTTTATTATACATAAGTGCAACATCAATTCCTCTTTCATCAGGCGAATCGAAATGCACCACTCCATAATTTGCTGCGGATAAATTAAGTGTTGCAGCAAGATCATTTACAACCATTAAATTTTCAACTTCACAAAGTCCCACCAAAACCGGCAACTCCTCCGCACCTGTAGCAATTACTTTTGAAAGTTGTTTTAATTTCATTTTATACTTTTCGTCGTTCCATTTTCTGTCGGCGCCGGGAAGGAAGGTTTCATCATCCTTATTCGGGTCGTTAATGGTGTCGTATAAGTTCTCCAGGTTATAAAACATTACACCGTAACTCATTCCGGACTTGTTTTGGTTTTGGGCGGTGCAGGAAAGGCTTGCAAAAAATGGTATTAATAATAATATATAAAATTTCATATTTAATTAATTAACGCTTGTCAAAATTAAAATACTGATAAACTGATCACAACCCATTTATAATGCTAATAATAATTCTATATTATCAAAACCAAATAATAAATTTTCCGGTTTTTCAAGTTGCTCTTTAACTCTCACCAAAAAACTCACCGATTCTTTTCCATCAATAATTCTGTGGTCGTAACTCAATGCAAGATACATCATTGGTCTTATTACCACTTGTCCGTTCAAAGCAATTGGTCGTTCCTGTATTTTATGCATTCCAAGAATAGCACTTTGTGGAGCATTAATTATTGGTGTACTCATTAATGATCCAAATACACCGCCATTGGTAATGGTAAAAGTTCCACCCTGCATTTCTTCTAGGCTCAAAGTTCCGTCTCTGCCTTTAACTGCTAATGATTTAATTGTTAATTCTACTTCGGCCATACTTAAACTTTCTGCATTGCGCACTACCGGAACAACCAACCCTTTTGGCGTAGAAACTGCAATAGAAATATCACAATAATCATTAAATATTATAGTATCCTCATTAAAATATGCATTCACACTTGGAAACTCCATCAATGCATTACAACATGCTTTTACAAAAAAGGACATAAATCCCAAACCAACACCAAATTTCTTTTCGAAATTAACTTTGTGTTTATCGCGAATTGCCATAATGGCACTCATATCCACTTCGTTAAAGGTGGTAAGCATGGCAGTTTCGTTTTTTACGCCAACTAATCTTTTCGCAATTGTTTTGCGCAGTTTGGATACTTTTTCTTCGTGTTGTGTGCGCAAATTTTTTCTCAGGTTTTTCACAATTTCCTTTCCATCCACACCCCTTTTAATATAATTTAACACATCTTCTTTTGTAATTTTTCCGCTGCTTCCGGTACCTGACAATTTTTGAATATCAACCTTATTTTCTTTGGCTATATTAGAAGCGAGCGGTGAAATTACCGGAGCATGTTCTTCCGTGGAAATTTTTACTTCTTCTTTTACAGGTTCAACAACTTTTGAATCCTGTTTTTCCGGAGCTTCTGTTTTGTTTTCCTTTTCAGTTGTTATTGTTTCAACTTTAGGTTCAGGCACAACATCTGTATCTAACGTAGCAATTACATCTCCAATTTTTAATTCCGTTTCTTCTTTAACAAGCAGTTTAATTTTCCCTGCTTTCTCAGCCGGAAATTCCAATGTTGCTTTATCGCTTTCAAATTCACAAAGCGATTGATCAATAGAAACAATATCTCCATCCTTTACAAGCCACTTCGAAAGTGTAACTTCATTAATGGACTCTCCAATTGTTGGTACTTTTAATTCAAGTATCATTACAAATTATTTTTAAAAATTAATTATCCAATTTTTCGGAACTTATTCATTACTACCAATTATAAAACTGCCCACTGCCCACTGCCCACTGCCCACTGCCCACTGCCCACTGCCCACTGCCTCACCCCGCAAAACTCTGCTCCACAATACTCGCCTGCTCTTCTGCATGAATCTTAGCAAATCCCGTCGCCGGCGAAGCACTCGATTTACGCGTAACTTTTTGTTTAATCATATTACCCAATAAATTCCAAATATAAAACCATGCTCCCATATTTCTGGGTTCTTCCTGTGTCCACATTAATTCCGCATCCGGATATTTATTTAATTCTCCCTTTAACCTCGTCATTGGAAAAGGATATAATTGCTCAATGCGCAAAATGGCAACATCTTTTCTCTCATTTTTTTGCTGAAATTCAAAGAGGTCGTAATATATTTTTCCGCTGCATAAAATAACGCGTTTTACTTTTTTATTTTCTACATATTCATCACCAATAAGCGGTTCAAATTTTCCATTTGATAATGCTGTTAACGGAGATTGAACCAATGGATGTCGCAACAAACTTTTCGGACTCATATTTATGAGCGGTCTTCGAAAATCAAATGCTAATTGCCTGCGCAAAACATGAAAGAAATTTGCAGGAGTGGTAATATTGGTAACTATTAAATTTCCTTCTGCACACAATTGCAAGAAACGTTCTAAACGCGCACTGGAGTGCTCTGGCCCCTGCCCTTCATATCCATGCGGAAGCAACATAACTATACCGCTCATACGTTGCCATTTACTTACACTTGCAGCAATAAACTGATCAATAATTGTTTGCGCGCCATTATTAAAATCGCCAAACTGTGCTTCCCAAATTACTAATGGATCAGGAGATGCGAGGCTATAACCGAATTCAAATCCCAAAACACCAAATTCACTTAATAAAGAATTATATATTCTGAATTTCCCCTGCGTTTCTGCAAGATAATTCAATCGGATATATTCCTCATTCGTATTTTCTTCCCGCAATACAGCATGACGGTGACTAAAAGTTCCTCTTCGAACATCTTGGCCACTCATGCGCACATCTTTTCCATCCAATAAAATTGTTCCATAAGCAATTAATTCACCTAAAGCCCAGTCAATTTTATTTTCAGATAAAAGTTTTTTGTTTGTCTCAAATAATTTTTCAATTTTTTTCAATTTCACAAAACCTTCCGGAACTTTAAACATATTATCAGTTACCTGCTTAATGTTTTTCTTACTCACTTTTGTGTCGGGAATTTTTCCAAAATCAACGGAAATATCAATTATTTTTTTCAATTTACGCCATGCTTCTTCCGGAGGCTGGTATTGATATTTAAGTGTCTGTTGTTTTGTTTGATCTAATCTGCTTTGCAATTCATTCCAGAAATCTTTTTCCATTTCTGTTGCAAGTTGTTTATCTATGTCATGACTGGCAAGTAATTTCTGCACATAAATTTCACGCGGATTCAATTTATTTTCAATCAACTTATATAAAGCAGGTTGTGTATATTTAGGGTCATCCCCTTCGTTGTGTCCGTGTTTGCGATAACACAACATATCGATAAAAATATCTTTGTTGAATTCCTGACGATATTCCACAGCCATTTCACATGCAAATACCACTGCTTCGGCGTCATCTCCATTTACATGAATTACCGGTGCCTGAATTGTTGCGGCATAACTTGTACAATAATTACTGCTACGTGCATCATCAAAATCTGTTGTAAACCCTATTTGATTATTTATTACAAAATGCAAAGTTCCGCCAACGCTGTAACCTTTAAGATTACTCATTTGCAAAACTTCATATACAACACCCTGACCGGCAACTGCAGCATCTCCGTGAATTGTAATTGGTAATATTTTATCCCAATCTTCATTGTACAATACATCTGTTTTAGCTCTTACAAATCCTTGCATCACAGGATTAACAGCTTCTAAATGCGATGGATTTGGCGTTAATTTTAAATGTACCTCTTTTCCCGAACTTGTTTCTATTTGTGAGGAATATCCGAGATGATATTTCACATCGCCATCACCCATTGTAGTATCCGGAATTGCCTTTCCCTCAAATTCATTAAAAATTTGTTCATAGGTTTTTCCAAGAATATTTGCCAATACATTTAATCTCCCTCTGTGTGCCATTCCGAAAACAAATTCCTGGACACCCATTTCTGCTCCCTTTGTAATAATTGCATCCAAAGCCGGAATTGTAGTTTCCCCTCCTTCTAACGAAAATCTTTTTTGACCTACATATTTTTTATCGAGAAATTGTTCAAATACAACTGTGTCATTTAATTTTTTAAGAATACGTTTTTTTTGATCAACTGAAAAGGAAATGTTTTTTCCATTTATTTCAATTTTATCCTGAAACCATTTTTTTTCTACCGGATCGATGATATAATGATATTCATAGCCAATACTATTGCAATAACAAAGTTCAAGGTGTGTTATAATTTCCTGTAAAGTTGCATTCTCCATCCCCACTAATACACCGGCATAAAATTTCTTCTCAAGATCGGATTCATTAAAACCCAATTGATCCAAATGCAATTGTGCGTTTCGGTCCTTACGTGGTTTTAAGGGATTTGTTTTGGAGATTAAATGTCCCTTTTCCCGATATGCCAAAATTGCATTAAAAACCTTTAACTCAGCAGCCAAATTGGAAGAACTAATATTTTCCGTATGACCATTGGAAGAAAAATTTTGTTGTGCGAAGTCAAATCCATCAAAAAACTTTTTCCATTCGGCATCTATTTTGGAAGGATCGGCCTTATAATTCTGATATAAACTCTCTATATATTGAGGTTCTGCATTTGCGATGTATGAAAACTTGTCCATTTCTTGCTATTACTTTTCTCTGTTTTTAACACGTAAACTGCCTGTTTAGTTTGAAGGTACAAATATCGGTAGTTTTGTGGAGGATACAATTAGATTTTCTCCCTAATATTGTTTTGTGATACACGAAATACATACAAAAACCATACTCCATAAAAAGAAAAAACGGGAAAACTGGTTTTTGGATGAATTTACAGTGAATGCCTATGAAGGATGCAGTATGAATTGCCTCTACTGTTATGTGCGAGGAAGCAATTACGGGATAAATATGGAGAATACACTTTCTGTCAAAATAAATGACCCCGAAGTTTTAGAAAGGCAATTGCAATTTCGTGTAAAAAATCAACAATATGGATTTGTTGCTTTATCCAGCGCCACAGATGCCTATATGCCCATAAATACAAAATACGATATGACAGAAAAGTTTTTGGAATTATTTCTGAAATGTCAGTTTCCAGTTTACATTATAACAAAATCCGATCTTATTTTACAGGATTTAGAAGTGATGAAAAAAATTGATGAAAATTCAATACTTCCTGATTATCTGAAAATTAATTTAAACCGTGGAGCTC
>Ga0163147_10001376_pt1 | contig 37284 bp, 29 predicted proteins | sample OliLakLV19MP6G1_FD_148597 | JGI IMG/M metagenome (GOLD analysis project Ga0163147, IMG submission 148597) | Freshwater microbial mat bacterial communities from Lake Vanda, McMurdo Dry Valleys, Antarctica- Oligotrophic Lake LV.19.MP6.G1 | ecosystem: Environmental > Aquatic > Freshwater > Lake >...
CACACCATGTGGGATGGCGATACCGTGTTTGCGCTGGCGACGGGCCGGTCGACGCAGCCGGCCAACATGATGTTGCTGGGCGTGCTGGCCGCTGAAGCGATGGCGTGCGCGGTGGTCAATGCGTTGCTTGCGGCAACCGGGCTGCCGGGCTTGCCGGCGGTGCGCGACCTGTCTGGCTGAGGCGTCGGTCAGGCGCTCAAGCCGCCGGCAACTGGCGCAACAAATAAGGCAGGATGCCACCGTACCGGTAGTACTCCAGCTCGATCGGCGTATCGATCCGCAGGATCACCGTCACGTTGCGCAGGTTGCCTTCAGCGTCGCGGATGCGCAGTTTGGCTTCGGACAACCGCCTGATCTCGCCCTCCAGCACCACGTCGATAATGGCGCGCGGGGAAATGTGCAGGTTTTGCCAGGTGTCGTCGCGCTTGAACTGCAGCGATCTCTTCGACCTGGCGGTTGTCATTCGCGAGGAGCCTGCGAGCCTGGTCGATGCAAGCCCATTTCTGCTGCGGCATCGGACCGCGTTTCTCGCGCAACTCGATACGCGAAAGGACATTCTGAAGAAAGTGTTCGAGCAGATCGACGTCTTGGATTTCGAGGCATCGTTCGAGGATTGCGTTGGTATCGTGTCCGACTTTCTTTCCGGATTGCCGCGCACTGGCCTAAGCCAATGAAAGATTTGACGCCTGCGTGTGCTACCGGTGCAATCGCGACGAACCTTGCCCCTTTGCGGCCGCAGGGCAGGTGTTAGGTCGGAGAAGCAATCAGCGTGGCCGAGAATTCAACTCGATCCCGCCCTCTTTAACGCGACAAAAAGCCGCCGCTCAAACCAGGCGCCGCTTGCAGTCGCGCACGATTTCACGCGCCGCATTCAAGCCTGGCGCCCCGGTCACACCGCCGCCCGGATGCGCACCCGATCCGCACAGGTAAAGCCCCTTGATCGGCGTGCGGTAATCGGCGTAGCCCAGCGTTGGCCGGCTGGAGCAACTGTTCTCCAGCGACAAGCGGCCATGAAAGATGTCGCCGTCGGTCAGGCCGAAGCAGCGCTCGAGGTCCAGCGGGGTCAGGACCTGGCGGGCGATCACACTTTTCCTGAAATTCGGCGCGAAACCGGTCACGCAGTCGATCGCCAGGTCCGCCGCCGCCTCGCGTTCGTCGTCCCACCCCCGGCCGTCGGGCAACTGTGGCGCGAAGTACTGGCAGAAGAGGCTCGCCACATGCTGCCCGGGCGGCGCCAGGGTGTCGTCCAGGGTGCTCGGGATCAACAGCTCCACCACCGGCGCGCGCGACATGCCGCTTGCGCGCGCTTCGTTGTGGGCACGTTCCATGTAGTCGAGCGATGGCGCCAGAATGATGCCGGCGCCGTGATGCGGCTGCTGGCGGACACCGAGGCCGCAAAAATCCGGCAGTTCGGTGAGCGCCACGTTCATGCGCAGCACCCCCGAACCGGTCTTGAAGCGTTCGATGCGCGCGCGCATTTCGGCATCGAGATGTTGTGCTTCGACCAGTTTCAGGTACAGCAGTTTGGGGCCTACATTCGCCGCCACCAGCCGCGCCTCGAGTTCATCGCCGTTGGCCAGCACCACGCCATTGGCGCGGCCATCGCGCACCTTGACCTGCGCGACGCTGGTATCGGTGCTGATTTCCACACCCAGGCGTAGCGCTTCCTTGGCCATCGCCTGGGTGATCGCCCCCATGCCGCCGATGGCATGGCCCCAGGCGCCCTTCCTGCCGTTGACTTCGCCGAAGCAGTGGTGCAGCTGCACGTAGCCCGAACCGGGCGCGTAAGGGCCGGCGTAGGCGCCGACGATCGAGTCGAAACCCAGCACCGCCTTGATCGGCGCGGATTCGAACCAGTCGTCGAGAATCTCGCCGGCACTGCGGCCAAACAATTCGATCAGGTCGCGCTGCGCCTCGATCGGCAAGCCTTTGAGACGCATGGCCGTCTTCAGCATATCGATGATGCCGCCGATGCCGCGATTCGGGTCGGGCGGGGTCAAAAGGATGAATTCGCGCAGGGTATCGGCCAGGCGCTCGAGCATGGCGTAATAGTCCGGCAGGCGCGCGGCGTCGCGTTGCGAGAAACGCCGCAGCTCGGCGACGCTGTCCAGCAGACCGGGCCCGATGCGCAAGGCGTCGCCGTTTGCCAGCGGCAGCAGGTTCGACAGCGGCCGAAACACCATTCTGAGACCATGCTCGGCCAGCCGCAGGTCGGAAATAACCTGCGGATTGAGCAGGCTCACGGTGTAGCTGGCGACGGAATTGCGAAAGCCGGGATGGAACTCCTCGGTCACGGCCGCGCCACCGACGATGTGGCGCGCTTCGAGCAGCCGTACCTTGAGGCCAGCGCGGGCCAGGTAGCAGGCAGCGGTCAGGCCGTTGTGGCCGGCGCCGATGATCAGGGCATCAGGTTTTTGCATCGGCGCAAGGTTAGCAGGGGCTTCCGCGTCAGGTGAGCCGGGGCAGGGGTGCGTCGTCGATGCCCGCCTCGACCAGCGGCTCGGGGTGCGGCTGGTCGCGCGACAAGTCTTCCTGCGGCTCGATCGCGGTATCGAGCACCGCCACATCGGGCGCCAAGAAACCGCCGGACTGATGGCGCCACAGCTTGGCGTAATGTCCATCCAGTTGCAGCAATTCCGCATGCGAGCCCGCTTCGACAATGCGCCCCGCATCGAGCACGATCAGGCGGTCCATGCGGGCGATGGTCGAGAGCCGGTGCGCGATGGCGATCACGGTCTTGCCCTGCATCAGGCCGTGCAGTTGCTCCTGGATCGCGATCTCGACTTCGCTGTCGAGCGCGGAGGTGGCTTCGTCGAGCACCAGGATCGGCGCGTCCTTGAGCACCACGCGGGCAATCGCAATGCGCTGGCGCTGGCCGCCGGAGAGTTTGACGCCACGCTCGCCCACATGGGCTTCGTAGCCGGTGCGTTCCTTCCAGTCCTGCAAGCCCAGAATGAATTCGTGCGCCTGCGCGGTGCGCGCCGCGGCTTCGACCTGCGATGCTGTCGCCGCCGGCCGCCCATAGCGGATGTTGGCGGCGATCGAGCGGTGCAATAGCGAGGTGTCCTGGGTCACCATGCCGATGGCCGCGCGCAGGCTTTCCTGGGTGACGCGCGCGATGTCCTGGCCGTCGATCAGGATGCGCCCCTGCTCGACCTCGTAGAAACGCAGCAAAAGGTTGACCAGAGTCGACTTGCCGGCACCCGAGCGCCCCACCAGCCCCACGCGCTCGCCGGGCCGGATGGAGAAACTCAGGCGATCCAGTACTTTGGTGCCATCGGCGCGGCCGTAGGAAAAGCTCACATCCTCGAAGCGGATCTCGCCGCGCGACACTTCCAGTTGCATAACGCCAGGCCGATCCTGCCCGGTCTGCGGCACGGCAATGGTCTGCATGCCCTCCTGCACCACACCTATGTTCTCGAAAATGCCGGCCACCTCCCAACTGACCCAGCCGGCCGCGTTGGCGATCTGCCAGGCCAGCGGCAGGGCGGTGGCCACGATGCCGGCTTCGACCACACCTTGCGACCACAACCAGATGCCGATCGCCGCCGTGCCGGTGAGCAGGATCGCGTTCATCACCGAAAGGCAAAACATGAACTGCGAGATCAGCTTCATGTGCGCACCCACCGCTGCCTGGTGCTGGTCGATCACTTCGCTCACATAGCTATCCTCGTCTTTCAAGCGGGCGAACAGCTTGACGGTAAGGATGTTGGTGTAACTGTCGACCACCCGCGCCATCACCAGCGAACGCACCTCGGAGCTGGCCTTGGACAAGTCGCGCATGCGCGGCACGAAATAGCGCAGAAACGCCGCGTAGCCGGCGAACCACACCAGCGTGGGCACCGCCAGGCGCCAGTCGACCATCGCCATCAGCACCAGGGCGCTGATGCCGTACACCGCGATGTACCAGACCGCGCGAATTGCCGACATCACCGACTCGCGCAGCGCCATGGCGGTCTGCATCACGCGGTTGGCGATGCGCCCGGCGAAATCGTTCTGGAAAAACGCCAGGCCCTGGCGGATCACGTGCCAGTGGCTTTGCCAGCGGATCAGGCTGGTGACCCCGGGAATCAGCGCGTTCTGGCGGATTGCCACATCCACCAGCAGCACCAGCGGCCGCACGATCAACACCGCCACCAGCATGCCGGTGAGCAGCGGCGCCTGCGCCGCCAGGGCCGCCTTGCGGTCGGCCGCCTGCATCAGGGACACCAACGCGCCGATGAACAAGGGGATCAGCGTATCGATCAGCGCCACCACGAGGCTGGTGACGAACATCGCCGCATACCATCTTTTGGTCTGGCGCACAAAATGCCAGTAAAACGCCAGCAGGCCTTCCGGCGGCGCGGCAGGACCGGTGGTGGCGGTGCCGCGCACGCGCGATTGCAGATACTTGAACATGGCCCCAAGCCTAGCAGGAGAAGGGCGGTGTATGCTCAAACTCGCCGCTATCCGACGCAACCCGCGCCTGGCAACAGCGCTTCACATTGAAAGGCTTCACCCCCCATGAATCTCGATCTCAGCGGCAAGCTGGCCCTGGTAACCGGCTCCACCCGCGGCATCGGCCTGGCCAGCGCCATTGGCCTGGCGCGCATGGGCGCCGAGGTGATCGTCAACGGCCGCCAGGCCGGCGCGGTGACCGAAGCGCTGGCACGCATCCGTGGCGAGGTACCGGTCGCGCGCCTGCATACCGCTCCGCTCGACCTGGGCAGCGCCGCCGGCTGCGCGCAACTGATCAGGCAGTTCCCGGCGGTCGATATCCTGGTCAACAACCTCGGCGTTTACGAGCCCAAGCCGTTTTTCGAGCTCGAAGACACCGACTGGGAGCGCATGTTCGAAGTCAACGTGATGAGCGGCGTGCGCCTCACCCGCCACTACCTGAAGGCGATGCTCGAAACCCGCGACTGGGGCCGCGTGGTATTTGTCTCCAGCGAATCGGGCATCTACATTCCCAAGGAAATGGTGCACTACGGCTTCTCGAAAGCCGCGCAACTGGTGATCGCGCGCGGCGCCGCCGAGATGACCCGTGGCAGCAACGTGACGGTCAATTCGGTGCTGCCCGGCCCGACCTGGGTAGAGGCGATGCCGGCGCGCATGGAAGCGCGCGCCAGAAGCATGGGCACCACGCCCGACGAATTAGCCCGACGCACCTTCACCGAGCGCCGACCGGCTTCGCTGCTGCAGCGCTACGCCCAACCGGAGGAAGTGGCCAACCTGATCTGCTATGTTTGCTCGCCGGCGTCCAGCGCCACCAATGGCGCGGCGCTGCGGGTGGACGGCGGCATCGTCACCAACCCCTTTTGAACCCCTGAAGCGATGTCGAAATTGCCTGCCATGCAAACCGCCCTCCACACCGAATGCAGCATGGGCGACCTGCTGCTACGCGCAATTGAACGCGGCGGCGACCGCGTTGCTTTCGTCTGCGAAGATCAGACCCTGACCTATCGTCAGATGGGCCACCTGCTGTCGCGCCTGGTGCAGGCACTGAGCGCGCGCGGCCTGCGCCACGGTGATGCGGTGGCGGCCTTGTCACCCAACCGTATCGAGGCATTCCTGATCACCGCCGCCGCCTACGTGATGGGCCTGCGCAACACCTGGATGCATCCGCTGGCGTCTGCGGACGACCACGCCTACCTGCTGGAGGATTCGGGCGTGAGCACGCTGTTTTTCGACCCCCTCATGTTCGAAGGTCGGGCCCAGGCGCTGGCTGCGCGCGTGCCCGGCATCAAAACGCTTTACGGCCTCGGGCCCAACGCCATCGCCGACGACATCCTGGCGCTGGCGCAACAGCAGGTCGCCGCACCGCTTAGCGCCAACACCACGGCTGACGACATTTGCGTGCTGATCTACACCGGCGGCACCACCGGCAAGCCCAAAGGCGTGGTGCACACCCATCGCACCCATGTGAGCATGGTGATGGCCGAACTGTCCGAGTGGGATTGGCCGCACGAGATCCGCTTTTTGGCGATGACGCCGATCACCCACGGGGCCGGCGCCATGATCATGGCCGTGCTGCTGCGCTCCGGCACCTACGTGATGGCCAAGGCCTTCGAGGCGCAACGCTTTTTCGACCTGGTCGCGGAGCACCGCATCAGCGCCACCTTCCTGGTGCCGACCATGATCTACGTGCTGCTCGATCACCCGGGCGTATGCGACGCCGATCTGGCCTCGCTGGAACTGATCATCTACGGTGCCGCGCCGATGGCGCCGGCGCGCCTGATCGAAGGCATGCGCGTGTTCGGGCCGGTATTCATGCAGCTCTACGGCCAGTCCGAGGCGCCCAACGCCGTCACGGCGCTGCGCAAGCGCGACCATGATCCAGAGCATCATCCGCAACGCCTGGCATCCTGCGGCCTGCCGATCTACAACAGCCAGGTGCGCCTGCTCGACGATGCCGGACTTGACGTGCCCACCGGCGAAGTGGGCGAAATCTGCGTGCGCGGGCCGCTGGTGATGCAGGGTTACTGGAACAAGCCTGCGGAAACCGCGCGGGCGCTGCGCCACGGCTGGCTCTACACCGGTGATCTGGCGCGCCGCGATGCCGACGGCTACCTGTACATCGTCGGCCGCAGCAAGGACATGATCATCAGCGGCGGCTTCAATGTTTACCCCGCCGAGATCGAGGATGTGCTGACCGCGCACCCGGCGGTGGCCGCCGCCGGCGTGATCGGCGTGCCCGATCCGAAATGGGGCGAGGCGGTCAAGGCGATCGTGGTGCTGCGCGCCGGCATGGCGGCCAGCAGCGAAGAGCTGACCGCGCGCGTGCGCCAGGCCAAGGGCGCGGTGTATGCGCCCAAGAGCATCGACTTTGTCGACAGCCTGCCGCTGACCGGGCTGGGAAAGCCCGACAAAAAGGTGCTGCGCGAGCGTTACTGGCAGGGGCGGGAACGCAGCGTCAATTGAGGCCCGCGGCTTCGACAGACCTTAATTGCCCGGCCCCCACGCTGCAGGAACCCGCCGCTTGCATGGCATCCCGCAGATTCAACCGAGAGGATCGTTCATCACCATGCCACGCTATACCGGAAGCTGCCATTGCGGCGCAGTGAAATTCGAGATCGAGTCGGTGATCGACAAGGTCACGCAATGCAATTGCTCGATCTGCTCCAAGAAGGGCATCCTGCATCATCGGGTGCCGCCGGAGCGCTTTCGCCTGATCGCCGGCGCTGACAAGCTCGAGAACTACAAGTTCGGTACCGGCATCGCCAGCCACTACTTCTGTGGCACTTGCGGTATCCATACATTCACCCATCCGCGCTCGGCCCCGGAACTCTTCACCGTGAATGTGCGCACGCTCGATGATTTCGACCTGGCGCTTGCCGCACCCGCGGTCTTCGAATTCGACGGCCGCCATTGGGAAGCCAATGTTGCCAAGCTTGGGTAAGGGGCACCACCGTCGCCGCCGAGCGCAATCCTTGGCCAGCGGCGGCCACTCCGATTGCCGCGCCCCGCTACACTGCGCATTCGTGTCGAACAAGGAGGCCACACCATGCACACCAAAACCCTGATTGCCGGATTGATCCTGGCGTGTAGCGGTTTGTTTCTTAGCACGGCCGCGAGCGCGGCCTCGAAGGAGGAAATCGACGCCAAGGTGCAGGAAGCGATCGAAAATTTCTACAAGCAGACCAGCGCCGGCAAAGGCCTGGCGCAAAAGGCCAGCGGCATGCTGGTGTTTCCCGAAGTGATCAAGGCAGGGATCGGCATCGGTGGCGAATATGGCGAAGGCGCGCTGGTGGTCAAGGGCAAGCCGATCGCCTACTACAACACCGCCTCGGCCTCGATCGGCTTTCAGCTGGGTGCGCAGATCAAGTCGCAGGTGATCCTGTTCATGAACCCGAAAGCGTTGGAAGCTTTTCGCAAAAGCAAAGGCTGGAAGGCCGGCGTTGACGGCAGCGTGGCGCTGGCCACGCTTGGCGCCGGCGGCGAGATCGACACCAACACGATCAAGGAGCCGATCATCGGCTTCATCTTCTCCAACAAGGGCCTGATGTACAACCTGACCTTCGAGGGCTCGAAGATCACCAGGCTGGAGCGCTGAACCCGCACATGCCGGTTTCGATCAGCGGGCGCGGACCGCGCTCTGCCAGCCTGGCCACCACTGCAGAGTAGTTCACCGTTAAAAGCAGGTTTTCACCCTCGGCCCAAAGCTCGACTACGCGATCGGTGCCGGGCTCCTCGAAAGGCGCCGCCAGTATGGCGGAGGCGTCGAACACCCGCGTCATCGGTTGAAATCGTGCCTTCGCACGATCTAACCTTGGTCGTTAGCCGCCCGGGTGCACAGCACTCTGAAGTACTTCAGTAGCCCATTGATTCAGGCTTTTGCCAGCCGCTTGAGCAGCTACCAGTGCCCGACCGTGAATCTCCGGGGTAACGCGCAGAAGAAGTTTTCCAGAGGCTGGTCTTTCAGGCTTTACGCCTTCTTCCCTGCATTCCGCCAAATAGTCTTCGACTGCCTTCTCAAACTCAAGTCGGAGTTCGCTTACGGTGTCGGCGTGAAAGCTGATGATGCTCCGAATACCTAGTAGACGAGCAACGAGAATATTGTCCCGCTCGTCATACTCGACGCGTGCGGTATAGCCTTTATGCGACATGGTATTCATGGCTTAACTCCCAGCCGGGACAGAAGTTCCCGTACTTCTTCAACTTGATAACGTTTGGCTTCCCGCCCTGGGTGAGGGCGATGCGCTCGCCACTGTTCACCAGTGAGTTCAACCTTGATGCGAGAACCTTCCCGCTCCTTGATAATTCCTCCGAGACCCTTCAACATGGCCTCAATGTCTGCAAAGACAATTGAGGCCGAGGTTGGTAGAGCGAAGATCGCTGCGAGTGTCTTCCTTTGCTTCGAGTTCACGCTGAGAATGCTATCACTTTATGATAGCTGCCGCAAGCACGCCGCGGCAAGTTTTTCGAGCGCCTGACGAATACCACTTATCCGCCGCGCGGCGGAGCGGCAAGATGCGAGGCAGGAAATCATCGCGGTGGATCGACGCTGCTGGACTGAATTGGACTGAACCGCGGGATTAGCGGCGGGACTTGGAGATTGTAAGCATAGGTGCGAAGGCATGGCCGGTATCGGGTTTGTCCGCACCGTCGAACCAGGCCATTTGGCGCTGCGGCCAATCCGGGCAGGAATGCCACGACGCGTGCGCAGGCACGGGTGGGCAAGGATTCCGGTCTCCATTGGCTTGAACGGCAGCCGCCAAACCACAGCGCCGGCGAGTTGGATCACTGCCGTGTAGACGTACAATCGCAACTCCATCAGCAAGGAAGCATCATGGACAGCGTCGACCTCAACGTACTCAAATCCGTCCTCGCCTGGCGCCAGGCCGGGCACACCGTCAACCTGGTCACCGTGGTTGAAACCTGGGGCAGCGCGCCGCGCCCGCCGGGCGCCCTGCTGGCGATTCGCGGCGACGGTCAGATCGTGGGATCGGTCTCCGGTGGCTGTGTCGAGGACGACCTGATCGAGCGCTGCCGCAACGCGCCGCTCCTGGCGACCCGGCCGGAAATCGTCAGCTACGGCGTCACCACCGAGGAAGCGGCACGCTTCGGCCTGCCGTGCGGCGGCGCCTTGAAGCTGGTGCAGGAGCCGGTCACCGACACCGCCTGGGTTGAAGACATCCTGGCGCGTGCCGCGCGCCACGAGCTGGCCATGCGCACCATCGATCTGGATACCGGCGCGGTCAGCATCACCGGCGCCTCGCGTGCCGACAAGACCGCGTTCGACGGCAACACGCTCAAGGTGATCTACGGCCCCTTGTGGCGCATGCTGATCATCGGCGCCGGGCAATTGTCGCGCTACCTGGCCGAGATGGCGCAGGCGCTGGACTACCAGGTGATCGTGTGCGACCCGCGCGAGGAATATCGCGCCGACTGGAATGTGCCGAATGCCGAACTGGTGACCGGCATGCCCGACGACGTGGTGCTGCAACTGAACCTCGACGCGCACTGCGCGGTGGTTGCCGTGACGCATGACCCGAAGCTGGACGACATGGCGCTGCTTGAGGCACTCAAGTCGCCGGCCTTCTACATCGGTGCACTCGGCTCGCGCGTGAATACCGCCAAGCGCAAGCTGCGCCTGAAGGAATTCGACCTGTCAGACGCCGAGATCGAGCGCCTGCACGGACCGATAGGCCTGCGTATCGGCAGCCGCACGCCGCCGGAAATTGCGATTTCCATCCTCGCCGAAGTCACCGCGGTGAAAAACCGCTTCCCGCTTGACCGTGTATCGGACAAGGCCGCCGGCAACTTCGAAGCCTGTGCCACCTGATGTCTGGTTCGCTCCGCCTGGCGCTCAGACCGTCGCGCGCCTGACCTTCGTGGCGCGGCCACACCGGGCCAGGCCCGACCTGCGGGGCGCTGGCAAGGCATGACCAGTGTCGTCACCGGCATCCTGCTTGCCGCCGGCTCCTCGCAGCGCTTCAACGGCAACAAGCTGCTGCACCCGCTGGACGGCGAGCCGATCGCACTGCGCGCGGCACGCTCATTCGCCGCAACGTTTCCGCGTGGCGTCGCGGTGGTGAGAACCGCGAGCCCGCTCAAGCCCCTGCTCGAAGCCATGGGCCTGCGCGTGGTCGAATGCGCGCGCGCCAACGAAGGCATGGGCGCCAGCCTGGCCGCCGGTGTGGCGGCCAGCGCCGATGCCGATGGCTGGGTTGTCGCCCTGGCCGACATGCCCTTCATCCGACCCGCCACCCACGCCCGCATCGCGGGTGCGGTGGGCGCCGGTGCCGCCCTGGTCGCTGCCGGCTACCAGGGCGAGCGCGGCCATCCGGTAGGGATTGGCGCACACTTCCGCGAACCACTGCTGGGGCTCGAAGGTGACGCTGGCGCACGCCACATCGTGCGCGCCAATCCCGGCCTTCTGCAACTGCCGCCGGCCACTCCCCACCCCGAAGCCTTGATGACCCGATGAAACCCGCCCCTGCGCTGCGCTACCGCATCATCCCGATCAATCCGCAGGCCCACCTGTTCGAGGTGACGCTGACCATCGCGCAGCCGGCGGCACTGGGCCAGCGGCTCTCGCTGCCGGTGTGGATTCCCGGCAGCTACATGATTCGCGAATTCGCGCGCAACATCGTGCGCATCAAGGCCTGCGACCGCAGCGGGCCGGTGGCGCTGGAAAAACTCGACAAACACAGTTGGGCCGCAGCGCCCTGCAAGGGGCCGCTCACCGTCACGTGCGACATCTACGCCTGGGAGCTTTCGGTACGTGCCGCGCACCTGGATGAGTCGCACGGATTTTTCAATGGCACCAGCGTATTCCTGCGCGTGGCCGGCTTCGAGGACTCGGCGCATGAAGTCGAGATCCTGCCGCCCCGGGGTCGTGCCCATGCCGACTGGCGCGTGGCCACCACGCTGCCGCGCATGCGCGGCACGCGTTTGCACGCCTTCGGCCTGTATCGCGCCGCCAGCTACGACGAGTTGATCGATCATCCGGTCGAGATGGGCCGCTTCACCCTGATCGCATTTCGTGCCTGTGGTGTGGCGCACGAAGTGGCGATCAGCGGCCGCCACGACTGCGACACCCGGCGCCTGACCGCCGACCTGAAGAAGATCTGCGAGCGGCAGATACGCTTTTTCCACGGCCGCAACGCCGGGCCCGCGGACGTGCCTTTCGCGCGCTATGTGTTCCAGGTGATGGCGGTGGGTGACGGCTATGGCGGGCTTGAACACCGCGCCTCGACCGCGCTGATCTGCGCGCGCAACGACCTGCCGCATGCCGGCATGCGCGGCATGCCCGAGGGCTATCGCACCTTTCTCGGGCTGTGCAGCCACGAGTACTTCCACACCTGGAATGTCAAGCGCATCAAGCCCGCCGCCTTCGCGCCCTACGACCTGACGCAGGAGAACTACACGCGCCTGTTGTGGGCCTTCGAGGGCTTCACCTCCTATTACGACGACCTGTTCCTGGTGCGTTCAGGCGTGATCGACGAAGCGTCTTTCTTGAGCCTGCTGGCCAAGACGGCGCAGGGCGTGCTGCGCGGCAGTGGTCGCATGAAGCAATCGCTCGGCGATTCAAGCTTCGACGCCTGGACCAAGTATTACCGCCAGGACGAGAATGCGCCCAACGCGGTGGTCAGCTACTACACCAAGGGTGCGCTGGTGGGCCTGTGCCTGGACCTGCTTTTACGCAGCGGCAGCGGCGGTCGCAAGTCGCTGGACGACGTCATGCTTGCGCTGTGGCGCGACTACGGCGCGCCATTCGATGGTGCCGGCCGCGGCGTGCCGGAGGACGGCGTGCGCCAGGCCGCGATAGCGGCAGCACCGGCACTCGCAGGGCGGATCAAGCGCTTTTTCGACGCCGCCATCGATGGCACCGACGAACTGCCGCTCAAGAAGCTGCTGGCGACGGTCGGCGTCGAACTGCGCGTCGATGCCGGCGCCAAGCCGGCCTTGGGCGCCCGCCTTGTGGCCGCGCCCGCCGGCGTGAAGCTCACCCACGTGTTGGACGGTGGCGGTGCGCAGATGGCCGGCCTTTCCGCCGGCGATGTGCTGATCGCTGTCAATGGAATCAGGGTCGACAAGAGTTCGCTCGAGACCCTGCTGGAACGGCGTCCGGTCGGCAGCACGGTTATGGTTCATGCTTTCCGCCGCGATGAACTGATCGAACGCGAAATACGCCTGGGCCGCGCCGAGATCACCGTCGAACTCAAGGCCGAAGCGCGCTTGGGTGGCAGCGCGGCACGCCTGCGGCGCGCCTGGCTTGCGACCTGAGGTCGCCAGGTCGCGTTGCGCGCAACGCCGGCTTCAGGCGAACAGGCGCGCCAGCTCCGCCCCCGGGCTGGGCGCGCGCATGAACGCCTCGCCCACCAGAAACGCGTTGACCGCATGCGAGCGCATGCGGCGCACATCGTCAACCTCGAGGATGCCGGACTCGGTGATCACCAGCTTGCCAGCCGGAATGCGCGGCAACAAGTCGAGCGTGTTCGAAAGGCTGGTCTCGAAGGTGCGCAGGTTGCGGTTGTTGATGCCCAGGAGCGGCGTCTTCAGGCGTAACGCGATCTCCAGCTCGGCCGCATCATGCACTTCAACCAGCACCGCCATGCCAAGCGCCATGGCGCTTGCCTCCAGGGCCGCCAGCTGCGCGGGGTCGAGTGCGGCAACAATCAGCAGGATGCAATCAGCGCCGGCGGCGCGTGCTTCATGCACCTGATACTCGTCGATCATGAAATCCTTGCGCAGGCACGGCAGATCGCAGGCCGCACGCGCCATGACCAGATCATCGAGCGAGCCGCGGAAATACTCGGCATCGGTCAGCACCGAAAGGCAGGCCGCGCCGTGCGCAGCGTAGTCGCGCGCGATCGCGGCCGGCACGAAGTGCTCGCGCAGCACGCCGCGCGACGGGCTGGCTTTCTTCACCTCGGCGATCACTGCAGCATGGCCGCCGGCGATCCTGGCACGCAGCGCGCCGGCGAAGTCACGTAGCGGCCGCGCCGCCCCGGCCTGCGCGCGAATCGCCGCGTCATCGACGCGCGCGCGCGCGGCCGCCACTTCACGCTCCTTGGTGGCGAGGATTTTCTTGAGAATGTCGGACATGCGGCCGCCCCGATCAGGTCGAAAACTTCTTGGTGAACTGCACGAAGTCATCGAGCTTCTTGCGCGCCGCGCCACTGGCCACCGTTTCACGCGCGAGACCAATACCATCGGCGATCGAGGCCGCGACATTGGCCGCATAGAGCGCCGTGCCGGCGTTGAGAATCACGATCTCGCGCGCGGTGCCTTCGCGGTTTTCCAGGGCCTCGAGCAACATGGCCTTGGATTCGGCGGCGTCGTTGACCTTGATGCTGCGATTGGACATCATCGACAAGCCGAAATCCTCGGGGTGAATTTCGTACTCGGTGACCTCGCCGTTCTTCAGCTCGCCGATCATGGTGGCGGCGCCCAGCGACACTTCGTCGATGCCATCCTTGCCGTAGACGATCAAGGCATGGGTGGCCCCCAATAGCTGCAGGACGCGCGCCTGAATGCCGACCAGATCGGAGTGGAACACGCCCATCAGGATGTTGGGCGCACCGGCCGGATTGGTCAGCGGGCCGAGAATGTTGAATATGGTGCGCACCCCAAGCTCGCGGCGCACCGGCCCGACATTCTTCATCGCCGGGTGATGATTGGGAGCGAACATGAAGCCGATGCCGGTGGCGGCGATGCTCTCGGCGATCTGCTGCGGATCGAGCATGATGTTGACGCCCAGCGCCTCGAGCACATCGGCACTGCCCGACTTCGAGGAGACGCCCCGGTTGCCGTGCTTGGCCACCGTCGCGCCGGCGGCGGCGGCCACGAACATCGATGCGGTGGAAATGTTGAAGGTGTGCGAGCCATCGCCGCCGGTGCCGACGATGTCGACGAAATGCGCGGTCGCGGGCACATGCACCTTGCTGGCGAATTCACGCATGACCTGCGCGGCGGCGGCGATTTCGCCAGTGGTCTCCTTTTTCACGCGCATGCCGGTGATGATCGCCGCCGACATGACCGGCGAGATCTCGCCCTTCATGATCATGCGCATCAGGGCCAGCATTTCGTCGTGAAAGATCTCGCGGTGTTCGATGGTACGTTGCAGGGCTTCCTGCGGGGTGATGGCGGGCATGGTAGTCCTTTGGTCTATTGGCGTTGCAGGAAATTCCTGAGCATGCGATGGCCGTGCTCGGTGAGTATCGATTCGGGATGAAATTGCACCCCTTCGATGGCCAGCGTGCGGTGTTTCAGGCCCATGATCTCGCCATCATCGGTCCAGGCGGTGACTTCGAGTTCAGCCGGCAAGGTGTCGCGCTCGACTGCCAGCGAGTGATAGCGCGTCGCGGTGAAGGGCGTGGGCAAGCCGGCAAACACGCCGCTATCGATATGCGTTACAGGTGAGGTCTTGCCATGCATCAATTGCCTGGCATGCACCACCTTGCCGCCGAAGGCCTGGCCGATTGCCTGGTGACCCAGGCACACGCCCAAAATCGGCAGCTTGCCGGCAAAGCTGCGAATCACCTCCAGCGACACCCCGGCCTTGTCGGGCGAGCAGGGGCCGGGCGAGATCACGATCTTTTCCGGCTTGAGCGCAGCGATCGCAGCCACGCTCATCTCGTCGTTCAGCACCACCCGCACCTGGGCACCGAGCTCGCCCATGTACTGCACCAGGTTGTAGGTGAAGGAGTCGTAGTTGTCGATCATCAGGATCATGGCGCGCCCCTACTCGACGCTGGTATCGAGGCCACCGGACGCCACCTCGGCGGCGCGCAGCACCGCCTGCGCCTTGATGCGGGTTTCGTTCCACTCGGCTTCGGGCACCGAATCGGCGACGATGCCGGCTGCCGCCTGCACATGCAGGCGACCGTCCTTGATGATGCCGGTGCGGATGGTGATCGCCACATCCATGTCGCCATGAAAGCCGATGTAGCCGGCGGCGCCGCCATACAGGCCGCGCTTGACCGGCTCGATTTCCTCGATGATTTCCATCGCGCGGACCTTGGGCGCACCGGACAAAGTGCCGGCCGGGAACGATGCCTTGAACACATCGAGCGCGTCCAGCCCTGCGTTCAACCGGCCTTCGACCGAAGAGACGATGTGCATCACATGCGAGTAGCGCTCGATGACCATGGTCTCGGTGACCTTGACGCTGCCGATCGCGGCAATCCGCCCGATGTCGTTGCGCGCCAGGTCGATCAGCATCACATGCTCGGCGCGCTCCTTCGGATCGGCCAGCAACTCGTGGGCCAGTTGTTTGTCCTCCTCGGGCGTCTTGCCGCGGCGCCGGGTGCCGGCCAGCGGGCGGATGGTGACCCGCTTGCCGCCCGTGGGGGCAGCGTCGTCCGGCTCGACCCGCACCAGGATCTCGGGCGAGGCACTGACGATGTGCAGGTCGCGCAGGTTGAAGAAAAACATGTAGGGGGAAGGGTTCAAGGTGCGTAGCGCACGGTACAGGGCGATCGGCGGCGAGGTGAATTCGCGCGTCAGGCGCTGGCCGATCTGCACCTGCATGCAATCGCCATCGATGATGTACTGCTTGCACCTGGCCACGCCCGCCAGGAAGGTGGCTTCACCGATGTTCGAGCGCGCCTCGTCCGCCGCGGAGGGGCCGTGGTCAGGTACCTGCAAGGGCTGGCGCAGGCGTTCCAGCAGGGTCTTCAGGCGCTCGCGGCCGTAGTCGTAGCTTTGCGGGTTGCGCGGGTCGACATACACCACCAGGAACAGCTTGCCGGCCAGGTTGTCGACGATCGCCACTTCCTCGCTTTGCAGCAGCACGATGTCGGGTGCGCCGATGGTGTCGGGCTTTGCGCCATACTTGTTTTCGCGTTCGCGCACAAAGCGGTCGAGGCGCGCTTCGACATAGCGCACGCAGTCGTAGCCGAAGGCGCCCACCAGGCCGCCGGTGAAGCGCGGCAGGCCTTGCAGCGGCGCCACCTTGAAGCGCGTGAGGTAGGCACGCACGAAGTCAATCGGATTGGTGTCGGCATGCAGTTCGACCACCGCCTCGCCATTGATCACCGAAACCTCGCGGCCGTGCGCGACGATGCGCGTGCTGCACGGCAGGCCGATGAAGGAATAGCGGCCGAAGCGCTCGCCGCCAACCACCGATTCAAGCAGATAGGTGTAGGGCGCGTCGGCCAGCTTGAGATAGATCGACAGCGGCGTGTCGAGGTCGGCAAAGGTCTCCAGCACCAGCGGAATACGGTTGTAACCCTGCTGGCGCAGGGCGTTGAACTGGTCACGCGAGAGCACTGCCCGCGCGGAAGGGGCGTTTGACATGGGGCACCTGGGAACGACATCTGCAACAAGGGCCGCGGGCACAATTCGGCCTGCGGACGGGCGCGCTGCCGACGGCGGGCAGCGCATGGCATGGCGTCAGTTACGCCAGGGCCAGGCTCCCGGAGCGGCGCTCCGCACTTGGTGCAGGTTCAGGATTTTCAATCGGAAACTCGCGAGGAAACTTTGGGGATTTGCAGGTCACGCAAGCGTTGCGCGGCGACGTCCAAGCCGGAAACTATACCATCGCAATCGAGCGATTGCACCGGCCTGCCTTCGTTGTAGCCATACGGCACCAGCCATACCGGGCAGCCCGCGGCGCGCGCGGCGGCACTGTCGTTGCCCGAATCGCCGATCATCAGGATCTGCGAAACGCTTGTGCCCCAATGCTGCGCGGCATGTTCGATCATGTCGGGGTGGGGTTTCTTGCGCGCCAGCGTGTCGCCACTTACCACCACATCGAAATAGCCGCCGATGTTGCAGCGTTCCAACAACGGTTCGGTGAAACGTGCGGCCTTGTTGGTGCACACGCCCAGCGAGAGTCCCATCGCGCGCATCGCCTCAAGCCCCGCCAGTACGCCCGGATACGGTGCGGCATGGGTGCCATTGACCGCTTCGTAGTGCCGCACATAGGCGGCGCGCAAGGTTTCGAAGGGCGCGCCTTCCTGCGCATGGCCAAGGTGCGCGAGGCAGCGCCTGACCAGGCCGTCGATGCCCGCGCCGATGAAGGTTTCAATCGTGGCCGCGTCGATGCCGCGCAGGCCGCATTCCGCCAATGCCATGCCGGCGGCAGCGGCCAAGTCGGGCGAGGTATGCAGCAGGGTGCCGTCGAGATCGAAGAGTACGGCGCGGATATCGGCAGGCATTGTCACTGCTGCGCTCACGACGACTCCGGCCTGCGGCGACCGGACACGCATCGATCGAAGGCCTGCAATCGGCTCAAAACCGGAACAGCGCCGTAAACATCAGCTTGGTGTCGCCGGTCCGGGTGCCGGGAAGGTTGCCTGAGCCCGCGACCCCGTTGAGCACATAGGCCAGGTCGGCCGACAGATCGACGCTGCGCTCGCGGCTCCAGCGCGCACCCACGCCGATGCTGGAGGCGGAGTCCTTGTTGACCGTTGTGCCGGCCACCGCAGTGTTACCCAACAGGCGTGCCTGGCCGTAATCGAAAAACAGCACCGGCCGCAGCGTGTCGACGAGCGCCGGCCCGGAAGCCTCGAACGTCACCGTGTGTCCGATATCGCCGGTGAACTCGCGTTCGCGCAAGCCGCGCACCGCCGTGACGCCGGCGATGCCGAACTGTTCGCCGGGGAGCAATCGGTTGTCACTGTACTGGCCGCGCAAACGCGTCGATAGCGACCAGGTGCCAAGCAAATAACTGACATCCACGCCGTAACGAAACGCTTTCCAGCTCTGTGCGGCGCCGTCCCGCACCAAGGCGTATTCGGGAATGGTATTACCGCTTCCGCCGGACAGGTTGGCGACCTGTTCCACATACGCGCCGATACCGCCCCACAATTGCTCATAGCGCCCGGTATAGCGCAGTGCCAGCGGCGCCCACGGTGCCGCTGTTGGCCGTCAGGCTGACATTGCCGCCGCTGCTGGAGATGCTGTTGACGCTGATGCCGCCCGAGAAGGAGTTGACGTTGATGTTTCCGGCGGTGGTCAGGCTGTTGATGGTCGCCCCGGCAGGCGCGGTCACGCTGATACTGTCGAGATTGCCTGTCACCGTGCCAAGAGTTACGGTGCCGGCGTCGGACTGGAAGGTAGTCGCCTTCGCCTGGCTGCCGGCCGCCCGCGCGTAGTTCGACACCAGCAGATTGCCGCTGGCGCGCAAGGTCACCGGCAGGGCCTGGAAGGTCAGGCCCGAGCAGCAGAACGGCGGGACGCGGCCTGAAACGTCGCCGGCTGGCATGGAAACATTGGTGGCCGTCAGGGCACCATTGGGCACTCTGAGCGAGATCGACGGGGCGGAGTTGAAAACAAGGTCGTCGAACCCGCCGGTAATCGAGAAATTGCCCGCGGTAACGGTCGTGTCGGTCGCGCTGACGGCGAGATTGATCTGCCCTGCCTTGGTGAGCGTGCCCGTATAGGTCTGGCCGGTGGCGGCCACGCCGATGTTCATGGCGAGCTGGCTGGGGCCGCTGCCGACCAGGGCGACGTTGAACTGGCCGTTCGGGTTGAAGGTGAAATTGCGCGCGTTGTTGACCCGAAGCGCGGTACCTGCCGTACCGATGCCGCCGCCCGAACCCTGATTGGTCTGCAGGGTGACGTTGGTGGCGCTGACCTGCGAGCCCGCGTTCATGGCATTGATCGATCCGCCCGACGAGGTGATGGTGACCGATTCGTTGATGCTGTTGAACGGCGCCACCACGTTGGTGGTGGCCGGAGCGCTTGCGGTAACGGTGCCGACATTCACACCTAGAGCGCCGGACAGCGTCACGCTGGCACTCGGGCAGGACGAGGAGAAACTGCAATTGACGGCCGTGGCACTCACCGAGGTGGCATTGAGCACCGTGTTGGAAGAAATGTTGACGCTGGTCGAAGACACGCTCCGGTTCGCCGACGCCGTCACGCTGGCGGCGTTGTCTATGGTCGACGAGATGGTGCCGGCACTGGCCGCGAGGTTGACATTGCCGGTGGTGACCGTGCTGGCGAATACGCTGGTTCCGCTCAGGTTGACATTGGCATTGCCGGACTGGATGTTGCCGGTACTGACCGATGCAGGCCCCGAGGTCAGCGTCACGGCTCCGCCGGTGGGACCGCCGCCGGCACGGGTGTCGATGGACGAGATATTGAGGCTGCTGCCGGCGGCGTTGGCAGTCAGGGCGCCGCCACCGGTGGCGATGCTGCCGGCGGAAATGCTGGTCGAACTGCCGAGCGTGACAGCCCCGGTCGAGGTGATGTTGGAGAGCGAAAGGGCGCCGCCGTTGGCGGACAGCGATGCACTGCCCGACGAGGACACCGTGCCCAGGCTCAAGGCGCCGGCGCCGGCAACGGCCGACACTGAACCGGTGCCGGCGGCCACGGTCATCGACGGGGCGGAAATGGTTTGCGCCGAGAGGGCGACATTGCCGCCGGTAGTGGCGATCGGGCTGGAATTGAATGTGCTCAGCGTGCGTCCGGCAGTGACCGACACCGCGCCGCCGGTGGTACTGATGCCGGCGCCGATCTGCAGATCGCGCCCGGCTATGGCGGCGATTCCCTGACCTGCGCCGGTCAGTGAAACCGCGCTGTTGATGCGCATGTCGCGTGTTGCCAGCAGCGTGACATTGCCGGTTATGGCGGCCAGCGTGGCCGGCGACACCGTCGCGGAATTGGCCGGGAAATCGGTGGCCTCATCGATGATGGTGGCATTGAGCCCCCCGGCGCTGTCGACGAACAGGTCGAGCGGGTCGAGCAGCAGATTGCCCGCCGCACCGTTGGCCGCGCCGAGATCGGCACTGCCGCGGAAGTCGAGAATGCCCTTGCCCGAGACTTCGGCGTTGCCGCCATTGCCGCCGTTGGCGCCGCCGCGGGCGGAAATGTTGCCCAGGAAACGGGTGTTGCCGTCCGACCAGACCACCACGCTGCCGCCGTCGCCATGATCGGTGGCATCGGCCTTGAGTTTGACATCGGCGCCCACGAAAGTGCTTTGCGAGTTGTGCAGCGCTGCGTTGGCGCCCTGCCAATCGCCGCCCACGCGGATCGCCCCGCCTGCCGAGGCACCCGACACATCGAGCACCGCCTTGCCGGTGAGCACGACCTTCTCGCCCAGTACGTCGATGGCGCCGCCGGCGCCACGGCTGCCGGTGGCCGACACGTGGCCCGCTACGCGCGCGCTGCCGGTTTCGGATTCGATCCGGATGGTGCCGCCGGTGCGGCCGTTGGCAACCGTGCTGCTGCCGGCCGCCAGTTCCACCTCGCCGCGCGCCTTGAGGACGATTTCGCCGCCGACGTCGCGCGTCAGCGACGCGGCGCGAATGTCGCCGCTATGCCGGATCGAACCGGCGAACACTTTCACCGCGCCGCCGTCGGCGATCAGTTGCCCTAGATTGAGCACGCTGTCGGTCGGCGCCTGCACCTCGAAACTGATGCCCCCCAGATCCAGGCTGGTGAGGGTAACTTTCTGCCCGGCCGCCAGGAGAATCTGCCCTCCGGGCGCTTCAATGATGCCGCTGTTTTCGATGCGCGGGGCGATCAACACCGCGTTGCCGCCGTAACCGGTGCGGATCCAGCCCTGGTTGACGATCTTGCCTGAGCTTGCATCACCCTGGAACTTGAGCCTGCCGGCGAGGAAATCCTGATCCAGCATCTGCAGCGTGGAGGCGAAGAACGAGGCCGTGTCGATCACCGCGCCGGCCCCCACCAGAATGCCGCTCGGGTTGATCAGGAACACCTGGCCGTTCGAGGTGAGGTGGCCCATGATGCTCGACATCTGCCCGCCCACCACGCGGTTGAGCACCGTGCTGGCGGATGATTGCTGCAGGAATTTGACGGATTCAGCCGCGCCGATCGAGAATGTTTGCCAGTTGATGATCGCCCCTGGCGTGTTGATGATCGACATGGTGCTGCCGACCGTACTGATGCCCACTGTGCCATTGGCAACCTGGGCACCGCCGGGCAGCACGGCCGGACCAGCCAGCGCCGGGCCGTTGAACGCCATACCGACCGCTAAAGCGAGCGCGGTGACGCGCCAGACCGGCATTTTTGTGTTGTGGGACATTCTGGAACCTCCCGGCATGCCGTAATAGGCCTGCCTGAGTGTCAACTATTGGAATCCTCGCAAGTCTGCTCGCCTTGTCGCCCGACCGCAAGCGATTCCCCACGCCCAATAGCCCGAAAGAGCTATTCGGCGGGATGTTTCCGTCTCGACGCTCCGCTCACGCCGGCCAGTATCTGCGCCGTATGCTGGCCCAGGGTTGGCGCGGTGAACGGCGCCGGGCCAGGGGTGCGGCCAAACTTGATCGGCCGGGTCAACCCGCGATAGCGCCCGGCCACCGGATGCTCGAAGTCGGCAATCATCGCTTCGGCCTCAACCTGCGGATGGTCGAACATGTCTGCGATGTTGCGCGCGGCCGCACACGGCACCTCGTCGCCGAACCAGGCTTCCCATTCGAGTGCGCTGCGCGCCTTGAGCGCAGCGTGCAGACGGGGGATGATTTCCCGCGCATGGGCGGCGCGCTTTTTCACTGAATCGTAGCGCTGGTTGGCTGCCAGGTCGCCCAGGCCGGTCTTTTCGCACAGCGTCTGCCAGAAATGCGGTGTGTTGGCGGAGATGTAGAGGTGCCCCGCGCGGGTCGGATGAATCCCGGTGACACCGCCCGAGCGCATGTCGCGGCTGATCTCGCGCGGCTCGCCTTCGGCCCACACCAGGCGCGCCGACTGCATGGTCAGCGCGGCGCGCAGAAGCGAGATGCCGACGTACTGCCCGACGCCGCTCTTCCCACGCTCGTAGAGGGCGGAAGCGACCCCGGCCGCCACCAGCGCCGAGGCATAGTAGTCGACCACCGAGCCGTAGATCACATCGGGCGGCCCGCCGCGCTTGCCCTGTTCGACGCACATGCCGCTCATGGTCTGCAGGACCTGGTCGTAGCCGGCTTTTTCGGCCAGCGGGCCCGTCTCGCCATAGCCGGTCACGGCGCAATAGATCAGGCGCGGGTTGATCGCGGCAAGCTCCTCGTACCCGATGCCCAGGCGTGGCGGCACGCTGGGGCGGAAGTTGTGCACCAGCACATCGGCACCCTGCACCAGCTCGAGCAACGCAGCCAGCTGTTCGGGTTGTTTCAGGTCGAGCATGACGCCGTACTTGCTGCGATTGACCCCCAGAAACGCCCGGCTCTCGGTCGGCAGGGTGGACGGATACTTGCGCAGGTTGTCGCCCGCCGGTGGTTCAATCTTGATCACCTCCGCACCCTGGTCGGCCAGGAGCGAGCAGCCGTAGGGCCCGGCGATGTAGGCCGAGAGATCGAGGACGCGCACGCCGGTAAGCGGCCCCTGCGGGCCGGTGCGTGGGGGTAGATCGAGGCGGGATTGGGTGTCGGACATGGCATCACTCAGGAGTAATCGATGGGCGGCGGGCTGGTTGTCGATGATGACGGTTCGCTGCAGCTCTTGCCCCAGGCCCTAAGCCGCTTCTAGCGCGAACACGTCTTTGGAGCCGCCGGGCGGGCAGGGCATGACCAGCGTGATCGGCCGCGTCGGAAAGCCGCCTTGGTCCGGCGGCATGTGTCGCGCACAGCACGGCAAACAAGCCCAACAGGACGCACGCATTGGCGCGCCGTCGCGCCAAGCCGCGCACGCCCATTCCTTCGGTCATGCGGCAATCAGGCCCAGCCGCCGCGCGGTGGCGACGATTGCCTGGGCGCGCGCCACGAATGGCGCGTCGATCATGCGCCCGTCGACGACATAGGCACCGGTGCCGCCCTCGCGCGCCGCATCGGCGGCGGCCGCAACACGCAGCGCATGGGCAATTTCTTCATCGCTCGGCCGGAAAACCGCGTTGGCGAGCGCGATTTGCGACGGATGGATGCAGCTCTTGCCGAGAAACCCGAGCCGATGCGCGAGTTCCGCCTCGGCGCGAAAGCCGGCCGCATCGGCGACGTTGGTGAATGCCGAGTCGTAGGCGAACACCCCGGCCTCGGCGGCGGCCATGCGCAAAGCGAACATGGCGCCGTGAATCGCCACGGGCTCGCGCCGGTCAATGGCAAGGGGTTCAAAAAAATCTCCCAAGCCCAGTTGCAGACCGGCCACGCGCGGATGTGCGCGCGCCAGTTCGAGCGCGATGCGCAGCGATCCGGCCGATTCGATATTGAGCAACAGGCGGATCGGTACAACCACCCGGTTGGCCCGTTCCGCCGCTTCCAGCGCCAACGCGACGCGCCGGACATCGTCCGTGCTCTCGGGCTTGGGCAGGTTGACCAGCATCACGCCGGGCAACGCCATGGCGGCGACGTCGGCGGCGAAATGCCGCGTATCGAGGCCGTTGACTCGCACGATGATGGTCTTGTCGCACCCATCCAGCACGCCGGATGCGAGCCATGCGGCCAGATTCGCGCGCGCCTCGTCCTTGCGCCCGGCCACGACCGAATCCTCCAGATCGAATGACAAGGCGTCGGCCGGGCCGGCAAGCGCCTTGGCAAACAGTTCAGGACGCGAACCGGGAACGAACAACTTGCTTCTCATCGCTTGAGTCCCATCAGTCGAGAATGCGCCATGTCCATGCTGCGCCAGACTGTGCGCCGCGCAAGCATGCGGATCCGCTGCAAGCACCTGCCGCGTACTATTTTTTCGCCGGAATTGATCCGCGCCTCTCGGTCGAACGCAGAAAGTCGAAGTCCACGCCCTTGTCGGCCTGCGTCACTGTATCCAGGAAAAGCTTGCGATAGCCGCGCAGTGCAGTCGGCGCGGTGACCGGGCTGGCCAGTGCACGCCGCGCCAGTTCGTCGGCCGATACCAGCAGCAACAGCTCGCGCCTGGCCACCGACAGGCGAATGCGGTCGCCGTTTTGCACATATGCCAGCGGGCCGCCGATGGCCGCTTCCGGAATCACGTGCAGCACGATGGTGCCGAAGGCGGTGCCGCTCATGCGCCCATCGGAGATGCGCACCATGTCCTTGACCCCGGCACGCGCCAGCTTGAGGGGGATCGGCAGATACCCGGCCTCAGGCATGCCGGGGGCGCCCTTGGGACCGATGTTCTTCAGCACCAGAATGTCGTCGGCGGTGACGTCGAGATCGGGCGCATCGATGCGCGCAGCGAGGTCGACCGCGTTTTCGAACACCACCGCGCGGCCCTCGTGTTCCATCAGCGCCGGATTGGCCGCCGACTGCTTGATGATCGCCCCACCCGGCGCCAGGTTGCCCTGCAACACCGCGATGCCGCCCTCGCGATAGATCGGGTTGGACGCCGGCCGCACCACGTCCTGCTTGAAGCCCGGCCCGGCGCGCTCGATTTCCTCGCCCAGCGTGCGGCCGGTGACAGTGAGCGCGTCCAGATGCAGCAACGGCTTCAATTCACGCAGCAGCGTCGCCATGCCGCCGGCGTGATGGAAGTCCTCCATGTAGTGCTGCCCGGAGGGTTTCAAATCCAGCAGAACCGGGGTCTCGCGCCCCATGCGGTCAAGCGCCTTCAGGTCCAGCTCGTAGCCCACGCGCCCTGCGATCGCGGTCAGGTGCACGATGGCGTTGGTGGAGCCGCCGATGGCCAGCAGCACGCGCATGGCGTTCTCCAATGCGCGGTCGGTGAGGATGCGGTCGATAGTGAGCCGCGAACGCGCAATCTCGACCGCGGTGACGCCAGTCTGTTCGCCAATACGCATGCGGTCGGCGGTGACCGCCGGCGGCGAGGCGCAACCCGGCACGGTCATGCCGAGCGCCTCGGCGATGCAGGCCATGGTGCTGGCGGTGCCCATCACCGAGCAGGTGCCAACCGACGCCACCAGTTGATTGTTCACATCCGCCACTTCTTCGGCGTCGATCTCCTCGGCACGGAATTTCGCCCAGTAGCGGCGACAATCGGTGCAGGCGCCGACGCGCTCGGAACGGTGTGAGCCGGTCAGCATGGAGCCGGTGATCAGTTGCACCGCCGGCAGGCCGGCCGAGGCCGCGCCCATCAACTGCGCGGGCACTGTCTTGTCGCAGCCGCCTATCAGCACCACGGCGTCCATCGGCTGCGCGAGGATCAGCTCCTCGGTGTCCATCGACATCAGGTTGCGCAGATACATCGAGGTCGGCGCGACGAAGCTTTCGTGCAGTGAAATGGTCGGAAACTCCATCGGCAGGCCGCCGGCCATCAGGATGCCGCGCTTGACCGCCTCGATCAACTGCGGTGCATTGCCATGGCAGGGGTTGTAGGCGCTGCCGGTATTGGTGATGCCGATCACCGGCCGGTCAAGCGCGCGCTCGGTATAGCCGGCACCCTTGATGAAGGCCTTGCGCAAAAACAGCGAAAAGCCGGCATCGCCGTAACTGGTGAGGCCTTTGGACATGCCGGAGGCGACAGCTCCGGGGGGGGCGGAATCGGGCTTGACAGGTTTGGACATGAGAGGTTCGCCGGTTGGATATGTGGCCAATGATAAGCGCTGGAACGCCTGCCCGAACTGGAACGCGCCAAGGTGTGCGGCGGTGGCAAGGCCGAAGAAGCCGGAGCCTCCGCCACCGATGCCGACGCCCGCGTGAAAAAGAATCAGGCGCCATCCGTTTCAAGCAATTGATGGATCTTGCTACACAGCGCCTCGACAGTGTTCTGCTTATAGAACACCTCGCGCACGCCGGCCGCGCGTGCGCCCGTCGTCAGCGCTGCGTCGATGAAACCCGAGCTGATCACCACTGGCAGTTGCGGCCGCATGCGTTGCAGTTCCTGAGCCAACTGCAAGCCCGAGAGCCCAGGCATATTGAAATCGGTCACCACCAGGTCGAAATCGCCCGGATTGGCCCGCACCGCCGCAAGCGCCGCTGCGCCGTGCGCTGCGGTGCTGACACGGTAATTCAGTCGCTTCAGCATGCGCGCCACCAGTAACAGCAGCGACTCTTCATCATCGACGTAGAGTACGTGCCTGCCCTGGCGATCGACTGGGGTCGGCAACGCTTTGGCGAGCGGCACGGCCTCGAGGGGCGCGGCCGCGGCCGGCAGATACACATCGACCCGCGTCCCCATGCCTGGCGCGCTTTCCATCGTGATCGCGCCGGCGTGCGTTTTGACGATCCCATGCACCACCGACAGACCCAGGCCGGTGCCCGAACCGACTTCCTTGGTGGTGAAAAACGGCTCGAAGATACGCGCCTGTGTGGCCTCATCCATGCCGCTGCCGTTGTCACGGACGCTTAGCCGCACGTAGCGGCCGGGGTGCAGATCCGGTATTGGCTGCGCCGCGGATTGATCCAGCAACACCTCGGCCAACCCGATCTCGATACGGCCCGCGCTGTTTTTCATCGCGTGGCCGGCGTTGGTGCATAAATTGATCAGCACCTGCTCGATCTGCGTCGCATCCACCGCTGCGTGGAGCGGCGTCTCTGCGAGATCTACTGCGAACTCCACCGCGGCGGGCAGGGTCGAGCGCAGCAGACTCATCGCCTCTTCCACCAGCGGGCGCAGCGGCTGCACCACTAAAGTCTGCACGCCCTTGCGGCTGAAGGTGAGGATTTGATGCACCAGGTTCTTCGCGCGCGTTGCGGCCTTGTCAATTTCTTCCAGACTCACCAGAACATCGGCAGGGCGTGCCCGAACATCCTGCTTTGCCAGCATCGTGTTGCCCAGAATCGTGGCAATGATGTTGTTGAAGTCATGCGCCACGCCGCTGGCCAAGATGCCCATGGCTTCCATTTTCTGCGACTCGCGCACCTGCGTTTCGAGACTGGCCTGCATGGCTTCGGCGGCGACCCGCTCGCTGATGTCGCGCAGTATCACCGAGAATAGCTGCGCCCTTTGCACCTGGAGGTGCGAGATCGAGGCCTCAACGGGAAACTCGCGACCGTCGGCACGGCGCGCCATCACCGGGCGGATCGCCTCCAGCGCGCGGCGCTCGCTCATGCTGTCGCTCGCTGTCACCGCGCGGCGCCTGGCCATGCCGCGGCTTGCCTGCGGCTCGGCGGCGAACGCGCGCATGGACATGGCGTGGCCGGCGCGCGCCCCCGGAGGCATGAACTGCTCGATCGGCTGGCCGATGGCAGCGGCGGCGGCACAGCCGAACATCTCGGCCGCCGCGGCGTTGAACACGAGGATGCGATGCGCCTCATCGACGGTGATGATCGCGTCCATGGCTGATTCGACGATCGCCGCCAAACGCTCCTCACTGCCGATCAGGGCCGCCTCCGCCTGCTTGCGCGCGCGCCGCGCCACGGTTTCCCGCAGCCCGCGCTCGACGGCCGGACCCAGCCGCGCGAGCTGGTTCTTCAGGATGTAGTCGCTCGCGCCGGCATGCATGGCGGCGACGGCGGTCTCCTCGCCGATGGTGCCGGAGATGAGGATGAACGAGGTGTCGAGCCCGCGCTCCTTGAACAACGCCAGCGCCTGCAAGCCGTCGAACTGCGGCAGTTTGTAGTCCGCCAGGACGAGATCCCAGCCGTCCTCGAGTTGCGCCAGGTAATCGGCTTTGGTCTGCACCACCACGATCTCCGGGGCGAAGCCGGCCGCCTCCAGCGTCGCGTGGATCAACTCGGCGTCCTTCGGATCGTCTTCCAGGTGCAGGATGCGCAATGGTGCTTTTGTGGCGATTCTCATTTTTGTGGCGATTCTCATTTTGGTCGGTTGCCGGCTTCCGAAGACTGGCGTTGATGTCGGTTCTCCTTTCAGCGCGTCTCCGTCTCGCTCTTAGGATCGGCGAGCGGCACTTCATTCAGGACCACCCAGAACACACCCAGGGTCTTGACGGCGTCGACGAACTTGTGGAAATCAACCGGTTTGACCACGTAGGCGTTCACCCCGAGTTGGTAGCTGGCGATCAGGTCCGGTTCCTCGCGGGACGAAGTGAGCACCACAATCGGCACCAGCTTCAACTGCTGGTCCGCCTTCACCTGGCGCAACACCTCGAGGCCGCTGACCTTGGGGAGCTTTAAGTCAAGGATGACGACCGCGGGGTTGCCGCCATCCCGCGTTTGGAATTTCCCGCGGCGATACAGGTAGTCCAGGGCCTCGGCGCCGTCGCGGACGACGTCCACCGTGTTGGTGAGTCGATATTCTTCGAGGGCGGTGAGGGTCAGTTCCACATCCCTGGGATCGTCCTCCACCAGGAGAATCTTTTTGATCTGGTTCATGTCGTTTGCCTTTCGGTGTTCATGTTTTCGGCTGGTTAAGTCATGGGTCGCGGCTGGCGTGTTTGGAGATCCGGCCGCCCGTCTTCGCCGCTCCACTCTTGGTAAATGATGCTGGCGAGAAAGGCGTATTCCTCGGTTACCTCGTGCGCCGCCCAGTAGCCGGTGAGTTTATTCCGGGTTTCCTGGCCGGTCATGCGCTGCTGGATCCACTTTTCGCTGCGACCGTGCTTTTGCCAGGTCTCGCGGGCGCGCTCCAGGGCCAGGGCGGGATCGCCCAGCTCCAGCATCCGCTCGTAGCCGACCTTGGCCAGCCAGAGCTTGACCGGCTCGGCCTTGGGGCTGGGAACGCTCTGGACCAGACGCAGCAGAGTCTCGGCGCTGGCGACATCGGTGAGCCGCATTTTGCCATCGGCGGCCGGCAATTTCAACCGGTGACAGCTTGTCATCAGTTGACTTCCTTCCCGGCCGAGCCGCTCCTTGAGCTACTAGCTTGTTCCAGTATTTCCGGGCGGTCTGGAAGTCGGCCTGCCCGGTGAGCACCTGAATGATGTCCACGACGGAGAAAAACCAGGTCTCTGTCGGCTCATCGTAGAGGCGGCGGATTTCCTGTTGCTCGAAGATGGCGGAGATTATTTTCATGGTTCAGTGCTTCAACGCTTCATCACTGATCCCTGTTTTCGGCAGTGAAAAATAGAAGGTGGCGCCTTCGCCCGGCACGCTCTCGGCCCAGGTGCGCCCGCCGTGGCGCGAGATGATGCGCCGCACATTGGCCAGGCCGATGCCGGTGCCTTCAAATTGTTCCGTGGCATGCAGCCGCTGGAACACCCCGAAGAGTTGCTCGACATACTGCATCTCGAACCCGACGCCGTTGTCGCGGATGAAGAAGACGTGCTCACGCTGGTTTTCCGTGCAGCCCATTTGAACCCTCGCCTGGTCGCGTGACCGGGTGAACTTGAGCGCGTTGGAGAACAGATTCGTCAGCGCCATGCGTAGCAGATTCGCGTCGGCGTTGAGGCCCGGCAGAGGGGCGATTTGCCAGACAATCCGCCGCCCCTGCGTGTCGGGGTGCAAGCCCTGGATGACTTGCTGCACCAGCGCGTCGAGGTCCACCGGCGCCTGGCGCAACTCCGTGCGCCCCGATCGCGAGAAGGCCAGCAGATCGTCAATCAACTGGCCCATCCGCAGGGCCGATTCGGAGATGAAGGTGAGATGTCGCCGGGCCTTGTCGTCGAGATTCGCGCGCTGGTTCTTTTGCAGCAATTCGGCGAATCCGGTGAGATGGCGCAGCGGCGAGCGCAGATCGTGCGAGACGGAGTAGGAGAAGGCTTCAAGTTCCTGGTTGGCCGCCTGGAGTTCGGCGGTGCGGTCGCGGACGCGCTGCTCCAGATCGGCATTGAGCCGGCGGATTTCAGCCTCCGCCTGCTTGCGCGCGGTGATGTCGCGCTGAATGGCCACAAAATGGGTGGTCACGCCTGCGGCCGACAGCACAGGCGTAATGTTCAGCTCGATCCAGTATTCGGTGCCGGCCTTGGTGTAGTTGATGAGTTCGGCGGAAACCGGCCCCATCCGCTGCAGTGCGGTGCCGATGCGTCCGAGCTTGGCTTGATCGGTGCCGGGGCCCTGAAACAGCCGGGGCGTCTGCCCGATGAGTTCCGCGCGGGTGTAGCCGGTCATCCGCTGGGCCGCCTGGTTGACGAAGACCATCCGCGGCCCCGGGGCGGTGAGCGGCGCGGCTTCTGTGATGATCACCGCGTCGTTCAGTTGCGCGACACTGGCTTCGAGCAGGCGGAGCTGGAATTCCATTTGCGCGCGCGCGTCGAGCATGGCGTTGAACTGCTGCTGCACTGCCACCACCTCGGCCGGGCCTCCGGCGTCGGCGCGCGCAGCCAGGTCGCCGCCGGCGACTCTTGCGGCAGTGCCGGCGAGTGCGCGCACCGGCCGGGCGATGGCCCGTGCCAGCCGCCAGGCCAGCGCCAGCACCAATAACAGCACAACGCTGCCGATGGCGAGGCTTTGCATGAGGGCAGCGCGGGCGGGCGCCAGCACTTCGGCCTCGGGCACGCCGGCGCTGACGCGCCAGCCGGTGCCGGGCAGATGCACCACCGTGTAGAGCCGCACGATGCCATCGATGCTGCGCACGGCAAAGGCACCCTCGCGCCGGAACTGCTCCTGTATGTCCGCATCTGCGCTCGGGCGGTTGGGCGTTTTTCCGATCCATTGCTCTGCATCGAGCGAGTGTAGCAGGTACTTGTTTTGCGCATCCTGCACTGCGATGACGGCATTCTCGCGCACGGCGCCGAGCACCCGCTGGTTGAGCCGCAGCAGATCCAGCCCGATCACCAAAGCCCCCGACGGCTTGCCTTGCGCATCCTGCACCGGGTAGACCATCGCCGATGCCCAGCGCCTGGAGACCGGGCCCAAGATAGCCCCGCTTACGAAAAACTTGCCGCTGCGCAGGCCTTCGTAGTACCAGGGAAAAGCCTCGGGGGTGTATTGCGCGAGCGGGTTGGCAAGGTGGGAGCAGACGATGTTGCCTTGCAGATCGCGCAGCGCGAGGGTGGTGAATTCCGGATGCAGGCTGACGAATTCGGCGATGATCGGATCGCAGGGTTTGGCGTCGAGCGCCTTGATCCGAGGCCGCGCCGCGAGTCGCGCCATCAACTGCTCGTTGTCTTGCAGGATCGCGCCGAGTCTGACTGCCGTGGCATCGGCCTGCACTTTCTCGCGCGCATACGCTTGCACGCGCGCCTGGGCTGCGTGCTCGGCCAAATGCCACGCCAGCAAGGCGAAGCACGGCAGCGCAACCGCCAGAGCCAGCAGCAGCAGCCAGGCGTGGATCGACAGTCTCTGATGAAATTTCTTCGGCGCTTCAGTCATGGCAGGCCTGGTAGCCGCTCAGGCGCCGGGTGTTTCCAGCACCCGGCAGATAGTCACGCACAGTTGATCGACTGTGTTCGGTTTGTACACCACCTCGCGCGCACCGGCGGCGCGCGCAAGCGCGATCAATTCATCGGTGACGTACCCCGAGGTGATCACCACCGGCAGTCCGGGGCGGATGCGCCGCAGCTCTTCGGCCAGCGCTATGCCGGAGAGCCCGGGCATGTTGAAATCGGTTACCACCGTGTCGACATCGTCCGGATTGGCCCGCACCGCCTCCAGCGCCGCCGCGCCGTGCGCAAAGCCGCGCACCCGGTAATTGAGCCGCTGCAGCATGCGCGTCACCAGAAACACCATCGCCTCGTCGTCGTCCACGTAAACCACGCGCTGCCCCTGGGCCTGCTGCGAGGCGGGCACTTTGGCTGGCGGTGCCGCGGCCTCCATGGGTGCTGCCGCCATGGCTGCTGCCACCATGGGTGCTGCCGCGATGGGTACTGCCTCGCTGGCTGCTGCCGCAATGGGCAGGTAGATGTCGAATCTGCTCCCTTTTCCCGCTGCACTCTCTACCGTGATCACGCCCTGATGCGTCTTGACGATGCCGTGCACCACCGACAGGCCCAGGCCGGTTCCCACCCCGACGCCCTTGGTGGTGAAGAACGGCTCGAAGATATGCGCCTGGGTATCCGCGTCCATGCCGCAGCCGGTATCGCTCACCCGAATACGCGCGTAGCCGCCGGCCTCGAGCCCATTAATCTGCAGCGCGTCACCGGCACCGGCGTGCACTTCTGCGAGTTCAATCAAAATCTGACCGGCATTGCCTTCGATGGCATTCGCGGCATTGGTACATAAATTGAGCAGCACCTGCACGATTTGCGTCGAATCGGCTCGCACCTGGAGAGGCGCATCGGCGAGCGCAGTAACAATCTCCACGTTAGCCGGTAGCGTTGCGCGCAGCAGCCGCACAGCTTCTTCCACCAGCGGACACAAGGGTTGAAGCGTCAATTCCTGCTGCTGCTTGCGGCTGAAGGTGAGTATCTGCATGACCAGGGACTTTGCCCGTACAGCCGCCTTGTTGATCTCCGCCAGGCTCAATTGCGCCTCGCCCATCTCCCCCAAGCTCAGATCTTTTTCCGCCAGCGCGATGTTACCGAGGATGGCGGCCAGAATGTTGTTGAAGTCGTGCGCGATGCCGCCCGCCAGCGTGCCGACCGCTTCCATCTTCTGCGACTCGCGCAACTGCGCTTCGATCTCGCTGCGGGCTCGATCAGCCAATTTGGCTGCGGTAATGTTCTCATGCGCCACAACGATATTGCCGCTATCGCCGTGAAAGCGCGTCACCCGCGCGACAAACCAGCGTTGTTCCGTGGCGGAATGGCAGGGGTATTCAAGCGTGAATTCATCGCACCTGCCCTGCATCACACTGCGGATACCTTCCATCATCGGCGCCGCTTCATCAGCTTTCGGGCCGTTTGCGGACCCGCAAATCTCCAGATAATTGGTGCCGATGCCGTCATTCGGACTTGCCGGTTCCACAGGGTTCCGGTTGGAAAAATCGCGCCACGCCCGGTTGACCATGACTATTTGGCCGGCTCTGTCCAATACGCAAAGGTGCACCGAGACGGCGTCGATGGTGGCATGGGCAAACAACTCCGAATCGGCAAGCGCCAGCGCCATCCGTTTGCGCTCGGTGATATCGATCTGGCTGCCCATCATCAATACCGGTTCGCCCTTGTCGTTGCGTTCGAGGTCGGCTTCGCCGTAGGTCCAGCGCCAGGAACCGTCGTGATGGAGCATGCGCATTTCTTCGCCATAGCGCGGCAGGCGGCCGTCGCGAAAATCCTGTATCGCAGCCAGTACGCGCGCGAGGTCGTCCGGGTGGACGCGCTTCTGCCATTCGTCGAAACGATTGGCGATCTCGTCATCGGCGTAGCCGAGTTGCTTCTTCCACTCCGGCGAGAAATACACCGCGTCGGTCAACAGATTCCATTCCCACAGCCCTACGGCCGCGGCGCGCAGGATGCGGCGCGTCCTGTCCGCGCTCACGCGCAGCAGTTCCTCGTTCTGCTTGCGCAAGGTGAGGTCGGTGTTGGTGCCCACGATGCGTTGCGGCTGGCCGGCAGCATCGCGAGTAATTAGCAGGCCGCGGCCAAGAATCCATTTGTAGCTGCCGTCCTTGCAGCGCACGCGGTGTTCATTGGCGAAGGCTGCCGTCTGGCCATCGAGGTGCGATTGCAGGTCGGCCATCAGGCACGGCAGATCCTGCGGATGGACGTGGCTGGCCCATTCACCGGGCCCGGTGGCGAACTCGTCCTCGGCATAGCCGAGCATATCGCCATATCGTCTGGAGGACCACACCGTGCTGGTCGGCACATCCATGTCCCACACGCCATCGCCCGCACCGTCGAGCGCGAAGCGCCAGCGCGCTTCGCTTTGGCGCAGGCGTTCTTCGGCACGCCTGGTTTCGGTCACATCGAGCAACGCCGTCACCATGCAGGCGGTGCCGTCATCCTGCTTGAATGCCTGGGCCGAGAACAGGATGTCGAGCAGTTCACCATCGCGGCGGCGCAACTGTACCGGGACCAGCGTCACTGCACCATCACGCGCGATGGCGACGGCCAGGGGCGTGCGCGTGCCCGGATCGGGCCACAGCCCCAGATCGAAAACGCTGCGTCCGACCACCTCCTCGCGGCTGTAACCGAACAGGCGCAACCAGGCGTCGTTGACTTCAAGGATCACATCATCAGCCAAGCGGGTGTAGGTGCCCGGCATCGAGTTGAGGCGAAACATCGTGTAGAAGGTTTGATGCGAGCGCCGCAGTTCGCCCTCGGTGGCCCGGCGCGTGCTCACGTCCACCACCAGGGTTTGGACGGCGAGACGGCCGCTTTGCATGAACGAGGTGCTCGCAATTTCGACTTCGACCCAGCCGCCGTCGAAACGGCGCAGGCGGCAGTCAACAAAAGCAGGCCGCGTAGCGCCGGTGCTGATCTCGCGCAGGCGTTGCGTGGTGGCGGCAACGTCATCCGGATGGGTCAGGTCCAGGATGGCGCACCCAATGAGCGCGTCAGGGTGTGGCGCAAGCAGCATCCTGGCTATGGCCGGGTTGGCAAATTCGATCACGCCGGCGAAATGCAGAAAAATGCCCTCCGGTGCATTTTCTACCAGCAGGCGGTAACGCTCCTCGGTTTCCTTGAGCTGCAATTGAGCGAGCTTGCTCGCGGTAATATTCACCACCACGCAGCGACAATCGCGTCCATCGGTCGAGGGCGCAGCGTCGATCCGTACGCTGCGCTGCGGCAGGCCTTGGCTCGCCAGATCCACTTCGCAGGTTTGGTCGATCCCGCTGGCAAAGACCTGCGCAAGGAACCCATTGAACACCGGCAAATCGGCCGGCGTCACGAACGCGCCCAATCGTTTGCCGGTGAGCCGGGCGCGCTCCAACCCCAATAAGCGCGCGCCGGACAGGTTGGTCTGGACAATCTCACCCGCAGGCGCAAGTGTGAAATAGCCCGCAGGGGCAAAGTCGTAGAGGTCGGTGTAGCGCGCGAGCGCGGCTTCCGTCTCGGCGTGTGCCTTCTGCAATTCGTCGTTCTGCATCTCCAGTTCAATCTGGTGGACCTGCAGTTCGTGCACCAATTTCGGCGCAAAGGCGGACTGCGCCTGGGCTTTCACGACGTATTCTGCGCGGCGGCGCAGCCGGGCGCTGGCGGAGAGTGGCGGCTCGGGCGGCTCTGGCGGACGTTCCGAAGGGATCTCGGGGAGCGCGGGTGGCTTGGGTGGCTTGGGTGGCTTGGGCAGCTTCATCGCCGTGTCCCTTTCCGGGTCTTCAAATCGGGGCCTTCAGACTTTCGAGTGGGCAAAATCCAGCGCGTTTTGGCTAACAGACGTGCCTATTCTGCACCCCGGGCGGGAAACCTGCCCCCGGCAACGCTCTCCGGGCGATCCCGCCTGCGCGGCATTGCTTGCAAGAACCGTTGCATGCCCAAGCCCGTCGTTCGCCATCGCTGTTACCCACTCGAATGTCGGATGAACCTCAAATCGGCCTACGACTGTTTCAGTTTGGCTGCCTGCGCGCTGAAGCGTTGTTCCAGAATCGCCTGCGTCTGGTTCAGCACGGTTTCGAGCGCGCGGGCGGTGTCCAGCTCTGCGGTCTGTTCGGTGAAACGGCCCTGCAACACTGCCAGCGCCTCGCGCAGCGTGGCTTCCAGTACCTTGGCCACGGAGATGCCGGTCAAGGTGATGACCACGCCGTCGATGTAATTGCTCTGGGGCGGTAGGGCATGATGTGCACATCGAACCAGCGCCCGTCGCGGGCGGCGGCCTCGCGCTCCCTGGACACCAGCGAGCGCAGCACTTCGCGCGCCTCCTCGGGCATCTGCGGATAGTCGAGTTCGGTGGCCAGGTCGGTGATGGGCCGGCCGATGTCGCTGGGGATAAGCCGGATGACGCTGGCAGCCTGCGCGGTGAAGCGCGGCACCTTGAGCTGGGCGTCGAGGAACAGGGTGGCGATGTCGGTGCTGTTAAACAGATTTTTCATGTCGTCACTGGCCCGCTCCAGTTCCGTCACCTTGGCCACCAGTTCATGGTTGACCGTCTGCATCTCCTCGTTCATCGACTGCGTCTCCTCGTTCATCGACTGCGTCTCTTCCTTGGAGGTGGTCAGCTCTTCGTCGGTGCTTTGCAAGTCTTCGTTGGTCGACTGCAGTTCCTCGTTGGTCGATTTTAGTTCTTCCTGCGAGTTTTGCATCTCTTCGCGGGTGGTCTGCAAATCTTCGTGCGACTGCTGCAATGCCTGGCTCAGGGCGGCCAGATGGGCGCTCTCGCGCTGGTTTATGGCCTGGGCGGCCTTGCCCGAGGCCGTGCCCGAAGCGTGGCCCGTTGCGGATCGCCCACAGCGTCTCTTCGGCTCGGGCGAGCCGTTCGCGCATTTCCTTCAGTTGCTGCGCGAGATCCTCGCGTAGAGTCAGTATTCCTTTGGGCGGCAAGTCGATCACTCTTCTGGCTTCATATCGAGCGCGAACAGATCAAACCACTTGTACGGGCTGCGCAGCATGCCGTGGTTGAGGTTGTGGCCGTCGATAAAAACAATCGTGCGCATCAGTCCCGCAAGATGAAAAAGCCGACAGGAGGTTGCCCCCCCCGGGGCGGCTTGCCGCTCACAGGGCGAACTGGCTAAACCAGGCGGTCAAGGCGTGAGGCCGGGGCTGTGGTCGGGATTCGAAAAAGCCATCTGACCTGCCACGCATGCGCGGTACCCCGCAGGCCACGAACGGACGACGCGGTCGAGTAAGATCAAGCCAACAAGGGGAGAACGTCATGCACAAAAATTCAATGGTGTCGCCGAAAATCGCCGCCTTCGCAGCTACCCTGATGCTGGCCTGCGTCGCCATTTGCGTACCGGCGGGCAGCATGGCGCAAGGCGTCGAGCGCCCGCTGAAGATCATCCTGCCGTTCGGCCCGGGTTCCGGGGTGGATGTCATCACCCGCACCCTGGCGCCGGCCTTGTCCAAGGCACTCGGCGGGCAGAGCGTGGTAATCGAAAACCAGCCGGGCGCGGGCGGCATTCCCGGCACCCACGCGATGATCAAGTCGGCCCCCGACGGCCACACCATCAGCCTGGTGTCGAACAATCACGTGATCTATCCCAGCGTCTACAGGTCGTTGCCATTCGATCCGCTGGCCGACATCACGCCAATCAGCGTGGTCGGCACCACGCCGATGGTGTTGCTGGTCAATCCAGCCAAGGTACCGGCGCGCAATGTCGGCGAGTTGATCGCCTTCCTCAAGGCCAGGCCTGGCGCCTATAACTATGCGTCCTCCGGCAATGGCACCATCCTGCACCTGGCAGCCGAGATGTTCGTCGACGAGGCCGGGGTCGATGTGAAGCACATTCCATACAAGGGTGTCGGGCCGATGCTGGCCGACACCATCGGCGGCCAGGTCGAGATGACGG
>Ga0163147_10001380_pt1 | contig 37240 bp, 27 predicted proteins | sample OliLakLV19MP6G1_FD_148597 | JGI IMG/M metagenome (GOLD analysis project Ga0163147, IMG submission 148597) | Freshwater microbial mat bacterial communities from Lake Vanda, McMurdo Dry Valleys, Antarctica- Oligotrophic Lake LV.19.MP6.G1 | ecosystem: Environmental > Aquatic > Freshwater > Lake >...
ATTGTGGCAAGAAATAGGGATATGGAGTCAGCGGATGAAGCCCTAGATTTTTGGTGCTACCTTTTTATCATGAAAAAGGTAGCAAAGTTGATTTATCGATGATGCATACCCGGAGAAGAATTTTAATTATAAAAAGAGGAATGTCCACTTTTAGGATAATTGATGATATTGAAGTGACAGATGCTCCCCAGAAAATGAATTTGACCCGGAAAAATCTGTAAGGGGATTTGGAAGGAAAAAATAATGGATGTTAGGTATTAATTATTTTTCGGGTTTATTTATGAGGGATTAAAAAATTTGATTATAAAATTCCAGAATACCAAATTTTTTTCCCGTTAGGGAAAATAAAACCTCTGCGTTCTCTGCTTCTCTGCGGGGAACGCATTTTATCTGCAGGAAACATACATTTACCTCAGCAGGAACCCCATTTTCTTTGCGGGAAATAAATTCCTATATCATATTCAGAAACTGGTGGAGCAGACCTTGAACTGCTTTTGGGGGAAGTATTTCACCCTTTTCAATTTTAATTTCTTGTTCAGCAAGAAGTTTTCGAAAAGTTGGGTTCAGATGAAAATGATGGAGCAATTTATTATTCAAGTCTTCATGAAACCACTGCTTAAATTGTTGTTTTCTTCGGGTTTTAAAATATCCGTTTTGCGCAACAGTATTTAAATAGGAATTAATAAGTTGTTTAATAGTTTCAAGATTATGACCTGTAATTGCACTGCATGTTTCCGTTACAGTTTGCCAACCGGAATCTTTGGGTTGATATAAATGGATAGCGCGATCAACATCCCCTTTTGCAATTTTTGCTTTTTCCATATTATCTCCATCACTTTTATTGATGAGAATAATATCGGCCATTTCCATGATGCCTCTTTTAATTCCCTGCAATTCATCACCGGCACCAGCAATTAAAAGCAATAAAAAAATATCGGTCATGTCGTAAACCGCCGTTTCACTTTGTCCTACTCCAACTGTTTCTACAATAATAATTTCATATCCTGCAGCTTCCAGAATTATCATGGTTTCTCTGGTTGCTGAGGCCACTCCTCCTGTGGTTGTTCCGGCAGGTGTGGGACGTATAAAAACATTATCATTTTTCGACAATTCCTGCATTCGGGTTTTGTCGCCTAAAATACTTCCCTTACTTTTTTTAGAGGATGGGTCAACGGCAAGAACTGCAATCTTTTTATGTTCCGGGAGAAATTGATTTCCCAACGCTTCAATAAAAGTACTTTTTCCGGCACCCGGTGCTCCTGTTATGCCAATACGAATTGAATTTCCGGAATATGGTAAACAGTGGTCAAGAATTTCGAGAGCTTTATTTCTTTGGTTTTCTGCGCTGCTTTCCAATAAAGTGATTGCTCTTGCAATAATAACCTTGTCGCCGGCCAAAATTCCGGTTACAAATTCAGAAGCACCTAATAATTCGAGTTCTTTCAAGAAAAGTAAATATGGTATAAAAATAAAATCCTCCCGCTGTTTAAGGGGAGGATTTATGCACAAATAATATTTTTATCAGAAGGGATTGAACGAAATGCCTATGGTAAGCGGATTTCCTGCCGGCCCTTTGCCATCAGAAAATATAGGCGCCAAACCGTAATAGGCCTCAATATTCACTTTCGAATATCCTAATCGCAGTGTTGGTCCGTATTGCAGGTTCGAGAGGTTCTTAACACGGTATTCTTTATACTTTATTTCATCGGCACTCGGTGTTTTCCAGTCGTCGCCAACATATTTTATATGGTTTGTCAATACATAACCTGCTTTAAATCCGATAGCGGCCTTAAAACGGTTGCCGTTCTTTTCGTCAGTCCTGAACCTGAATTCAATTGGAACTTCAAAATAATTGATCACAAATTTGTTCCTTTTCCATTGAATAGTATCGTTAAACTTAACCGGAATGGTAATGTCGGCGGTATCATAAGTAAATCGAGAATTGTTAAAGTAATTAGACCAACTGAATCCGGCTCCAACAGCAAAACTCACGTTATCACTTCCCAAAGGGATATCATAAAAGAAGTGAAAACCAACTCCACTGGATAATCCTTTAACATTAAACGAGTCAGGAGCGCCTAACCATCCGTCCCAGTGCACATTCATGATGATACGATCTCTGGAGGGGTCATCATCTTCTACTTCTGTAACGGGAGCAACAACTAAGGTTGTATCGGCTTGCCCCAAAAGGGAATTTATAGTTAAAAACAAAAATAAAGGCAGTATGATCTTTTTCATGAATTTCATTTTATCGGCACAAATATCAATAACGGGTGTAAAAGTAAAGAAATAATCGGTTATGCCCACAGTAGTTGCACATTCAGATGTGAAAAACGATAAAGTATCCTTTTTCATTTTCCTTAACACTTATTTATTTCATCCTATCCAAACCGTTTTATTTTCAATAGGTGTTCTTGAGGCTAGCATTTCTTCTGCGTTATAATTTCCGACATACAGCATTCCAAGACAGAGATCATGCTCGCCTAAATGCAAGAATGTTCGCATAACATCTTTGTAGGTCATTCCTCCGGTGCTCCAGTAAGCTCCTATGTTGTTTGCACTGGCTGTGAGCAACATATTTTGAACGGCACAGGCAACGGCACAAATTTCTTCATTCAGCGGAATTTTCATGCTTTCCTGACGCGTGAGCACTATCATAATAATATGAGAACATAATAGTGGGACAGTCAAAAATTTCTGATATTTTGCCTCTATAAATTGGTCGGTGGGAGTGATGTTTTTGTAGGATGTAGCCTGAAAATCTGCAAATTCCTGTAAACCGGTATTTGTAAAAACGATAAATTTCCAGGGTTCCGTTTTGCCGTGATTTGGCGCCCAGCTTGCATTTTCCAGCATATTTTTGATAAGTTCATCCTCCACTCTTTCGCCGGTATATTTTTCCGGTTTTATGGATCTTCTGTTTCTGATGAGATGATCTATCTCGATGGTATTGTAGTTCATATTATTTTTGATCTTAATTTTACAGCACAAATATGCAACGAAAAAACGCCGAATATCGGAATCCAATTTTACTATTTGTATCAATACTGCTTTTTATATTTTTTAATTCCTGTAAAAGCGAAAAAAATACAACATCAGAGGATAATGGTGCCAAGGGAGATAAAAAAGTGTACGATACCTGGCGCATCGATCAGGAATTAGTAGAATCGGGCTGCGAGCGACTCGATTGTATTCGCTCTATTGATGAGCCAAAATTTATTGCAGTGGATGCCGTTGACTTTCTTTCAGAAGAAGATTTGGTAATCGGATTAAAAATTGGGGAGGTAATAAAGTGTTATCCGCACGCAATTTTAAATTGGCATGAGATTGTAAACGATGAATTGGAAGGGAAAAAGATCGCCATTAATTATTGTCCGCTCACCGGCTCCGGCATGGCATGGAACCGCGAAATAAATGGAAAACTCACCGATTTTGGCGTTTCAGGCATGTTGTTCAACAGCAATATTATTCCCTACGACAGAACAACACGGTCGGCATGGTGTCAGATGCAACAATTATGTGTGAATGGCGAATTAATGGATAGCGCAGCGGCAACATTTCCGGTTATAGAAACAAATTGGGCAACCTGGAAAAAATTATATCCGAACAGCAAAGTGCTGTCCACCGAAACCGGAATGTCGCGCAATTATTTAGAATACCCTTATGATGCATATCGAGAAAATGATAATATTTATTTTGAGGTGCAATATGAAAGTGATACTTTATTTCAGAAAGAAAGATTATTCGGAATAATAGAAGGAAAAAAAGCAAAGTGTTATCGCTTTAATAATTTTAAAGGAGGCGTACGAATTTTAAATGATACGATATTTAATAAAAATATTATTGTAGTTGGAAGCGAACGCGATAATTTTATGAATGCTTTTGAGAATAAAGAAAATATAAAATATTCACCAGTAACAAATAAATTACCCGGCGTATTTAAAGACGACTCCGGAAATATGTATGATGCTTTTGGAAATTGCGTAGAAGGAGATAAAAAAGGAAATCCATTAACTGCTTTAAATGGATTTACCGCATATTGGTTTGCATGGTATGCGTTTTATCCGGAGGTGGGGTTTGAGTGATCCTCCTTCGCTAATAACTCTGTAAAAATTATGTTGAATGAAAAAAGCTATAGAGGCCAATGGAGGTAGTGAGAAAATTAGTTTATTATAATTTTAACTTTCGTTTTGGGTTAAATCTAAATGTTAATGCTAAGTCTGTGTAAACTCACCACTCACCATTCACCATTCACCACTCACCACTCACCGCTCACCACTCACCACTCACCTCATCACTCTATCGTTCTTCCCCCCGCCGTCTTACTTTCCACCGTAGAATTATCTATTTTTTTCATATTTACGCTCAGGTAAGCATAAATACTTTCTGAAGTTGATTTATATTCTTTTCCTGCGTATTCAATAATTCCGGTTCTGCCTTCCCAGCTTTTTGCCATCATGGTATAACGTCCAGAATAATCGCTGTTTGCACCAAAACGCAAATAACTTCCGTCCGTGTCAAAACTAATCAGAAAAACGTCTTTGCTTTCTGCTTTAACAACAATTCCCGGAGTTCCGGTTGCAATTACGATTTGTTCTACTTTTTTTCCATCCACGATCTGAATTTCACCGGAAGTAATTTCTGTTTCGGAACTTCCCAATTCTCTGTAAAGGGTAATTGTACCTTCCAGATAGAATTGCACTTTTTTTAACTGATCTTCATTAAAGTTCGTTTTTGCCTGAGTATTAGATGTATAAGGACTGAGATTGATCGTACAAGAAGTTAATAAAATGGATAATACGATCGAAAAAGTAGTAATGGCTTTCATATTTTAATTTTTTGGCTTAAAAACAAGAATAATGCCACGGGTTGCTTGGGCGTTGTTTTGTGGTGGTAAAAATACGATAGTAAGTGCAGTTATTTGTGGAAGTGGTGGTGGCAGTCCCAGTCAACAGTGGGCAGTGGGCAGTTTGTAACATTGGGGCGTATTGCTTCGAATTGAAAATCAAACAATGAGTAATGAGTTATGAGTAGGTTCTCGATAGCTGAATGTTTAGACACCTGACTAATAACTATTGACTGTTTGGAGAGTGGTGATTGGTCAATGGTGAGTAACCAAACCCAGAACTCAGAACTCAGAACCCAGAACTCAGAAACCAGAACTACAATAACTTTTTCAATATCGCTTCCGCAGCAATTCTTCCTGTTGTGGCAGCTCCATTCATAAAACCCTGAAACTCAAAAGAGCAATGTTCCCCAGCAAAATAAATATTGCCATTAGGTTCCGATTGAGCTCCTTCAATGGTGGTGTATTGTCCGGGTTTAAAACAGGTGTAACTTGCTTTGGAATAATTATAGGTGGGCCAGTGAAATTTTGCGGAGTTATTGTTGAAAATTGTTTTGGATCCCGGGAAGAATTGATTTACCCCATTTAAAAAACGATCGGCATTTTCTTTATCTGTTTCGGTAATTAGTTTATCACTTTCTTTTCCGCCTGTAAAAATGGTATAACCACCTCGTTCCGATTTTTGTAATTGACTATTATCCCAGCCACATTGAATGGCTGCATCGCCAAATGCAAAACCGGTAAAACCCTGATCGCGCCAAATTCTTTTTTCAAATCCCAAAAAGAATTTGGCATTTTTACCGTAACCCATTTCCTGTATTGCTTTTATTTTTTGGGGAGATAAAGGGTAATCTATTTTGATATTTTTTAATATCGTAAACGGAACTGTAATAATTACAAAATCGGCAGTAACACTTTCCGTAACTCCTCCGGCTTTAATAAAATCCAATACAATTTTGTTCCCTTCTTTTTTCGAATGAATTGCTTCTAAAGTATATCCAATATTTAATTGATATTGTAAAGTTCTTGTTAAACGATCGGGAATTAATTGATTGCCCCCTTCTATTTTATAACGTTCGTCGCTGTATCCTGAATAATTAAATTCTTCTTTCATTCCCGGATCCATTAACAATAAAAAGTTGATCGCTGATTGTTCATTTATATCCAAACCATATTCCGTTGTGTATGCAACATCCAATAATTTATACAATAATCCGGAAATGCCAATTCCTGCTAAATAATCAGCAATGGAAAGCTGGTCTAATCTAAGGTCGTTTTCGTTATATGTTTTATAAGAGATATAATCACTCATGGCATCAATATCGTTATGTATCTGTGGAGCAAAGGGTAAAAATAATTGTAAAATTTCTTCATCCGTAACTATTTCCCCTTCAAAATAATAACAGGCATGTGCTAATTGTTTTTCTGACTCAACATGTGTATCAATTAATGGAAGTTCAAATTCTTTTATCAGTTTAAAAATTTCATCGTGTGTGGAATCAATAAATTCTCCGCCTAATTCGGTGGTCAATCCCTGACCCAGCATATCCGTTGCAGTATAAATTCTACCTCCTGTTCTGGGTGATGCTTCAAAAATTTTAGGGAGATAACCTGCTTTTTTTAATACATGCGCTGCATTTAATCCCGCAATGCCGGCTCCAACAATTACAATTTCAGGTTTACTGTTAGAGGTACATGCCTGCAAGAATGCAGTTGCTGCTAAACCGGTGAGTAAGGCTGCTTTTCCGGTGGTTACCATAAATTTTCTGCGGGATATATTTTGTTTATTTAATTCTGCTATCTCTGAAATAGGAATATTTTGTCTCGCACTTTGTGATGCAAGATGAAAACCTTTTTGCAGCGTATTTAATAAATTCGTTTTCGCAATTCTGCGTTTTTTTAAAAACATACAATTAATTTAAAATGAAAATTCGGGTTAAACAATTACCAACTGCTGCCTGCGCCTCCACCTCCGGAACTTCCTCCTCCAAAACTTCCACCACCACCGCCTGAACTGCCACTTCCCGAAGAACTGGAGCGTGTGCGTTTAGGAATGGTATAGGTGCTTTGTTGTGTATAATTGCAGGAAGAGCACACATAAGTTTTTCTTCCGGTTCCGCTGGATTCGTAGGTTGGTGATGATATTGTTTCGTTTTTTGTCATAAGATATGCTTTCGATGTGCATTTCGGACAAGTGGTGTATTTGCTGAAATAATTTTCGTAACGAAATATTTTTATTTCATTGGTAATTGGATGTTTCCAAACATCATAGTCAACCGATCTTAATTTTTCTTCTGTTAATTGAAATGCCGCTAAAAAACTGTCATCTGTAATTTCATTTAATTTATTCAGATTTGCGGTACCATCGGCACTCAATGGTGGAGCGTCACGAAGTTCTTTCATTCTTTTTCGGTTGAAAAAACCATAAAAAATAAATGGTAGTGGGAAAAAGATAGTACTTGCCAGCCATCCTTTACTATGTGATTTGGATAATAAATTATAGGTTTCCTGTGGTAATTTATTTGTTGTTTCTTTGAAAATATATTTATTTATGCGAAAACGTTTTTCCACCAAAAGCACCAGAATAAATCCATAAATAAATACTCCCGCTTCTACAATACGCACAGATCCAACTAGTTCCTGCCACGTAATAAATGCTGCCGGAATACCCAAATTAAGTGCAAAAAATTTGGTTTTCATGTAACCTTCCTCTACATTATTTTTTACATAAGCAGGAGCGGTTTTCAAACTTTTTTTCCTATTTGCAAATACACCAATTGCAGTTAACAAATATCCCAAACCAAATATTATGATACCTATAATACTGGAGTCTTCACGCCACCAGGGTTTATATCCATAATCATTTAAACTCTCCGCTAAAACTTCCTCGCGATACATAGGATCATTCAATATTTTAATTACTTCATTTACTCCTGCAAGCACACAATCGTCGATGCGCCCTTCTTTTGCCAGAGGAACCATATATTCTTCCTGAATTCGTTTACAAACTGCATCTGTCAGCATTCCTTCCAACCCATAACCAACTTCAAATTCCATTCTCCGCTGATCCATTACAAGTAATATCAACAAACCATTATTATTTTCCTTTTGCCCTATTCCCCAATGTCTGAATAATTTAGTTCTGAAGTCACCCGGAACGGCATCGCCAATAGAATTTACAACAGCAACAGCAACCTGCGCCGTGGTAGAATTTTCTAAACCCAGTAATAATTGATTAATAGTGGAAACTGCACCTTCGCTTAAAACATTATCAGGATTACTCACCAAACCTCCATTCAAACTTTTGGGATTTGGAATCGATTCAACTGTGTAAACCGTTTGCGCAAATAAATTAAACGTATAGAATATCAGAAACAGAGAAATAGTGCTCCTCATAATTGTGTTGATTTAAGGGCTTTAAAATACGATTTTTTTTATTCCTGTACTACATCCACTTTTATTCTCACATCCTGATTAGCCAAAATCCACAAAGTGTAAAATACCAATTTTGCGCGTTCTGCCAATAGATCGAAATTGATCTTTTCAATGTCGTCGGTAGGTTTGTGGTAGTCGGCATGTGTTCCGTTGAAATAAAAAATTACCGGAACATTGTTTTTTGCAAAATTGTAATGGTCGCTCCTGTAATAAAAACGATTTGGATCGGTTGTGCTGTTGTAAGTGTAATCCAGGGTGAGATTAGTATATGTTTTTGCCGCGGCTTCATTGATATTATGCAGGGCAGTACTTAAAAAATCAGAACCTATGATATAGACATAATTAGAATCATTTTTATGTTTTTCATCCACGCGACCTATCATATCAATATTGAGATTTGCAACAGTATTTTCCATTGGGAAAACCGGATTTTCCGCATAGGCTTTCGACCCTAATAAACCTTTTTCCTCCCCTGAAAATGCAATAAATAAAATACTTCTGCGAGGTCCTTCCTCATTAATTTTAGCGCTCATCATCGCTTCTGCAATTTCCATGATGCCAACTGTTCCGGAACCGTCATCATCTGCTCCGTTGTAAATAATATCGCCTTGTTTACCTAAATGGTCGTAGTGAGCAGAAATTACAAGCACTTCTTCTTTAAGATCCGTTCCTTCAATATATCCAATTACATTATCAGCAAATACTACGCGTTCTCCTTTAACAAGATTTAAAATCAACGTTGTATTATAACTAAATCTTACAGGCTGTGCACTTGCATTTATTTTATCGATAGATTTTTGTAATAATTTCTTTTTCTTTCCCAATAATTTTTCTGCCATTACTTGCGAAATAAACAGATTATTTACGTAATCGGCCTGTTTGTATTCTGATTTAAGTTTCAATAAACTGCCTTCCAAAAAATTTCGCCATTGTGGATCAGAAACAATTTCAGCAAAATTGGGGTCTATCATTAATATACATTTTGCCCCGTGTTTTGTGGCTGCATTCACTTTTTTTCTCCAGTCTTTTGTCCATACCGAAAGAGAATCAGATCCTGTTATTAATGATATATCGTTTTTCGCAGGCTCGCCATAAGCTACTAAAATTATTTTGCCTTTAACATTATAATCTTTATAATCGCTGTAAAGTGAATCGTCAATTCCGTAGCCTAAAAATACAATTTCATCGGCGGTAAATGACAATGAATTATTTGAAGTTACATAACCATAAAAATCACTCATCAATCCGAATAAATTATTTTTATCCGCAATCGTGGAAGTTTCCCATCCATATTCCATTAACGGATAATCCTGATAATATCCACCAATTTTTTTTAAGGGAGGAATTCCTGATTTTTGTAATTGACCTGAAATATATTCCGCAGCCATTACCAACCCTTTTGTTCCGGTTTCTCTTCCTTCAAAATAATCACCTGCTAAAACAGTTAGGTGTTCTTTTAATTCGGAAGGAGTAATGGTGTTGGCATATTTAATTCCGAGGTCTTCTGTTTGAGCAGAAATTTTTAATCCGCAGAAAATGCAGGTCAGTAATAAAAAATAAATACGGTTCATAAAGTGAGATATCACAGATCTTAAATTTTGTCCACTCTTTTTTGATGTCTTCCACCTTCAAATTCCGTGGCCAGAAAAACAGCAATAAACTGAATTGCTTCTTCCAGCGAAATAAATCTGGCCGGAATACAAATTACGTTGGCATTATTATGTTGTCTTGCGAGTGCAGCAACATCTTCTCTCCAAACCATTGCAGCTCTAATCTTTGCATGTTTATTTGCGGTTATACAAACTCCATTTCCGCTTCCGCACATAACAATGCCCATGTCAGATTCTCCTGCTTCTATACTTTTTGCGAGAGGATGCACAAAATCCGGATAATCGACCGAATCAAGTGAGTGCGTTCCGAAATCGAGCACGCGATATCCCTGTGCATTTAAATAATTGATAACAGCTTCCTTATAAGGAAATCCTGCATGGTCGCAGCCTATTGCGATGATGTTGGGTTGCATTCTACAAAGTTAACAGAAGTATCTAAAAAATTTATAAGCTTAATACACATTAACAAAGTTCCTCTCCAAAAAGGCGGCACTCTCAATAATTATGCATTATCAAGCGCTTTTTTTCTTTTTTTCTCCACTACCATAACCACTATTATACTCACTTCATACAATACCCAAAGCGGTGTTGCCACTAAAAACAAACTGAATGCATCTCCGGAAGGCGTAATAATAGCGGCAAGCACTAAAGAAATAATAAATGCATATTTTCTGTTATTTGCAAGAAATTCTCTTCCCAATAAACCCAGTTTAGCCAAAAAATAGGCTATCATCGGAATTTCAAAAATTAATCCTGTCCATAAAATCATACCTGTTAAAATGCCCAGGTATGAATCGAAGGTAAACTGATTTTCAATTTGATTGCTCAATGTAAATGTTGCAAGAAAATTGATGGAAAAAGGAGCCAATAAAAAATATCCGAAAAATGCACCGATATAAAATAAAAGTGTTGCTATAAATACAGCTCCACCTAAATTCATTTTTTCATGACTCAGCAATGCGGGTTTTACAAAGCGCCATATCTCCCATAAAATATAGGGGAATGCAAAAATAACGCCTCCCATAAAAGCTACTTTAATATATAAAAAGAAGGGAGAGGAAAGGTTGAGATAAAACAATTTATAATCCAGTGTGTTGTAACATAATCCACTGATATTAAAACGTTCACCCAGATTGCAGAATATTTTATAGGTAATAAAATCAGGATTTTTTGGAGCCAGAATAATTTTATCAAAAATAAATTCAGGATATATTAAAAAGCCGATAGATAGCAATATAATTACTATAACTATACGAACTATATGCCACCTGAGATCCTCCAGGTGCTCCAAAAACGACATTTCGTCTTTCTTACGTTTAATAGCGGCCATTTAAATCTCGGAGAGGTACGTTAAATTAAATTGGATAAATTATTTACTGTTGATCAGATTATATAATGCATCCAAATTGGGACTCAAAATAATTTCGGTACGGCGATTTTTTGCCTTGCCTTCTGTTGTTGAATTATCGGCAACCGGAAAAAATTCTCCCCGTCCTTCTGCAATTACTCTTTTTGCGTCGAGACCATTTTCTGTTGTCAGAATTTTAACAATACTTGTTGCGCGTAATACACTTAGATCCCAGTTGTCTTTTGGAAAATTTGCACTTTTCATTGGAACATTATCGGTGTGGCCTTCAATTTCAATGGAAATATCACCATTTGCTTTTAATACATCAGCCAACTTTTTCAGCGCATCTTTTCCTTTCGGGTCAACAACAGTGCTTCCGGATGCAAATAATAATTTCTCACTTAAGGAAACATATACTTTTCCGTTTTTGCGCTCAACAGTAAGATCGCTGGAGCTAAATCCTGCCAATGCTTTATCAATGGTATTTTTCAGGTCAGTTACGGTCTGTTCCTGTCTGTTTAAAATATCCTCCAACTCCTTTACTCTTTTAGAGCGCGCATCAAGGTCACCTGTTAATTGGTCTATACTTTTTTGTTGGTCGGATAAAGTTTTTTCTTTGTTGTTTAATTCATTTTCTTTTGCAATAAGTTGATCACTTTTTAATTGAAGGTCTTCCCGTAACTCCTGATTTTCAGAAGAAGATAATGCTAATAACTGGTTGATGCGGTTATTTAACTGGTCTTCAATCTGGCGCAATTGTTCATTTGCTTTCACCATATTGTCGTAACGGGTATGCACATCAATGGAATCCTTTTGCATGAATTTGACCTGGGCTTCATAGTTTTTAATCATTTTGCTCAGTTCGGCAACCTCTGCAGATTTAGCCCGCAATTGACTGTGTAATACCGCTGTGTCCTGATAACATTTGTCGCGGGCAGCAACGGCATCCTGAAATTTTATTGCCGGTACGCAAGAGGTCAGATAAAAAGTAGCAACTAAAAGTATGATCGAAAGTTGTTTCATAAATGGTTTTTTTTGATTTGCAAAATAATTTGTTTTTATTGAATATTTTAAACCTTGTTATTAACGTCTCTTTAATAAACCGAGTAATCCACGCTCCAAAACATTGATCACGGTTCTTGTTAATTGATGTTGTGTGGTCTTATCTATAAAAGGGGGTTGTTTCTTTTCCTTCACTTTGCGTTCGCGTTCTTCCTGTTTTATTTTTTTCTCCTCTTCTTTCAGTTGTTTTTCTTTTTCTGCAAGTTTTTCACTTTCGGCTAATTTTTTGCTCAGAATTTCATGGGCACTTTCACGATCTATCTCTTCATTATATTTTTTTACCAGACTTGAATTTCCAATTAAGGTTTGCATTTCCTGCTCAGAAAGTATGTCCATTCGCGATTGTGGTGCCACCAAAAGTGTATGCGCAAGCGGCGCCGGCGAACCTTTTTCGTTTAGGGCTGTAATAAGTGCTTCTCCAATTCCAAGGTTTGTCAATAATTCCTCGGTTTTATAAAAATCTGTCAGGGGGTAATTTTCAGAAGTAAGTTTGATCGCTTTTCTGTCATTCGCTGTGAATGCACGCAATGCATGTTGAATTTTTAATCCAAGTTGCGATAAAACTTCTGCAGGAATATCAGTTGGCAATTGTGTACAGAAAAATATTCCCACTCCTTTAAAGCGTATTAATTTAATAATTGTTTGTATTTGCTCCAATAAATTTTTACTTGCTTCATTAAAAATGAGATGTGCTTCATCAATTATAATTACCAACTTCGGATCTTCCTTATCACCAATTTCTTCGAAAGTATTATACACTTCAGCCAAAAGGCACAACATAAAAGTAGAAAACAATTTCGGTTTGCTCTGAATATCCGTAAGGCGCAAAATATTAATGTATGCCTGGCCTCGATCATTTATTCTGCAGAGGTCGTCCACCTCAAAACTTTTTTCCCCGAAAAAAAGATCTGCACCTTGCTCTTCAATTTCTATCACCTTACGCAAAATAGTTCCGGCGCTTGATGTGCTTATTGTTCCGTATTCTGATTCGATCTCTTTTTTGCCTTCGTTGCTGAGATAATTAAGCGTTTTTCTAAAATCTTTCAGGTCTAAAAGAGGTAATTTTTTATCATCACAATATTTGAAAACGAGGGAAACAACGCCTTGTTGAATATCATTTAATTCGAGAATTTTAGAAAATAACACCGGCCCGAATTCAGAAATTGTTGCGCGTAAACGAACGCCATTTTCGTTGCTGATGCTCATGAGTTCTACCGGGTATCCCTTAGCCTTCCAATCTTTGCCAATCTTTTGCATGCGATCGTCAATTTTCGGATTTGGCGTTCCTTCCATTGCAATGCCGCTCACGTCACCTTTTATGTCCATAATGAGCACTGCAACACCATTATCACTTAATTGCTCCACAATTCCCTGAAGGGTTTTTGTTTTACCCGTTCCGGTTGCACCTGCAACAAGTCCATGTCTGTTCATCATGCGCAACGGCACTTTTACAAGGGTTTGAGCAATAGGCAGATGATCGAATATGGCAGTTCCCAGAACTATGGACGTTCCCTCAAAATTATAACCGTTAAGTATGCTTTGTTTAAATTCTTCTGTCCGATCCACGAAAAAAATGATTTAATTTGCGACTGCTCTGTGCAGATGGGGCAAAGATACATGTTATAATTTTTGTGTAAATCCTTAAAAACAATAAATCAAACCAGCATGGCAGCGAAATCAAAAACAGCCTTTTTTTGTCAGCAATGTGGATTCGAATCGCCCAAATGGCAGGGAAAATGCCCCTCTTGCAACCAATGGAACACTTTTGTGGAGGAGGTGGTAGAACGTTCTGAGCCAAAAGAGATCTGGAAGGAGGAAAAGCCCGATAAACGCGGAAATAAACCTGTTTTACTCGATGAAATTGCGGCAGGAGATGTGCAGAGAATAGTCACCATTGACCTGGAACTGAACAGAACGCTTGGTGGCGGTGTAGTTCCGGGAAGTTTGGTTTTGGTTGGAGGCGAGCCTGGAATTGGAAAGTCAACTTTATTATTACAACTCGCATTGGAGCTTCGAAAAATAAAAGTATTGTATGTGAGCGGCGAAGAAAGTGAACAACAAATAAAAATGCGCGCGGAGCGATTGAAAGGAAAAAATCCGGAATTATTTATTTCTACAGAAGTTTCCATCGGTAAATTATTTACGCAGATAAAAAATCTGGAACCGGGAATGGTGATCATCGATTCTATTCAGACCTTAATTTCCGATTTTGTGGATGCCACTGCTGGAAGTATATCACAGATAAAAGAATGTGCCGGACAATTGCAGCGATATGCCAAAGAAAGTAATGTTCCGGTTTTTATTATCGGGCATATTAATAAGGAGGGATATATTGCGGGCCCAAAAATTTTAGAACACATGGTGGATACTGTTTTGCAATTTGAGGGCGACAGAAATTATACGCACCGAATTTTGCGCACCATAAAAAATCGTTTTGGTTCTACCAGTGAGATCGGAATTTATAAAATGGAAGGTGATGGTTTGCAACAGGTAAATAATCCCAGCGAATTATTAATTACCGAAAAAGATGAACCTTTAAGCGGAGTTGCAATTGCTGCCACCATGGAAGGAATGCGACCGATGTTGATAGAAGTGCAGGCGCTTGTGAGTCCGGCAGTATATGGAAATCCACAGCGCACAGCCACCGGATTTGACTTGCGCAGAATGAGTATGTTGCTCGCCGTTTTGGAAAAACGCGGAGGTTTTGCTTTTGGAAATAAAGATGTGTTTTTAAATATTGCGGGAGGATTACGCGTGGAAGATCCTGCAATAGATCTGAGTATTGCCTGTGCACTTTTATCGTCCATAGAAGATACCTATATGCCAATGAATATTTGTTTTGCTGCGGAAATTGGATTAAGCGGAGAGCTGCGTGGAGTAAGCAGAATAGAACAACGCATTATGGAAGCGGAAAAACTGGGATTTGAAATTATTTATATCTCTAAACACAATATGAAATCGCTCAATATTAAAAAATATAATATTGAGGTGAGAGCTGCAGGTAAGATGGAGGAGGTTTATCAAAGATTATTTGTTTGATAATTTTGATTTTTCTTTTTTTGTATGAAAAGAAAAAATAGAATTAATATCAAAATATCCCGATTAGCATAAATAATTAAAAAAATGTAACCTTTAAACTTTATTTACGTTTAAATGATTTGAAAGATATTGTTGATTTAAAAAAAAATAATTTTGTGGAAAAAAGAAGTGGTTTGTTATTCCTATTAATGTTTTTATTTATAGGTGGAAGTCTAAAAGCACAGGAAATGCAAACGGTAGCGAATGTTGATTTAAAAAAATATGCCGGAAAATGGTATGAAATTGCCTCCTTTCCGCAGCGTTTTCAAAAGGGATGTAATTGCACCACCGCTGAATACACTCCAACGGATAAAGGGTATATTATTGTTGAAAACAGGTGCAATAAGGATAGTATAGATGGAAAAGCATCCTATATAAAAGGCAAGGCATTTGTAGATAAAAATTCAGGAAATGCAAAATTAAAGGTGCAATTTTTCTGGCCTTTTAAAGGTAAATACTGGATAATTGATCTGGCGGATGATTATAGTTATGCAGTGGTTAGTCACCCCAATAAAAAATATTTATGGATATTGTCCAGAACTCCAAAAATGGATCAAAAAATTTATGATCAGATCATTTCCAATTTAACGTTGAAGGGGTTAGATGTGAATAAATTAAGGGTTACACAGCAATGCGGGGATTAGGAAATACTCACGTAGGGTTGGCAGGGTTGTTTAAATTTTTATGAACTGCAGAAATTTTCTATTAATTAAAAAATAAAATACACAATTTCAAAGCTATAAACGTTTAATTTTTCAAATGATTTCCTGCAATTATTCGCATCAGGATTCACATTTAAGAATTTATATCTCCTATTATACTGAAAATTGTGTTCATTACTATCTCCATCAGTAAGATTAAACTATTTATTCAATTGAAATTCCGGTTTCATCACTTTTAGGATTTTCTTTTCCATTATTGTCCACTATTGTAATGTAATAAAAGTTTGACCTTCCTTTTTTTGCAGTTATATCTGTCCAGGTTTTATCTGTTGCTGATAATGTTGCGGCAACTATCGGTTTAATATCCTTCTCATACCTGTAAATTTGAATATTTTTCATACCGTTAAAAACCGGATTGCTCCATTCGAGAATAGGCTTGCCATTTGACATATATATAATTAGCCCTGTAACATATAAAGGCTCTATAATTCTGCTTTCAGTTGCGACACTATAACTAAAATCTGATAAACCCCCGAAATTATCCATGCTTTGAATTCGGTATTCATAACGAGTAGTTTGAATTGCTGTAGTATCTATATAATATTCCGTTTTTGACTCACCAATTTTTTTATAGTTTGACTCACCCTGCATTTTTCTGAAAATTATATTTGTATTAATTGTAGTATCAATAATATTATTCCAGGTAATCACCGAATTCCTGCTTTGTGTTTCTACATTGACATTGGTGGGTGCACTCGGTTTAGTTTCAATACCAGGTCTCACTGTTACTCCATTTGAAAGATCACTTAATGCATAACTTGCTGATTCCGTTTGAACATAGTAAGTATAGAAAAATGATCCGGAAAGCGATTCGCTTTTATCAAAATACACAGTAAATTGTTTATTAGTATCAAAAGGAACAAGTGCAGATATTAATAATTTAGTTGTGTCATATTGAAGGCTCCTATAAATTCTATACCCCCTGATATTTTTTTGTTTAAGTTTAATTGATAATTTAACGCCACCTGATAAACCTTCAGCTACCACATACGGAGGCATAGGTTTAGAGGCTGACCGGTAAATACCCGGTATTTTAGCCGTAGGAAATAATTTATTTCCCATTCTGTCAACAGTTTCAATATAATAATAATATGTTTTTAAGGCAACAGCATTATTATCATGAAATGAAGAATCGTTTTTTGATGCACTGCCAATCAATTTATACTCTCCGTTAAATTTTTCCCCTCTGTAAATGTTAAATCCTGAAATATTTGTTGTGCTTTTACAATCCCAACTGATAGATAGACCGGGATAATTTTTATCATAAAAAACCTGGAGGTCAAAAGGTAATGAAATTTGTTTGGGATCATAAGCCGCAGTTCTTGCAGTATCGGAGTGAGATGCAAGTGCGCCATAAAAATTAAAAGGAATTACAAAATAATTGTAGATATGATTTTCTTTTATAGTTGTATCACTAAATACGAGTATTAATCCGGTATCCGTCTGTACTGCATATCTGGAACACTTTACCGGTGTATAAATATTTGAATGGTCATCGCTTCGCATAACTCTGAAGAAATTAAGTATTTCGTTTCCCGGAACAGAATATTTTATTGTTATCTGCTCTTTATTTGTTTCAGCATTTTTAAACATTGGTGCCGGAAAAGCATATTTACCGGGGAACGAAACATTATTGCTTGTGAAATATGGAACAGCTTCACCATTTGCCATTATTTTTTTTATGGAATATTCGTAATCAACATTTTCTTTTCCGCTGGCGTCATATATGGTAATTCCAAGCGCCAACCTAATTATCAGCGCATTGCGCCACACAGGAACAGAATCAAGTGTTTTATATCTTGAGATTTTATCCCAGATATCATTGTAAGGGATTATCGATTTATCTATAAACTCAGGAGTATAAGCATTTGCTTTTGTTAGATTGGCAAAAAATTCTTCCCGAGTGTCAGGCACCGCATATTGTATTATTTTTGTCCATTTAGATTCACTCGTTTCTTTACGAAGTATTTCATATCCGGTTACAGGTTGCGGAAGTGCTAAAGGATATTCATAAGAAACATTTATATAAATTCCTTTATCTGATGCAAAGGCAGCCTCCTGATCGGTTGTTGATGCAGAGACAAATTGTTTAATTGAAATAAGCGCAATAAATATTAATTTTTTCATAACATTATTTTATAATTCAACTGATTTAATATCAAAATCTACATTCAAATCTGCGTTTGAATCTACAGATGCATTTACTTTAAATATTACTTTTCCATTAAAAGACTCATTATTACATGAATCTCCTGCAGGTGTATCGAAACAAGCTCCACAATCACTGTCACAACATCCAAATCCAACCTCTAAACTTGCACCTACACCAAACTGCGCAAATCCAGAAAGTGTAAATGTGCCAGCCTCGTTATTAAAATCTCCCATTAGCCCCATTGTATATTCTGCATCAAAGCCTCCATGTGCACATCCAACAATCGCGCTTACACCGGCATCGGCATGCAATAAAAATTTTACACCCTGACTAACATGTAAAAGGGTTGCTTCATTAAAATTCATTCCCACTCCAAAATCGGCCATGTATTTTATATTCAGACTTCCGCTTGCAACAAAAAAATCAAAACTTAAATCGGGTAGAATGGCAAGTGGTGATAATGATCCATTTACATAATAACCGGAAAAATTCTTATCGAAGCCTGGGGGTAATGCACCAAGAACAGAGTGTTTTATAAATATTTCTTTAATATAATTGTCATCTTTAACGGGGTAGTCGCCAAAAACAACAGCAGCAACCAAACTAATTGGTACATTTATAGGATTTACATCACAGGTGCCGGCAAAATACCATCCCAAACTACCAAATTTAACCTGCGCAGAAATTGGACCCAGTGAAACTAAACCTGCACTTATCTGGCCTATAAAATTCAAAGAGCCGGTTAGTTCCTGGATATCGAAATCGTATCCCAGCGAGAAATCACCAAACGGCGTGGGAATATTTGTCAAACTTATATTTCCTTCATTTACTATAAGATCGCCATATACCTGTACCACTAAATTTCCACCTGCACCCGTAGTGCCGAATAAATCGCCTGAAAAAGCGTATGGAGTCCATGTATCATATAAGTTAGCATCCATAGCTCCTTTAATATTAATAAGTTTACTATTTTTAATAGGATTAATTATAAACTCTTGTCCATCGATAGTATTTATTGCACAAACTGATTTATTTTTTATTAATGTTATCTTATGATTAAAAACTCCCGTTTCGTATACTTTTCCCGTGCAGGTATACCCTTCTGAATTAAAAATTTTATCATTAATCATGAAATCGGCAATAACTCCATTCGTATTGATGCTGAAATTGAATTGTGGAAGCTCCGGTAAAGAAATTGTTCCGCCATTATTTTTATAGGTGATGGTAGTTTGCTGAACCGCCAACAAAGGTATGTGCAGGTCAAGAGATCCATTTAATGTTATTGAATTTGCAGTAACACCGAGCAATCCGGCATTCGAAATAAAATCGGCGTATTCATAAAAATTAGTGGGAGTTGATTTGGTCTGATATTTTTTTGTACCATCGCTTTTCAAATTAATAAAATCAAAATTTATTTCTGTATCGTTGCTCATTCCAGGCAATGAACTGATATGTCCTGCAGGAATTGAACCCTTTGATGTAAGGGATAATTGCCAGTTGCTTCCATCAAAACCAAATTGATTTTTGCCCGTAACAGCAAGTGGTATAATATTGATAAGCATTAAATTATTAAGATCAAATGTGCCTTCTGTTGCATATTTAATTACATCGTAATCAATATCTATAGTTTTTATCAATGGTATATTTAACCCATCTGCTTCAAGCACGCCGGATAAAAATTGTAAACCATTTGAATTGAATTCCCAATTGCTACTTTTCAAGTTCCATTTATTCATTTTAAGTGTGAGCTCTGTATTCCCAATTATTTTTTCAATTGTTGCAGGAACACCCGGATGAATAATAACATCGCCAATAGGCGCCTTAATATCTGCTTGTGATAAGGAACTGATTTGCGTATGTACCGTTGTATTTAAAATAAGTGCTTCTGAATTTATAAATGAACCTGATGTTGAAGCAGTTCCGTTAATATCATATAACTGATATGTTATTGCACTACCTGTTGAACTTGTAATCGGATAGCCATTGGTAATAACATAAGGATTCGCTGCGTCAGGATTAATGGATTTGATATTCATTTTTTCCACTGCATCTGTTATCGCCGGAGCATTGATGTAAAGACCGGAAACTTCATCAAATTTCAGGGTAGATTCGTTAAAATTAATCGGGTCGATTTTTACTTTTCCTTTCAACACACCTTTATCTCCCCCAATTCCGACCATTTTAACAGGAAATAAATTATCTCCTTGCAAGGATATATAAGTGTTCAGCAAAGTGATATCAATTGTTTTTGTTTCATCAAAAGTTATCTCTAATATTCCATCGGGAATTGCATATCCGATCCCATTTGGATTTTTAATTGAGCCCGCCTTAATTGGAACCTTATTAAAATGTATGGCTTCACCAGGATCAGTTATTTTAAAATGATCGTTTGACGGAAGATCAACAAATGAACCGGTAATATATACTTTTCCTCCGGTTTCGGATAGATGTTCAACTTCAATGGGAAATCCCCACAATCTGGAAATATCGATACTCTTATAAAGCGTGAGATTAAAATTTACATCAGCTGTGTTGGTAATGGTGTTTATTGATATAGAGTCTCCTATTTTATCTGATTGAGACTTTACGGCCTTGATCATTAATTCATTTCTTTTCGGTACATTGTGTAAAATATAATACCCATTATTATCCGTAAAACTCTGGGTTTTATAACCGGTAATATCTACAAATACTTTTGCCTGATCCAAAGGAGTGCCATTTACATAAACATGACCTTTTATTTGTGTAGCCTCTTCAATTGTTAAATAATAAGTTGAATAAACGTCAGATTCATTATTTACTATGTTGTATGGCTTGTTAAACCATTCTTTCCCGGAAGGACCTGTAATTATAACACTGAAATTGGTTGCTGCATTTTCAAACGCGAATGATACTTCACCATTGTTGTCGGTCTTTTTTGATAACCCTGTTCCATAAATTTCAATTGTAGCATTTGTAATTGGAACATTACTCAATGCATCCGCTAAATTGATGATTATATGATGCTGATTTTTTAATACAACAATATTGCCGGCATCAATCAGATAATTATTCACATTCACTACTTTGGTTGTTGTGAAATAATCAGGGTCTGCAGGATCAACAAAAATTTGCTGGTTTTGATTTGAAAGGGCTGGCCCTTGAAAATATCCATTTTCATCGGTCAGAATATTTCCCCCATCCCCAATATTTATTTGTGACAAAACGCCCTCTCCTATTTCATTAACAACTCTTCCCTTTACCTCGGCAGCCGGCGACATGGAAAAATTGAAAATAAATTGCTGACCCATTTTTAATTGTGGAATATTTCCCGGAAATACATAAAATTGATAGCCGGATTTTGTTGAATATAAAGAAAGGATGTTTTCAGATAAAGGGAAATTAGAAAAATTATAATAACCCGAGACTGATGTTTTTGTGGTAGCAAAGGATACGGAATTCTCTTTAATGGTTAATGCAGCGTCACCCACCATGTTGGAAGTATTATCACTTCTGCTAACATACCCATTTATTGATGGATTAAGCGCATCTGCATTAAATGTTGTTTTTACGTTTGCATAAATGTATTCAGCATTCCATTTTGCTTTATCCGGCGATTGAGCAGCAGTTGGATCAACTTCTATCGTTGATCCATAGGGTGTGTTGTTCCAGGAAAAATTTTCAAACCACATCGAATAATAATGAAGTTTGGGATTTATTGACGGGTCATCCGAAGAATAGGCGGAAATGACATAATTATCATTTGGTCCGAAATTTTTTACTAACCTGCTAAATGTAACTTCACCAGCTGCATTTGTAACGCCTTCACATATTTTTTCACTGTCAAAATACGATTCCTCTATAATGTCACCTCCCTCATTTTCCGGAACACCAAATGGCCTCTCAGTCCGCCATAATTTCACAACCAAACCTTCAAGTTCATCTTTATTAAACTCATCAGCATTTCCATTTCCTGAAATGGTAGCAGTTAATGAATAACTCCTTACGTTTACAACAATTGGATCGTTAAGCTGTTTAGCTTCTCCGGCTTTTAATTCAATTACTGTTTCACTGTTTGTAAAATAATCACTTTCTGTTAAAATTCTAACATAACAATATAATTTTCCCTGATATGTATGAGATGGATATGCTTCTTCTTCTTTTGAAAAAGAACCACTGTCATTAAAATATTGATCATAGTATCCATGATCACGTATTGTAAAAGAAGCATTTTCGTTTACCAATCCTAATTCGGTAAGGTCAGAGAACGAAAAAATATAATTCCCTGCGTCATCAGTTGTAGTAGTCGTTATTTCAGAGAGATTGCCAGTTACATCCGCATCTGCTGAACCAGCATAAGGTATATTAATAATATTGCCATCGCCTTTATCAATTGCATATTGCCGGACTAATTTAATTGGCTGGTTTTTAAACGGATATAATTCTGTTTCTCCCGGATCAGCAAACATATATTTCATATTTCCACTCAAAACTGTAGTGGCAGATGTTAATTCCTTACTCGTAGATTCAAATGGGACCAATGGAGTAATATATTCTTCATTAAAGAATGCCACATCAGTTGTTTCCCAAGGAGGACTGGTTGAAGGATCTTCAATATACCGGAACTCAAATTGATATTGCATTTTTGATTCATCAAATTTTTGATCTACGGGTGTTATTTCAAGAATATAATGATCTGCCGGGCCTATATTCTTTATCAATCCCGGAATAATAATTTTCTTATCATTGGTAACGCCATGAAAAATATATTCAAGGCCATTTTCCGCTGAATTTAATTTCTCCTTATTGCCCTCCTCATCCGGTACACCAAAAGGAACATAATCCCTGTAAATATCCACATTGAATTCATCCCTATTATCTATTGCGGGATTTGATTCGAGCTCATTCAATTCATAAAGTGTAATTGGATCTGTCATTTCAAAAACTGCTGAATTAGCATCTACAATAATTCCATTATTTGGAGTGCTGTTAATTAGTTGGCTTAAATCCCTGTTATTATCCGATGGGTCATCATCTTTAAGTGTTTTGAAAAAAATTGCAGTTTGTTCCTGCGAAAATGATACTTCTTCAACACCTTGTTCAGAATAGAGTGGCATATAATATGCAGTCAGGTCTTCAGAACCATCCGTATTTAATGAAAATTCGAGGCTAAAATCTTTTGCCTTTGAAAGCAATTCACCAGTATTAAAGGTCGATCCCCACATTATTTGGTTTTCATCAAATGTTATTTTAGGATTGCAATAATATTCACTCTGTACATGTAACATCAATACTTTGTGAAGGTCACCGGTAGCAGTTGGATTATTATTATATACCGTTGATTCAAAAGAATAATTATTGGAAAAATAACCTAATGGTTCCATGGAGGAAAAATTAAAAGTAAAATTTCCTGAATTGTCGGTAATTGCCGTACCAACTGTTATAAATCCGGAATTAATTCCACTGCCATTGTCAATTGGATATAATGATTCTTTTTTTGTTTCATAATCTATTGTTTTTACAGCATAAATTAGTTCAATGGGCATATTTTTCATGAGAAAAGAATTCGTTTGGCCCTCCGATTTTAAATAATATTTCAGTTTCCCGGATACTGTATATCCCTGTGTAGAAATTAATGAAATAATTTCAACTTCGTCTTCCTGTTCAAAATATATAATTGGCAATGGCGCTGATCCGTAAATAAACGTACAGACTTCGCTCTCCCCATTATTAATAAATGTTGTTTCCCCTGCAGGATCAATGGCAGTTATTGTGTACGCGTATTTTTTTCCAGGCTCAAGAGTTGGTTGCCCGGGACCGTAAACAAATGAATAACCATATACAGTTTGTTCAAAAAATGGTGGAGTGGTAGCAGAATGGATGGCGTCATATGGATTTCGTTCGGCAGGGAAAACTTCTGCAATTTTTAATTGGTATTGTGTAGTTGCGGGGGCACCAATAGCCGGTGTCCAGGAAAAAACCATTGTTTGTGGATTTAGCGCCTGAATAGTATCACCACATATTGGGCTTGTAATAATTGACGGCTCAATAAATCTAACATTAAAAAAACCGCATCCCGGAGGGTCGGATAATAATTCATTCGTTCTATGATCATATGCTTCAACACAAACTGTATAATAACCTTCAGGAAGTGCTTGATTGCTGACCAGTAAATTTCGATCTATTCCGGTGATTAGCGCCCTGTTGAAATTAAAATAGGGTTCAAGATCATTGCCATATAATACTAGAGTTTGACCTGCATTAATTGTTATAAATGTTGCTGGTATGATATCAGGATTTGAAGTTATGCTTACTCCATTGTCTCCTGAAATACTTCCCCTTAAATAAATTTCCTCACTGGAAGTTCCGGTATTAGTAACGGTAACTACCAAAGTACTTCCATAATTTATATAATCATTAAGATGGAGGGGATAAGGGGGATTGATTAAAACATTTACTGCTATCTGGGCCTTAACTGCTAAGTGAGATATGAGAATAAATGCAATGATTAATAAGTTTTTGAATAGATTATTTTTTTTCATAGTTTAAAAAATAAAAGTATAAGTAATATTATTCGTGATCTCTGAATAGGAGGTAACATTATCAGATGTTGAATTAAAATTTATAGTGGCAACGGATAAACTGAGTTTATGTTGTTTTTTTATTGTATAACTTCCGCCAAGGTTTACATTTTTGATTTTTCCGGATGCCACCCCGTTTAAACGTGTTGTATTAAAGGTTAAATTCGAATAAACATTCAATATGTTTTTTAAAAATGTTTTATTTAATCCAAATGAAAGCCCTGCAAAGCGGGTGTCATTTATCGAATTAATTACGATGTTTGAATTATAGGATAAGGTCAATCCGCCATTATAAGGTAAATAAGTGAAATTATAGGAGATATTAAGGTTTTTAGTATTGTATTCGGTAAGCCCGGCAGTAAATGGATTTTTATCCTGCAATGTTTGCCTGCTGACAACAACAACGCCAGTATGGATCATTTTTTTGCTAATATAAGAATATCGTGGCATGAGCGTTAAATTCTGAGAGATTAAAGCAATTTTTGCTGTATCATTTAATTGCATCAATGCAGCTTTTTGCCCCGTTGAATAATTAGAATAATTGAGGTTCATGCCATAATTCGGTTTTGGATTTATGGAAACTGCTATTGAGCCGATAACGTAGCTATTGGTAAGGGAATGTGATTGGGAGAGGTTGTCCTGCTGCAGTCCTATGCTTCCGTTAAAATATATCTTTTTTTTCCATGTTTTGAAATTTGTGCTAAGCGTTAAATTTTGTATGTCGCTTAAAAAAAAATAGGCCCCCATACTTTTATATTCAGGTGAGATCCTTTTATATTTAATCGTAGCGGAATAATTTTTTTCAGTGAACACTAAAGACATTTCGCCTGCGGATAATAATTGTGTGGTACTATTTACTATTATAATCCCATCAAGTGCTTTCTGAATCTTTTGAAGGTCAGCGCTATTGCTAAAAATTACGTCGTTTAACTTTATATCATTTGTATAAATACTGATGTCGTATTCTGCAGCCAGTGCAAACTTTTTACCGATACGTTGTGCTGTTTTAAATCCTGTAACAAGATTTGCCGCAGGTGTAATTAAGAAAGAAGAAGTATCATAATTTAATGAATTTGGGTTATCAGACACATTTAAGACAATAAGGTCAAAATATTTAGTTTTGGAACCTATGCCAATTTTTACGGCATATCCCGTACGCTCAAAAGCGGGGTCAGAAATAAAATTATCAATGGTATCTATGGAAGTTGCTCTTGTAAATCTTCCATACATAGCACTGAATCTGAATTTTGAAGGTATAAGGTCTATTCCTGCACCTAAAAAAGTATGTCCCGCAAGTGAATAAGTAGAATAGGAAAGATTTCTAAAACCGGCATGTGCCGTTACCCATTTATATGTAGGGCTTAACCCAAATTGATTAAAAGGTTGTTGAAATGACCTGTCTTGCTCACTGATTATAAAACTGAAAGGAATATTGAATTTATGTATTTGTAAATTAATATTGCCGCCAACATAAGCGGAAAATGGAGTTCTATGAGGTTCAATTCCGTTTGACCCATAAATATAAGTGCCGGTGTAGAGATTTCCTGATAAACGGAGCTTTATTTCATTGAGGTGCGTTGCGGTAGTGTCTGTATTGTTAATTACGAAATCATTTGAAGGAGAGTCTGAATTGTTTTCTGCCAATGCCACAGCCGAGCCTAAAATTATAGGTATTGTTGTAAGTAAAATGAGCCTGAAAATATTGTATTTAATATTGTTCATTTGTGGTACTTCCGTTAGGATTTAATCTGAGTGTAAAATTCGGATTGATTCAAAGCATGTGTATTACCCAATTTGGTTACATGAAATCTCCTAAATTTGTGCAAATGTTAAATTGATGAAGCCAATCGGTATAATATCAATATTACTAATGTCAATATGCCTGTCAGCACAAACAGGGGTTAATTTCAGTCATTTGAACACATTGAATGGATTGCCGGATAATTCAGTAATTGATATAGTGGAAGATGATCGCGGCTACATATGGTTAGCAACGCGTGACGGGCTGACTAAATTTAACGGTAGGGAAACAGTAAATTACCGTCATATCATGGGAATAAATTCAATTTCAAATTCAAGTATTATAACAATTGAAAAAGATTTGAAAGGTAATATATGGGTTGGAACTTTTAATGGATTAAATGTTATAAATACTTCAGATAATTCTATTGTTAACCTTGAAACAAAATCTACTGAATATGTTGCGGAAGCAAGAAGTATCACTGATTTGCATTGTGATAAAAAGGGAAGGATGTGGGTTGGAACAGGTGCCGGATTATTTCTCTTTCATCCGAATGATAGTTCATTTGAATTAAAATTGCAGTTGCCTATCATTAATCGTGCTGAAAATTTGGCCTCTGTTTGTTATAAAGGAATTGATGACGACAAATATGGAAATATTTATTGTGCAATAGGTGGACGAATATTCCAGTCTGTAGATGATGGTGCTACATTTAATAAATTAGATCTTCAGCATCAGGAAATTTTGCCCAATGGTGAGGTATGGCTATCTGCAATTAAAGTAATTGATGACTATTTATGGTATGGTGATTGGGGCTTTTCACATTTTTACAAAAGAAATATAAAAACCAATGAACAAGAGGAGATCATATTTCAGCCTTCCGAGTTTCAAAATGCAAAAGAGGTTGCAAGAGATTTTGATAAGGTGGGAAAGGAGGTTTGGGTCTCTACCTATTCTACATATGGTCAAGCTGGTACAGGAGGCATTTATATTTATGACCTCGAAGGAAATTTTAAAAGACATTTATTGCATTCAAATGAAATTAGAGGTTCTATCTCTAATAATCGCGTTTACGCCCTATACGAATCTTCTGATGGTACAATATGGATAGCTACTGAAGCTGGTGTTGACTATTTAAATGCCGGGAGCAATAACTTTGATTCATTTGGAAATGACTTAAGTAATCCGTCATCCTATTGCGGAGGATATATATCAAATATATGCCAGGATATCGATGGCAATATTTGGATAGGAGGTGATAACAATGGGGTATCTCTATTTAACGAAAGTGATGGTTCATTCAAATATTTTAAGGCATCAAACAATAAAAGCACATCTGCAATTACTTCTATTGCAGCTATGTATGCTGGCAGTAACGGTATATTATGGTTATCTGATCATGAAAAAATTATACAATTTGATACCCGAAAAAATGAATTTGTAAAAAATCCAGATGGATCGCTTTTGACAATTTATTCAAGTGATACATCGGTTGTTTGTCTGGCAGAAGATAAAACTGGAAATATATGGATGGGTTTGTGGCAATCGGGTTTGATAAAGTATGATCCAATAAGTAAGAATCTGACAAAATATTCTGTTTATAACAAAGATAAGGAACATTTTATTCCTGAGGATTGGCCTGCAACGTTAAAAATTAGTAATAATACGCTATGGGTTGGATATAACCATTTTGGTGGCCTCGCAAAAATTAATCTGGATACGTGGGAATATCATTATTATACTGGTGATAATACCAAATTTAGTGATGCAACTATTACTTCAATGGTTGAAGACCAGGAAGGAAATATGTGGTTGGTAACTAAGTCAGGCGGAGTTAATGTATTGAATATAAAATCAGGAGATGTGCACTATTATGGAATTTTGGAGGGATTGAATACAGAGAAAATTTATGGAGCAATGATTCATGCTGATCAAACCTTTTGGTTTAGCACTGCAAATGGATTAGCGCACATAGATCCTAAAAACGGATTTGTTGAAAATTTTAACGCACACAATGTTTTAAACGATGCAAAATTAAATGAGTCGGCTTATTGTCTTACTCGGTCAGGTAATATTCTGCTGGCAAGCGATGATAGGTTACTTTCTTTTTCAATCAGCAGGAACAGAGGTGTCAAAAAATCAGATATTTTTTTAACAACAATTACTGTGAACGGCAAACCGATTTCACTAAAAAAATATCAACAAGATCTGGCGTTTTCATATACAGAAAATAATCTCTCATTTGAATTTGATCAAATCAATTTTATTGATGCAAATGCCGACCGATATATGTATATGTTGGAAGGTTATGATAAAGAGTGGATTAATGCCGGCACCCGCAAGTTTGCCAATTATACCAATATTCCGGGAGGTGATTATACATTTAAAGTAGCTATGCTGCAAAATGATGGCACATTAAGCACGCCTGCTGTTATTAATTTAACCATTGATACTGTAATATATAAAAAAGTTTGGTTTATTGTCTGCGTTGTGCTCATTCTTGGTGGAATATTATATTCAATTTATTCTTATCGAATTAACCAATTAAAAAGAATGTTTGAACTGAGAAGTAAAATTTCACGCGATTTGCACGATGAGGTTGGAAGTGCACTGAGTTCAATTTCGATTAATTCTGAGGTTGTAAAGTATAAATTGCAAAATAATCTTTTTGCAGAAAAGGAAGTAGAAAAGATAGGTGACAATGCCAGACAATTGGTGGAATCAATAAGTGATATTGTATGGACAATTAATCCATTACATATAGACCTTGATGATATGTTTGGAAGGATGAAAAATTTTGCAGCAGACATACTAGGCGCAAAGGATATTCATTTTGATCTGGTGGCAGATGAAAATATTGAGAAAATAAAATTAAATATTGAAACACGAAAAAATATTTATATGATATTTAAGGAAGCTATAAATAATGCAGCGAAATATTCGGGTGCAACTGAGGTTAAAATCAGGTTTTCAAATAACAGGGCGCTCACAATGGTGATTGCAGATAATGGAAAAGGGTTTGATGTTAACCGGGAAATTAAAGGAAATGGTTTGAATAATATGATGGCCCGCTCCTTGTCGATTGGTGGCGAACTTGTAGTTACTTCAACTGAGCATGGCACTACCATCATTCTTAATTGTAAAAACAACTAACCCAAATTGGGTATGATGTTTCTGTTTATTTATATCTAATTTTGTAAGAGTTGAATGAAAGATTTAATAGTTACAATATTTGAAGATAATGACAGCCTCAGGGATAGTTTTGAATCATTGATCGCAACTTCGGGAAAATATATTGTCGGTGGTGCATATAACAATTGTTTGAAACTCACTGATAAATTGGCAGACTCCAAACCTGATGTGGTGTTGATGGATATTAATATGCCCGGAATGAACGGAATTGAGGCTGTTAAAGTTATGCAACAATCACATCCCGATATCCCGGTTATAATGCTTACTATCTTTGAAGAACCCGATAAAGTTTTCGCAGCAATTTGTTCGGGAGCAAGTGGATATTTGTTAAAAAACACGCATCCTCAGAAGATTATAGAAGCACTTGATGAGGCACTTGCCGGTGGAGCCCCTATGACGCCTTCTATCGCAAAAAAAGTATTATCCATGATGCAAAAGGAAAATAAAAATGTTAAAAAAGAATTAATTAAACTTAGCGATCGCGAGCGCGAGGTACTTGAATGTCTTGTTAAAGGTATGAGTTATAAAATGATCGCAGCAAATTTGCAAATTGCGGATGGAACAGTGCATACGCACATGAAAAGAATATATCAGAAACTGCACGTTAACTCTGCACAAGAAGCAGTATCAAAAGCTATAAATCAAAAGATCGTTTAAGTGTGATCGACTTCGTTTACGGTTCATTTATGACGCACTTATTAATTATTATTTTAAGTATAAAGCTGATTTTTTTCAACGTTTTTTCAGATGTTAAAAAAACATTAAATTACGCAACTAAACTTTGAAAACATGCTGAAGATTCTTGCTAATATTTTAATCCTTGTGTTAATTTCAATTTTCCTGCTTGGATGTCAAACCAATTATTCGAATTTATACTTAAAAAATAAGTTTAATTTTTGGTCATCTGCCGATTATTTACTTTATAATTATGAATCCCTAAGAAAAGAACAAATTTGTTATAAGGATTCTGAATTATTGACGATATACTCAAATAATGATAGGTGTATTTCAAAATGGCCGGAATTAAATAAAGATGATTTTAATTTAATATTCGATAAAAAACTTGTATATAGTGTTGATTTGTATTCTAACTACATATTTTTCAATATGAAATATAGAGATAATTTCTTTTATACAAGAGTGTTTTTTTTGGTTTATGCTCCAGATCCGGGTTCAATTGAAAGATTAGTTAATGATAATGATTTCTCAGTAAAGCAAATCGACCATGACTGGTATTTTGTTGTTTTCGATTTCGATGAATGATCAATCAGTTTTATTTTAAAAAACAATCTCTGTTTATCGTTATTCAAATTAATTGGTTATTTGCTGCTGTTTATGGCTCATTGAATATTGGCTTTTATCCTTTTACATAATTAAATAATTACAATAATACTTTTCCATAGATCAGGAAATTGACGGTATTGATACTACATTAATTACAGATCAAAAAATTGTAAAAAAAGTGCTGAAACATGCTAAAAATGTAATTTTGTCGTTAGTTTTAAATCGTGGGAGAGATATATACACCTGATGATACGAGCCAATTGGATTACAGTTCCTTTGGGATGATGATGGTGGGGAGGAGTTGGGAGAGTGGAACTGGCTACAAATATGGGTTTAACGGGAAGGAGAATGAAGATGAAATTACAGGGAATGATAATATAATAGATTATGGCGCCCGAATTTATGATCCTAGGCTAGGACGATGGTTATCCGTTGATCCATTAAAAGATAAATATGTTGGTTTAAGTTGCTATAGTTTGTCTGCAAACAACCCAATTGCTTTTATTGATGTAGATGGTAGAGAATTTATTCTCTCTATTGTTGTAAATTATCAAGGCCCAGTACCTACAACCGTTCATGATTTAGGAAGCACAAGTCTAAAAAGGGGTGATATTCACATTGCTTTTAATGATAAAACCAATGAATATGATATTACCCTTAACGTTCAAATAAGTTACAGTCAAGCTTTTCAAGGAGAAAATAATATTGAGGATGAAAATCCTGGTCTTTTTAAAGAAATAGATGCGCATGAAAGAGGACACGCGGATCAATTGTTTGAGGCTGCACAAAAAGATATCACCATTAAATTTATGAATGGTGATAAAGAAGTAACTTATACGGGAAAAGCTGATGAAGTATTCACACAATTAGTAACAGAGTATGGGGATCAATTAAGTAAAGAGTATACAATCAAAGTTATGACAGGGCAAATGACAAAAGAGGATGCTGCAGCTGAAATGAATTCTCGATTAACTACAGTTCTAAAAGATGCTGCATTGCAAACAAGTAAACAAATTTCTACTAACATAAGCGATATGAACAATGATATTCCGGCTGTTGAGGCTGACGCAAACAACAGAGCTACGAAAAAACTTGGGGAAAAAGATATTAAATATTTAAATCGGAATCAAAAGACTTATTATAAAGGCAAAGAATTAGAAGATTCTGAAATTAAAATAATATTTAAATAAAACTACCCTATGAAATTTTTATTAATATGCTTAGTCTTTATACAATATGCAAGTTGCAAATCTCAATCTGAGACAGGACAAATAGAGATAAAAGATTTGATTCCAAGTGAATTCATTGATTTTTCATTGGATTCATCTGCGTTTACCATGGATGTCCAAATGCAAATATATGCTGACAGCATCGATTCATTTCAATTAAGCAACTCTTTACCTTATTTCTTATTTAAGTCATGTTTTGATATCAATATATTATTTTGGCCCGATTTTCATCACCCTATTTCACTAAGATCTGAAATTGCAAAGAGAGTTAATAATAAAGAGGCGCTTGAGTTACTACTCCCAAAGCTTAAGGAAACCGAACAATTTTTCGAATGCTTTTATGAAGTTAAAATTCCTGATTCAAACAAATCTTTTTATGAAATATTAAATCTGCGGCGCCAACAATTAGAATAAATTATTACGCTTATGATGAACGCGTAATTCAATGATGTAATGTTATCAACGGTTGTGGTAAGATTACATCGTCAAAATCACTGACACCTTACAAAATGTAGAAGTGGAATCTGACGAATCCATAAGATTTATTTGAATGGAAGTTAAGGAAGCCCCGACCAACCACATGTGTGCCTTGAAGTTTTTTTCGCCTCAGGGTTCTCTTTTTCACAACTACTCAATCCAAAGAACTTCGCCTCAGGGTTCGGCCGGCCAAAAAAAATAAACTAACCCGGCCAACCCTGAGATATGATATGGATTTAATTTCAACATTCCCGGTAAATTAAAAGCAATTAAATCCGTATTTTTATTAAGTGAAACCATCAAATCTTTCAATCGATTCAAGTGGATTAAATTATAATTCCTTTGGGATGATGATGGTGGGGAGGAGTTGGAGTGGAGGGAGTGAGTATAGGTATGGCTTTGATGGAATGGAGAATGAAGATGAAATTGCGGGAAATAATAATGCTTTGGATTTTGGAGCAAGGATGTATGATGCAAGGTTGGGGAGGTGGTTGAGTGTTGATCCATTATTTGCCAAATATTCATCCTTTAGCCCTTATTCGTTTGTAATAAATTCGCCAATATATTTTGTAGATCTTGATGGAAGGGATATTAAGGGTGGTTTTAGTGTTGTGAATAGGTCAGGAGAGCCAATTATTATTGTTGGCAATGGGTTAATAATATCATATACGATGCAAGGTAAGACTTTAAGGGATTATGATTACAAATATTCTCATAATTCCATCAGTGGCGGCCCATTAAATACTTCATTCATTCTTGAAAATAATCAAAGATTTAAAGCCATTGTACATGAAACAAAAATTTTTACCGCTGATGGTTCCATAGCAACGACAAAAACGTTTTCTGGTGAGATTTGGGACGTGTCTAACCCAGATAAGCCATACTTAGTTGGTACAACTGAAGTGTTTGACATAGATGGAATTGATCTCACATCTGGACAATCTGTAAATAATGAAGATGGAATTTTATTTTATGAATCTGATATAGACATGACTAAGTCCCAAGATGATGATATGGTAAAATTTGACAATAACGATGACAATAAATGGGATGGTAATATTGATGTTAAATTTCACTCACCAAAAAATAATGCAGTAAATGGGGTTCTAGGTAGGGAGCCATCCATTGAAAATGATTCAAAGGTGATAATAAGTTCAGAGAATGGCGGATTAGTTTTTGATGTAAGAACAAAGACTGGTGTTGGTATAAAAGGTAAAATTGAAGAAGCTGGTGAGAGTCCAACAATTGCATATCCAACGTTAAAAGAAGATTAGTATGAAACTTTTAAACCTATTTACCGGATCGATGATCTTAATTATGGGGATTATTATGTTTAGGCATTCTTATAAAATGCCTCAATATACTGGCAATGAGTTGTCTGACTACGCATTTACTGCATATCAGCTTAATAGTATGAAATGCGATGAAAAAGAATACTTATACAAAACTGATTGGTATTATTTAAGGAATGTTATGCTTGATTATGTAATGATTGCAAAAATGTGCAATGAAAATGATTGCGAAATGTTACCGCTGTTTGAATCGAAATACGATACGTATATACATATTTTAGCCACGCAGGATTCTAATAGTATTAAGTCAATTATTTACTTAGATGACTTAAAAGGATTTGAAATTTTAATTCAACAATTAAAGGAAAAATGCAATGAAACTGAAAATTGAGTTAATTCCGTTGGCATTATTTTTGTTTAACATTCTGTTATTAATTTATTATTTAATTTTTTGGAGTTATTATTCTCCTAAAGCGCTTGTTTTGATGACTCAATATGCATTCGACAAATGTGTTTTGGTAATACATTTGTTACAGGGAATATCATACTACTTTATTTTAATAAAGGAAAGTGTAAGAGAAATAAAATTAAGAATAATAATAGTTAATATTGTAGTAAGCCTATTTCTTCTATTTTATTTATTGTTTCATCAGAAATATTTCCCTTTTGTATTTTTCAATCCTTGATTAATCTATTAGAAGCCATCTCAAAATTGGTTTGATAATATTTAAATGCAAGCCAGCTGCAATAAGCCAAGAAAATTTACATCATAATTTTCATGTCTAACAACGTAAGCATACGGTAAACTACATCTTGCAAGATTAAATACTTCATGTTCTCTTTGCATGTATGGATAAATGAATGAAAATAAATTTTCCATTGCATGTAACTCAATGGAAAGAAACAGGGCTTTCGATGGCAGCTTACTGCAAGTAACATGGGTTTAATTACCAGACTTTATGTATTCATTGAGTCGTATGAAGAAAAAAGAAAATTCTTCAACCAAGCGGACTACTTATATTCGACTTGATGTTCCGGAAAAAATTACTTCGTTCAGCTTTCTAAAACGCCAAAACATACAAAATCTGCAATTTTTTCGTTACTTTTAAATCGTGAAAGAACCATACACCACAAATGTTTCAGGCAGGGTAGACTCTGATTCCTTTGGGATGATGATGGAGGGTAGGTCATGGACCGTTGGGAGTGAGTATAGGTATAGTTTTAATGGAATGGAGCATGATGATGAGACTGCTGGAAATGATGTTGCAGTGGATTTTGGCGCGAGGATTTATGATTCAAGATTGGGGAGGTGGCTAAGTGTAGATCCAATGTATAAGAGTTATCCTTCAACATCTGCCTATAGTGGAATGGGTAATAGCCCGATTTTGTTTCTTGACTATCAGGGTATGGAAATAGTACCCGTAACAACTAGCCCCAATTGGAACCAGGCTAATTGGAATTCGATGGTAACTGAGATACAAAAAATGGATGACCATAATATAGTCAAGATGTTATGGAATTATTATAGCAATTCTACTTCAATTGATATTTATGTCGCAGCTAATAGCTTTGAAGATATAGGTGGTGGTTTTGATGCATATAGCACTTTTGGCGTTACTCTAAATGATATATCACGCGTTGGTATTGAAATAATTGACAACAAATTAGTAGTTGATTCAGAAAAAGCCCCTTATTTGAATTGGTTTGAATCTTTCAACGGAGTAGATGTTTCAAATTCTGATGGAAATGAAATAAATTTAATTGGTATTGAAGAATATTTTATGACATTAGGTACAAATTGGTCGGTTCTTAGCTCAGAAGAGACCATGGGAAAAATTGAAGATTTAACGTATTTAATGATACATGAAATTGCAGCCCATCTTTCCATTTTTAGTTACAGTAATAATCCCGATCATAAAGCGTATGGTGAGGAACAGTTATATCAAGCCGCAGCAGGATCCATTGCTAGTTATATTAATAGTCAATTAACTTCATACTTCGATGGTGAACAGTTGACTGATGAGCAAGTTCAAAAGTCTTCGGAATTGTTCAAGACCTTAACCGGCAAGGATTGGGATGATAGTTATAATAACAATTCAAGTGATAAAATTGATGAGTAATTTATGAAAACATTATTCTTTATTTTCCTAACCATTGGGGTTAATTGTTATGCACAAGTATCTGTGCAATCGGACAATTCCTATATAAATAAAATCGCCAATCCAATTTTTCAATATAAAAACGATTCTATAACATTTGTAATTTCTAATCTTGATGAAGCTAAGAAATTTCAAGTTATGACATTCATGGGCACTGAGGAATTGAAAATTAATAATGCAAAATACGCAGCATTTGGTTTATCTTATACAGCAAATGATACAATTGGGTATATTCGAATTATTAATGATAGTATTTTCTTTTTATCACGCAACCATGAAGGTTCAAAGGATTGCTCGCAAGATCAGTTGGTTTGTACGTTTTTGGCTAAACCAGGTGAATCATGGAAAACCTTATGTATGGGAATTTTGTCATACAGCACAATAAAGTCAAATGGTAATTATTATGACCAACTTTTAAAAGATTCAGTCTATTGCTTTAGTGTGATACCAAATTTCGATTATACTGGCAATCTTTCATTATCTGAGTTCAAAGTCAGTAAAAAGTATGGATTTATAGAATTTACACGAGCATTTAGATCAGCTATAGAGGATACAAAAGTATTTTGGGTTAAAACTTTATATTATCCCATACTTTATAAGGATAAATAGAATTTATCTGATTTTGTTTGTAATCATACGATTATGACTAACGTTTTCATAACTCGTTGATTTACAATTGCAAGTTAAGATCGTCAGTTGTGATTTCAAATTTAGTAATTAATCGCTTCATTGCAGCAATTTTCTTTCTTTTTTGATCCACAAACTGATATTCGGTTAATGGGATGTAAGGAACTCCTTTTACCACCATATTCCAAATAATCACAGCAAGTTTACGTGCTGTAGCTGATATTGCCGATACACGTCCTTTTCTGTGTGATATTCTTGCAAAGAAATTAGAAAGTGCTGTATCTTTTAAATTACCAATAGCATTGGCGGCATTTCTTAATGCAATTTTCAGTCTGTTACTGCCTTTTGGTATTTTGTTGCTTAGCACTTTTCCACCACTTATTTTATTATTTGGCGAAAGTCTAAGCCAACTGGCAAACTGCTTTG
>Ga0163147_10001387_pt1 | contig 37164 bp, 33 predicted proteins | sample OliLakLV19MP6G1_FD_148597 | JGI IMG/M metagenome (GOLD analysis project Ga0163147, IMG submission 148597) | Freshwater microbial mat bacterial communities from Lake Vanda, McMurdo Dry Valleys, Antarctica- Oligotrophic Lake LV.19.MP6.G1 | ecosystem: Environmental > Aquatic > Freshwater > Lake >...
CGGCATACCAACGCCCCGCCTTATAGACAATGCGAACGGTCTTGATCGTGCCCTCGACGGGACGATGCCAGCGCACACGCACACGTCCGATCCCGAACAGCTTCAGGCGTCGTCCGTCGATTTTCACACCCGTTCCGTATTGCGGAAAGTTGAAGCTGTGGAAGCGGTTGCATCCTTTGTAGCGCGGATAACCCGCCTTTTCACCCGCTTTGACGCGACGAAAGAAGGCTTGATAGGCCTTATCCACATCAGCGGCGACGGATTGCATGGTTTGACTGAACACAGATTTGGCTGCCCATGCGAACGTCTTGCGGTAAAGACGCGACTGCTTCACTTGGTCGTATTTAGTGACGTTGCGCCCTTCCAACTTGTACGCCCATGTACGTTCGGAAACGCACATGTTATACCAGTGGCGACAAACCTTCAGCACGAGGAACAGCTGCTGTTCCTGCGCGGGCATCGGATACAGACGGTATTTGAATGCTTTGAGATGCGTTTTAGAATTGCCCATGCCTTAACCCTTGTCGGTTGGAGAGCCAGTGGGAGCTTCTACTCCGCGACTGGCATTCCTCGTATTATAGCACAATTGAGCGATAGGCACAATGCTACGCCTTATATCCCCTGCCTGAAGGCAGAGGTTTTACGGCGCTTTTCTGATAAAACCGACGCCCACGCATTCGCACCGTTGACGATGTGACATATTCCCCCAGCTAAAGCCGGGAGCTGCTACCGTCAATGTGGCTGCACCCCGAAGGATGTCTGACGACCGCTCTGATAGTCCGTTGATGCCCCAACGGATTGAGATTTTAAAGACTCTCACGTCCGGTTTTCTCTTAGACACGTTGAATATTTTACGAGATGGACTACCCACCTCAACGCCGTATATTCAGTTGTTAAAGAGCCGCATTGGACTATCTTTTCTACCATCCCATGACAGGCTTGTGTAGTCTTTCGTCCAACCGTATTGAAAAAAAGTGTAATCCAAATGAGCGATCACCACAAGGGCAACGTGCGCTTTCATTCAAGCGCTAAAGCGTAAGGTTTTACCGCGCCAGACTGATATAATGAAGGCAAAATTCGGCACGGTTTAGGATTGACTCGTTGTGACCGACCCGATCCGCTCGACGCATCGCGTCAGCTTGCTCGTTTTCATCTTCGCACACTTCGCGCTCGCGGCGCTGGTCAATTTGGTCTTCTTCGCGGCGGATACATTCAAGCCGCTTACCAGCGCGACAGGCGGCTTATTCACCGGGTCGCTGCTGGTCAACCTGATTCTGATCGCGGCGTTGATTTGGCTGGTGATCGGGCGTATCGGTGGGCTGCGTCCGTATGATGTCGGCTTGATCGCACGACATATACCCGCGGCGATTGGGTTTACGCTGGCATTATGGGGCGGCGCGCAAATCGTCCACGCGGTGTTTGGGCTGCTGTATCATGGCGAAATCGCGCCACAACCGGTGTGGCGCAGTGATGGCGGCGCCATGCTGATCGGCTGGTTGATCACGCAGTTATTGGGCAATGCGCTGTTTGAAGAAATCGCTTATCGCGGTTTTTTGTTCCCGCAAATGTATCTGCGCCTGAACAGTATGGCGGATAACCCAAGCGTGCGATTGGCATATTCGGTGATATTCTCGCAAGTGTTGTTTGCACTGTCGCACATCCCCAACCGGATTTATCTGGGCATGAACGCACCGGAGATCGGGTTTGATTTACTGATGTTATTCGGCTGGGGAGTGCTGTATACGCTGATCTATCTGCGTACCGGAAACTTGTTTTTGGTCGTCGGCGTACATGCGCTTGGCAACGCACCGACGACCTTTTTCAAAACCGCGCCGATGCTGGAGATGGGCGGCGGATCGCTGCTGATCTATATCCTGACGATTATCGCGTTGTTCGGCGTGCCGTTGTATAAAGCATGGCGGGCGCAAGGACTGCCGCGCGTGTATGAGGAAGACGTGCTGGAAGCGGAACTTGAGAACGAATTTGTCCGCGATGGTTATTGAGCGTGACCCCGCGAAATTGGGACACCGCGACTCGAAATGGGCGTATAATAAGGTATCAATGCAGGAAGTGAGTATCAACAATGTTCGACTACAACAAGCGTTATATATATCTTTCGACGCCGCAAAATGGTCAGTATGAAAACGTCATTCAGTTGGTGCGCGATGTACTGCGCCGACATAACATCGAACTGCTGACGATATCGGACGTGGACACGGGCGACGACGTGAAGTTGTCCGTCAAGCGGTTGATCGAGCAATCGAGTTTAGTGATAGCGGAAATTTCGGATTTGAACCCGAATGTGATGTATGAAGTCGGCATCGGGCAGGGCTTGAATCGGCTGATTATGCCGTTGGTACGACAGGATGTGAAGACGATTCCGGTCGATCTGGCGTTGTTCTGGACGGTGATTTATGACCCGTCGGATTTGCGTCAATTACCCCGTTTGATCGAGCGCTGGCTGGATACTTATCTACAGGACAAACGGGAAGCGGTATGAGTCAAAAAGGCCTGTGCTTCTTCCTGATGCCGTTTTTGCCCCATGCGGGCTATTTCTACGAGTACTTGAAGCAGCACATTGAAGCGACGACCGATCTTGAGTGCCGCCGCGCCGATACATCGAACGAATCGGTGCCGATTATCGACGAGATCAGGCAGTCGATTCAACAAGCCGACGTGATCATCGCGGATTGCACGGGCGCAAACGCGAATGTATTTTACGAACTCGGTTATGCACACGCACTGAACAAGCCCACGATTTTAATCACCGCCGATAAGCCAGAACATACCCCGTTCGATGTGCGCCATTTGCGCTTGATCCTGTTACAAGAACCGGAGCGACTGCTGCCGCATCTCGATGACGCGCTGCAATCGGCGCTGGCACAGCGTGTGAGCGAAACCCTTTACGCCAAGGCGCTGGAATTATTCGAGGCGTTCCGACGTGATCAGGATGTAAGAGCGGAGGTGTGTTCGCTGCTGGAATTTGCCGCACGCTTGCGGGGCGCGAGCGCAAAAGCCGATTTGCCATCCGTCAACGATGACGCGCGGTTTGCCAGTTTCGTGCTGCCGTTGATCATCGCCAATTCAAGCGATTTGACGGTGATGCGTCAGATTATTGGCTGGGTCGATAAAAAGACGGCGTAGGGGTTGGCGACGATTACTTTACCTTCCAAACACATTATATGCTCGGTTTCGACCGACAATAAATATCGAACCAATCGACCATATGATGCAGCCGATCCACGCGATGCGCGGGTTCGCCAGAACGCGATTTCTCGTGTCCTTCACGCGGATAACGCAGTAATTTGACGATGCCGCCTGTGCGGTGTACGTACGCGAACAACTGCTCCGCTTGTTCGATGGGGACGCGGTAATCCTGCTCGGCATGTTCGATCAAGAGCGGCGTCTTGATCAAATGGGCGTAGGCAAGGGGCGAATGTCGCCATAACTTTTGCGAATCTTCCCAGGGTTCCGCGCCAAATTCGCCAGAGATCAACGATGGAACATCGGTCGTGCCGTAAAAGCTGAGCAGGTTGTATACGCCGCGCTGCGCGATCGCCGCCTTAAATCGATCGCTGTGACCGAGTATCCACGCGACCATATAACCGCCATACGAACCACCCGTGATCGCCATACGGTCGGGGTCAACAATGCCGTCCGCGATCATGAGATCGACGCCGGTCATGATGTCGCGCATCGCGGTATCGCCCCAGTCTTCATGGACGCCCTGCATGAACGCCTCACCATAACCGTCGCTGCCGCGTGGATTGCAGCAAAAGACGACATATCCACGTGCTGCGTGCAGCTGCCATTCATGAAACATGCTCGCTTCGCCTGTCGCCCACATGACATGGGGACCCCCATGAATATTGAGCGCCAGCGGCATCTTTTGCCCCGCCTGATAACCGACTGGCAAAAGATACCAGCCTTGAATTTTGACGCCCGCATCGGATTCATACCAGCGGGTATGCGTCGGCTGGATGATCACGTCGTCCAAAAAAGGTTGGTTAAAATGGGTAAGCTGGCGCATCGAGCCGCCATGTGGGAGATAAAACAATTCGGGCGGACATTCGGGCGTGCTGGCGACATAAACGACACCGCCCGCGTCCGCGTTCAAAAACGTAGCGCGGAAACGTCCATCAATGACGGTACGAGTCGTGCCGTCGGGGGTGACGGCGAAAATCGGTCCGTCGCCATGCCAGCTTGAACTGAACACGATCTCGTTGTCTGGCGTCCATGCCAGAAAATGCGCGCTGACATCGAGCGTCGTCGATAAATCACGGACGGGCGTCGACCCTTCCGCGTCGATGACGGCGAGATGCGTCAGCCGTTCGGTAACGGGGAACGCGCCATCACGTGGATAATGGGTGAAAGCGACCCATTTGCCATCGGGCGATGGTACGGGCGTAAAACTGGTCATACTGGCGTCGGTGAGCATTACGGTTTGTCCATCGACGGCGCGAATTTTGAAAAGCGCGCTGGTACGGTTCGGTTCATCAGTCGATGGATCGACCTGACGGGCAGTATAAATAAATTGTCCGTCGGGTGACCACAGCGGCGGTTCGTGATTGGCTTCGCGATGCGTACGGCGACGCGGGAGCGGATCGGCTTCTGATGTATCAACGGTATAAATCTGGGCGTAGCGTTCGCCGCTAAAAGTGGTTCCGGCGCGGTATGGAATGCGCCAGGCAGGATACGGATCAAGCCGTCCTTTGTCGTCTTCTTCGCGGCGTTCGGCGCGGTGTTTGATATCGAGCTTGTCTTTGGGCGGATCGCGTTTTTCATCGCGGTTTTGGTCTTCGCGGGCGCGTTCGTCGGCGCTGGCAGCGCTCAAAAATGCGAGCGTTTTGCTATCCGACGACCACGACGGTTGAGTCGCACCGTTCAACATGCGTGTGATCTGACGGGCATCGCCACCGGGCGCGGTGACAGGGATGACATAAATCTGCGCTTTGCCATCGGTGCCGCGTCCACTTTGAAACGCGAGCATGATGCCATCCGGCGACCAGGACGGAGACGAGTCTTTATCACCTCGTGTTATCTGGATCGGGTCACCTCCCGCGACAGGCACAACCCAGATATTGCGGACGTAATTGTTGTGAAAAGCGTTCGGCTGCGCGCGTGTGAACGCGATCCACTGCCCGTCCGGGCTGAGTTTCGGGTCTTCGAGCGTGACGATACGGTACAGGTCTTCGGGAGTGATTGGGCGTTTGGGCATAAGAGTCGTCGCGTGTTGAATAGATAAAAGGAAGGAGATGACTATCGAGCGTTAAAATTTATGGATAGCCGAGTGAAAAATATAACGCAAAAGCATGAAGGCACACAGAAGAAAAATTATAACGATTGAGCGCTTACACAAACAGGGGTGAGGAAATTCCTCACCCCGTTGCACACGTTATTCCTGATTTGGTTCGCCATCGGTGACTTCTTTGCCGACTTCGACCACTTTATCCGCCACCTCGATCAGCTTGAGGACGACAGTTTGCCAGACGGGCGGCAGCGCTTGATACAGCCGTTCGGCGTCGTCTTTGGCGCGTTTATCGATGCGGCTGACGAGGATCAACGCGCCGACGGCGATGCCGAGCAGCACGGTATTCAAGATCACGAGCAAGACATCGGTTGTGGTCACGAGGTTAATCTCCTTGATTGTGACAGTATTCAACAGCGCGAGCAGCATATAGGTCGCGGGCATGGGTTTAGCTCCTTGATTGAGAAATTGGGGTTATGGTTGACACGCAGGCATGGCAGCGTCAACCTCTATGGGTCGTTGTGCTACCTTTAGCGGCGCGTCAATCCAACTGACACAGGACGACTGTCAGCGCCCAATTGCTGTTATCGGTGTACGGGTCATCGACAAAACGAAACGTGAACGCTGCACCCGTGCCGGGCAAGGTTAACTGATAGACATGGTCGGGTTTGTACGACTGCCCGGTCGGATAGCTGCCATTGATCTGAAAACCATTTTGCGCTGTGGGCGATCCCCATCCGCCGAAGCTGCTGAAGAACGCATCGGCATAGTGATACACGGGCGGGCTGCTATTGTGGATCAAGCCTTCGCCGCTCACCGTCAGACGATAGTATTTACCCGTCTGTGTAATGATCGATCCGGTGGCGGTCGCGCCGCTTCTGCAATCGACCAACAGGGTTTCGCTGGCGGTGCAGCCCAAACTTAAATCGGGCGTGCCGCCCCCCATCACGCTCATGATCACCCACTTTGAGCCGTTATAGATCAACATTGCCAGTTGATTCGGGTCGGTGAGCGTGATATCGCCCGCCGCGCTCCACAGATTGCCACTATCATGCTTGAGCGTGACGGCGCGCGCCGCGCTTTGCGACCTGAGCAAGAGTAATTTGCCCGTGCCACCGTTGGCAATCGTCTCAAGATCGTCGGTCGCCGCGCTGCCTTCAGTATCAACGCTCATTAATGTGCCGCCAAACGTAATGCCGCCGCCAGAGATCGTCACGCTGACGAACGAATTGCCGAGATCGGTGATGTCCTGCCCGATGGAACCATCGAGATTGAGATAGACAGCGTTGGTCATGAATTTGTCCTTTCTTATGCAGGCGGGCGAGTCTGAATCCCGCCCCTACAAATCAGGCGTATGCTACAAGGCGATGGCGGCGATCACTTCGTAGATTTCGACGCTGACTTCGACCGAACCGCGCCCGCCGGAACACGTCAGCTTGACCTCGTGTTCGCTTTGCAGCGCGCCGCCCGCCAGCACCGCCGTCGTGATATCGACCTCGAATGTGGTCGCGCCGCCGCTCCCTGCCCATGCGCCGCCCACCCCCGTCGTAATATCGACGCCATCCACGAACAGGCGCACATTGATCGGAGTCACGCTGTCTTGCTGCAAGCCATACGTGAGCGCGTGTGTGTGATCGGGGACGCTGAACACGTGGGCATGATCGCCCGCCGCGCCCGTTTGCAAATCGAGATCGCCCGTTTCGCTGTCGCTGGGCAGCAGCACATGGGCGTTGGCGGCGCGCACCGCATCATAAATGGTGATATCGCGCCAATAGTACGCGCCGGAAGCGCCCGATCCATCTGCGCCGACGCTGTGACGATGCGCGCCCGCCGTATTCGTGCCTAACCCGACCAACCCGCCGCCCGTCGCCGCCGTCGCGGTCGCTGTGAATGGGCGTGTCTTGATTTTGAGCGTACAGCGGCTGAGCTTTTGCGTCGCGTTGGTCAACCGTACTGGAATCAACGCCGGATGTGATGGATCGATCAGGCGGTCATAGACATAGGCGACACGGTTGAAGTAGCTGGTCACGCTCAGCCCATCGATGGTGATCGCCTCCAAGCCGCCGATCTGCAATGGCGACGCGTCTTCAGGATGACGATCGACGCTGCTCAATGTCAAATCGGTAGCGACTCCGGTCGCATCGACGCGCTCGGTCACACGCATGACCCACAAATCGGCGTCGATATCGAGATAATCGACGATCGCGCCATCCTGTTCAACGACGCCGCGATACAACACATGGACTTTATCGCCGGGTCGAATCGCGGTTGTGACGCCGCGTACACTGACTCGTATCGTGTCCTGGCGCACCGCGTAGCGCGTCAGCCATGCCGCCGCGACATCGTAGAGCGCGTTCGTCGCATGTTCGAGGTCAGCGGGACTGTTGCTCAGCGGCGCGATCTGTTTGAATTTACCGAACCGTTCGATGACGCCAAACGTGCTGACGCCCGCCGCATCTTGCAGGTAATACTGCGGCACGCCGTTCGCGCCCGTCACGCTTTGAATCGCGTACGGCGCGGTGCGCGTGCTGTTCTCCAAAGTCAACAGGGCTTCGCCGATGCCCGCGCCGACCGGATATAAGCGCGTCGCGGCGGCGGCGCTGCTTTGCTCGATCTCGATGCGTTCGATGAGCGCGGTCGCAGAGTTCAGCGCGGTTTGATCGTGCAGCGCGCTGGCGCCGACCAAGCGGACACCCGCTAAAGCACCGAACGCCCCGATTTCGGCGGTGTTGGGCGTGCTGCCCGCGCGGATGTGTAAACCTTGCGCATCTGCCAGGCTGATTAACGCGCGCCAGACGCTCATGCCGTCAAAACGTGCATCGGTGATCGTGCCGCCGCTCCCACTCGCGCTCCACCCACTCACCAACGCGGTCAGCGACGATGCGATATACGAGGGCGTTTGTTGGCTGTAGGTGCGTCCCAAGAGTGTATTGACACGCATGAGCGCGTCGAGTTCGTCCGCGCCTTCTGCGATGCGCCACCATGCGGCGGCTGATCCTTGCGCGCGCACATTGCGGATGACGCCGCCGCCCAACGCGCGAACGCTTCCGGTATGATCAACAGCGAAAATGCGCGCGCGGCGTTCGTTGGTGAGCAGTTCGAGCGCACGCACATCTGTTCCCGCTGCTGTGAGCGTGATCCGCCCGATGGTATCGAGTCCGCGTGTGATTTCGGCGCGGGCGAGCGCGACGGGTCCGCGCCCAACGCGGGTTATGCCGTCGGCGTTATACAGGTCTGCGTAGAGGTACATAAATACTCCAGTGTTTTCGGGCGATCCGTTCGGTCGCCCCTACATACCCGCCGTTGATCGGTCAATACCATGTGTCATCCCAACGCAGTGCGATATCAGCGGTCGCGCCTGTATTCAAGGCGACGCGGATCGTATGCGCGCCCGGCGGCAGACGAAACCACGCCGGATGTAACGCGCTGAACGCTGATCCATAGGCATCCGCGCCGTTGAGCGTCACGCCCCACGTACACGGGTCAATGATCAGGGTCGCGCCGTCGGGGATCGCCCCCGCATACGTGATTTGATCCGCGACAAGTGCGCCATCAAGACGCTGGATCGTCAGTGTCGTCACGCCGCTGGTCGCAGTGACGGTGATCGTCGGGTAGGCGAACGCACTGCCGTTGGCTGTGCGCGTAAAATCGGTTTGCGCGCCAGAACACGCGTACGCTGTCCCACTCCCGACGGGCGGGGTGACGCTGAACCAGCGCGGAGTCACTGCGGCAAACGTGAGCGCCGTTTCTTGATGCGTATCGGTGCGCTGTGCGTACACTTCGGGCATATCGATAGTGAGCACACGCGCGCGCGTATAGCGCTGTTGATCGGGCGCGGATTCAATTGTCAATCGCTGTGCGCCCGCGCGGAGCAAGCCTTTGAGCGCATCGCGCGCGGCGTTCATGGCGGTCACATCTGCTTGTTTCAACCACAGCGCGACGTCGATGCGCCCCGCCACGTTGACTCCGACGCCGCTGCCGTCGGCATCGAGCGCGCCGTTCAAACCGGGCAGCGCGATCTCATGTGCGGCGACCTGTGCGAAATTATCACGCCAACGCGCACCGCTATCCGCGAAGGTATAGCTGCCAAAACTGATGAGTTTGGTCATGTTGATCCTTTCGGTTAAGCCCCGCCGTCGGTTGAAACCAATTGTTTCAACCCGCTGCGCCGTAAAACGGATTTGGTGTGTTTAGAACGTGGCGCCCAACATCGCGTTGTCAAGTGGTGCGTCGGCGCTGATGGTTTCGACGACGAAGCTGACCAGCGATTTGGCGCGATCACGCTTGACCTGGACGCGTGTGACCAGATATTGACCGCGATCACGCGGCTTGCCGGATGCGCTGCCTTCGATGCCATAGTCGATCCACACAAGTTGACCAGGACGAAGCGCTGTCAAAACGACCGGCGCTGCGCTGATGTCATAATTGATCGTCATCGAGAAGCGCTTCCGCGCCATGCCCGCCACATACTGGCGATAGCTGGCTTGAGCGCCCGCCGTCACGTCGATGAGGTCATGGAGCGATTCATATTCAACCGCGATGACATGGGTGCTGATGTCGAGCGTATCGAGCATCAAATACAGGTTCTGGTGTGCCAGTGTTGCCATTGATTTATCCTCGTTTTTGGGCAGGTCTAAAACCTGCCTTTACACACACATCGCGTGCCATGTGCCGACAGACGCCGATCTCGTTAGCGCGGTTCGACGACGGCGCGATACGCGATGACCGCTTCATATTCTGCGACGCCATCGACCAATACGGCGCGCTGTATCATGCCGCCGCGCGTCATGGTCAGAATCACCCAGTCATAACCGCTGTCAAGTGCTTTCGGCGTGTCATAATCGGCGTCGTCCAACAGGTCGTTGATCCGCCCCAGACATTCGATCAGCGAACTCAGGCTGTCGGCGGCGCAGGTCACGCGCAGTGTGAGCGCCATGACCGAGCGCGTGGCGCGTTCAATGCGCCTAAGCTCGGTGACGGCATACACTGCATAAGGAAGCGTCGATCGTGATGGTGCCAAATCGACATACGCACGGTCGCCCCATACTTCGGTGATTTCGGTCAAGCGCGTCCGCACTGAACGGTACAGCGCCGCGATTTCGTGTTCCATAAGAAAATCCTGTTCTGGGCGACGCGCTGAGTCGCCCCTACAATCGGCGTGCCAGAATCGCGCTGACAAATACGCGATCCGTCAAGTCGGTTTCGACGCGCACGACGTGATAGATCGTGTTGTTGATGGTGACGCGATCATCGACACCGAGTTCGGTATCGTGCGGTAATGTCAGCCGATAGGTGGATTGCAAGGTTTCGCGTCCGTTGATCAGCGCGACCCCACTTAAATCGCTGCGGCGCGCGGTGATCACACGGCACGCGACATCCGACGCGATCAACGCCCACGCGCGGATCGCGTCGCCATACGCACCGACGGTGTGCATTTCGCGCTCGATAACACAACGCTCGGTTAAAAAGCGCCTGCCGATGCGCCGCAGTTTGTTCAGCAGGTCATCGTCCATACCAGTCCTTTCGGTAGTTCTAACAAGAGATGCAAAACCGCACCCCACACGGAAGGGGCGCACGCGCCAGCGTGCGGGATGAGGTTCATAGCGTCCGTACGGGTTGGTGTTATTTATTCGGCGTCGCCATCGACGCGCGTGGTCTGCACGATATGCGCGCTGACTCCGGCGACGCCGAACGCACGCCGCTTGAGCGCGAGCACTGTTTCGTAACCGCGCCGCGCCGAATCGTGATCGACGCGCAGCCAATCGGCTTGAAATGTCGGCTGGCTTGTCTGTGCGATCATCGATTCGAGCGCCGCGATCACCGCTGCCTGCCAGCCGCCGCACTCGGTGATCAGCGCATCGAGCGCTTCATCGGTGAAGATCGGCGCATCGGCATCGGTATCGCCGATTTGAAAACGCACGCGGTCACGGTCGCCCACGAACGGTGTATAGGTGAAGGTCATCATTCGTCCCTTTGCGTTGATTTCACTTGATACTCGCTGCTCGGTACTAAAAGAAGCGGTCGAGTGCATCGTAACCGACCGCCGTGACTGGCTGCACGACGAGCGCGCCCAAACTGCCGCCACCACTCGACCATGCCGATTCCATGATCGGACGAATGGTGGTCGCGTCGCTGAAAATCGGTTCGGTCTGCGTGCTGCCACGCTGTGTCCATACCGTACCATTCCAGTCGTTCCAGCGAATCAGCGATGCAGGACTGACGACGATGCGAATGGTGCGCGTCGCGCCGCCGATGATCACCCCGGCATGAGTGACCGTCGTGGCGTATTCGGTCGTCACACCATCGACGACTTTATAGGCGCGCAGCGCGCCGCCCGATGTGAAACCGACATAGTGATAGTTGTTCGCATCGACACGCCGCCATTGAAAGCCCGCATTACCCGCCAGTATCGCGGGCGCGGTGATGGTGAGATCGATGAATGACGCCGCGCTGCCGCTGTAATCGGTATTGTTCGCCGCCGTCGTGTTGACGACCGCAAAGCCGCGATCCTGCGCGAACGCGCCGCCGAGATCGACGACGCGCACGGTATCGATACTGCCGCTGTTGTTCATGCTGCCGAACACCGGAATCAGCGTTGACGGGATTGTGCCGTTGTGCTGCCACAGCAGCGTCCAGGCTGAGAACGGGTTGCCACGCACGTAATAGGTGATCCCGTTCGGCTGGATCACAACGGCGATACGATATTCAACCGCCGCCGCCGCGCCGCCGACGACCTGTAGTCCCGTCGTAGCATAATGCACGCGCATGATGGTCGTGGCGGCGATCTGAACCCCATACCGCTCACCCGACTCAAAATTGGCGTTCGCGGTCGGCTTCCATCCAATGCTCCAGCCCGAACTCCCAAGCGTGGCAGCGGTCAATTTGGTCAAGACCGCGCGCCCGTTGATTGCCGTCATTGCCGCCCCATAAAAGCCGAGATCGCCGCCGACCGGAGTCGCCTGAGTCGGCACGATCAGCGCGCCGGAGTTCACGCTTAACTGACCGTCGGTTTGAACCAGCGTCAGCGTCCCTGTCGGTTCGCTGGTACGCGGACTCGCCAACGGGGCGGCGGCATCGGTCGAAAAGTCGTCGCGCAGCACATAGGTGATCGGCGGGATGGTGACCGCCGCCGATTTTTTAGCGATCCGCCGTTTGCGGTTGCGGGTTTGTGTCATCGGTTAATCCAGCCACACCGTGATACGCAGCGTGAGGTCGCCCGTCGTCGCATAGGTGATCGCGCCGTCGCATACCCAGTAGGCGTACACACGTCCATCGGATGCGACATAATCGATACCGACATCGCGTTTGATTGCGACCGCGCGTCCGTTGATCGTGGTGTATTCGTTCGACGCCAGCGTGACGATATCGACTAGCTTGCGCAAATCGGCGGCGGTCGGGGCAAACGGCGCGTTATCGGCGATGATGGCGGGCGGCGCGCTGAACAGATACAGCTTGCTCGCCGCTTTTTCGTCGTCGCTGTCAATGACGGTGACACGGCGGATCGTGCCGCCGCCGCCCGCGCTGTGTACATCGAACGTGAGCAGCCCACCGATTACATCGCCCGCACTGTACGCGCCCGCTGTGATCGTTGGTGTCACATCGACCATGCGCGTATTATTGAAAATTGGCATATTGGTTCTCCTTTGTGAGTACGCAGTAGCAGGTACTGAGTGCTGAGTTAAAAGCAGCGATTTGTCCGTCCTTTTAGCTGCCCTTCGCTCAGCACTCGGTACTTCAGCACTTGGGACTGGTCTTAAGCCGCTTCGTGACCGTACAGGAACGACCAGCTATCCCAGCCGAAGCTGTAACGCGCGTAACCACGAAATTTGTGGACGAGCGCGTATTCGTTGTTCGCGTCCGCCGTAAATTCGGGGCGCACACGCCAATACCAGTTCAGATACAGGCTCGCCATGCGGCTGTCGATCAAGAACCAGTTGGTGGAGTCGCTCAAGAAACGGCTGACGACGACGCGATAGCCGCGATTGATGTTGGCGTCGTTATTCGCGCCGCCACTTTTCAGGCTCGATTCGACGATCACCTGCGCTTCGGCTTCCAGCTCGACGGGCACCAGAATCGTGTCGGGCATAACGGGAAGCGGGTTGCCGCGGCTGTCGGTGAACTTCATCATCGCTTCTTTGCTGGCGATGACCGCGTCATGCGTGAGCGCACTCGTGCCTTTATTGCTTTGTGTCGCGGTCAATCCAGGCGCAAGCGGATGATCGGTCGCGCACAACGGCTTGCTATCCGCGCCTGCAAACGCCGTCGCAAACGCATTGTTGAACACGCCCGCCGCATGTTTTTCGATGGTGCGGTCGAACGACAAGCCGAGCATGGCGGCATTGCGGCGAATCACGTTGTATTCATCGTCATCCAGCAGCACACGTTCGACCGCCATGCCGAGCGCGTATTCTTTGTGCTGGTAGCTGGCGGTATACAACGGATCAAAGCTGTCGTATTCCAGCACGCCGCGATACTCTGGCACATCGCCAAAACTGCCCATGCCCAGATTGCGTTCGACGGCGCGCGTCGAGTTTTGTACGTTGTACAGCGTGGTCAGCAGACTTTCGCCAGGCGTCGGCGCGATTTGTTCCATAAACACCGCGCGCAGCGCGACTTCCAACGCGGTCAAATCGCTGAGTTGTTCTCGTGTCATCGGGGTGGACATGTTGGGTGATCTCCTCGTTGATTTTGCAAATGAAGTGACGAGTAACGAGTGCGGAGGTAAAAGCAGGAACTTTCGCTCCTTTTACCTGCCCTTCACTCAGTCCTCGTTACTCAGCATTCGGTACTAACTGCCAATCTCGACGAACGCACAACGTGTGAACGTCACGTATACATCGCTGCTGGTTTTGCCGAGCTTCACGATCAGCATCGAGCCATTCGTGCTATCCGCCACATCGACTTTCTGCGCCGCGGTGATGTCGTAACGGCGTGCGCCCAATAGCGTGCTGGTCGCTGCCGCCGATGCGACCGCGCGCCAGACTTGCGCAGGCACAATCGGCGAGACGCGCACGAGTGTGCCTGCGGTCGCGCTGGTGCTGTCTTGCGCCATGACTCCAAGCGGAATCGCCGTCGAACCTGTCGATTTGATCACCAGCCCGCTCGAAAGTTCAACTAAATCACCGACTTTGAGTGTTTGACTGGTGGCGACCGGAAAATCATGCACCGACGGCACATCATCGCCGCCCGCCAGCGTGTAGGCATAATCGAAGTTCCCCATGCGGTTGTTCTCCTTGTATGGTTCAGGTCTTGATCGTTTATCGTTTTGCCCGCGCGTATTGTTCGGGCGTCACGCCCATTCTGGCGGCGATATCCCGTTCTGCCGCGCTGATTCGTACCGCGCGATTATCACCGCGTGTCCCCGCGTCCAACATCGGCGCGCGCGGAGTCGTCAAGACTGATGCGTTCGCATCCAACCATGCCAGCGTATCGAGCGCGTCAGCATACGTCGGCACAAGCGCACGATACGCGTTCGGCAGCGCAGCCACGCGCCGTTCGACGGTCTCACGCAAGTAGGCATCGAGTCGATCCGCACGTTCAGCGCGCGGCTTGAGCGTTTCGCCCGTATGCTGCGCCGCTTCAAGCTGATACCGTTCGTGCACGCGCTCGGTCTCGGTGCGCGTCGCGTCGTCTTTCAGCCGCTTGATCTCGGCGCGCCGCCCCGCGCTTTCCTGGCGCAGTTCGCGGATCATGCCTTGCGCCCATGTCGGCAGCGCTGCCACATTGCCGGGGATGGTCGTCTCGGCGTTGTCGGCTGGCGCGATGGGGGATACGCCATCCACCGAACCATCAGCCATCGGTTCAGGAACAGAGTCGATTTGCAGCGGCGACTCGGTGGGTCGCCCTTCGTTAATGGTTGTCAACAGTGCGTGCTGGTCGTTCATGGTTTCTCCATTGATGGACATTGATCGGGCGCAGCACGCTGCTCCCCTACACAAATATTTGCGCCTTCGTTTTTTATGTTTTCGTGGTGGCGGGCTGCCCCTACGCCTGCGTGCTGGTATCGGTCAGCGCGGCGATTTTGGCGTCGTCGTAACCGAACACAGGTGCGATCAAGCGTAAAAATTCGGCGCGCCCGACTTGATCAGCGACGCTGAGCGCATCGCGCAAACGCTGACTATCGTCGCGTGCTTCGGGCGATGCCCACTGCACGCTGAACTGTGCATCGAGCGGCGCGTTGTCGAGTCCGTACGCCGATTCGATGCGCGCGCCTACTGTCAGGCAGCGACTCCACGCGTCTCCAGCTTTGATTTGGAAACGCCTCGCCTTACCGATCAAGCCGACCTCGCGTTGTTTGAGCGATTCGCCGCTCGCATCATCCGCGCCAAATTCTGGCGACGGCGTGCGCGTGATGCGCCCAATCTCGCTGGCGAGATACCGCGCCATATCGAGATAAGGCATCAGCTCACCCTGGCTGAGCGTGCCGATGTCGATTTTTTCTTCCGGCGTCAGCGGACGATCCGGACTAATCGCCATCCACATGCCCGGCGCAAGATCGGCAGGCGGCTGCCAGCCAACCGCGTAGCGAATTTGAAATGCGGTCAGTTCTGCCGCCATGACCATGCTGTACAGCGTACGGTTGAGCGCATTTTGTACCGGAATCGCCGTTTCGATTTCGCTCGTACCGTACATGCCCCAACGCCGCGCACGATGCCGAAAATGGATGACTGGCACGCCAATGGGTGTTCCGTCACGCATCAACCAATCGACGACGCCGGCTTGATCATCGGTTTCGTAGGCGCTCAAACTGCCGCCATGACCGATCCAGCGTTCGATACGGTCGGCGTAATACACGTTGACACGGGTCTCGTCACCCACCGACCACACTTTGATCGCCGCAGTTGGTGCGCGTGCGGTAGCATTTTCGTACAGCACCATCATGCCGTTTTCGCCATCGAAACCTGGCTCATGACACCAGCGCGTTTGCCCCATCGCATCGACATACGCCATGACGAATGTGTCGCCGTCGATCAGTGCTGCTTCATGAACATCGCCCTGCATCCCGTCGAAGCTGGAGGCGCGCAGCCGATCGGCTGCCCATAAACGCGCGGCGTCGTCCGCCGTATCAATGCCGACCACGCGCAGCCGATCCGCCAGTGTTTGCACGACGGTATCCATATAGTTCAAACAAAATTCCTGGAGCGGGCTGCCCGTTTTGATGCGTAACATACGCCGCATTCCGTCGGTCAAATCCTGCGGATGATCGCCCGCGACATAATCGCGGAAGAGCGATACTTTTTCGGCGCGTGCAATCTGTTCCGCCGCCCATGCGTCCACCGTCAGCGTTGATAAACGCCCGCCCGCGCGCATCGCTTCGCGTACAGTCTGTAATGTCATGTGCGCTCCTCTCATTCAAAACCGCTCATTTGTTCTCTTCCGAGTATAAAGAACAGGTCAAGCAACCGGATTCCAACGTTGAGCCAGGCGGGTGTTCGTTTTCGGTTAGATGACCTCTCTCTTTATGTCAATTTTCGCAATTTTGTTCTTATTTCTCACTCAAAGAATTAGGAATCAGGATCAAGGCAGCATGTTTTGAGCATTTACCAACTAAAATAGAATCAGACAGGGGCGGCATCAATCGATGCCGCCCCTGTCTGTTTATCTGAAAAGCGCCGTAAAACCCCTGCCTTCAGGCTACAGGACACGACAGTTTTAATAAAGAAGCCTTTGGTTTAAGATGAAGTCACCATAACCTATCAAAAAACCAAAGGCTTTTTCATTGTGCGCACATTTCATCGCGCTGGTACAGCATTTCGCCTTTCTGGGGGCATGGCAAAAACGAGGGTTAGCGTGGTGGTGCTGCGGGGTGTTACAAGCGCAAAGTTGTCAAATGACCTGATCCGCTGCTTGTTGGGCTTGCAGGTGATGTTTCTTTTGCGGGTGCAAGGGACTGTCCGTTTACGCCGTCCACGCCGTCCGCTGTTTCGTCGGGGACTGCGTTGGTTGCGCCAACACCTCGCTGATTTTCCCCAAGAGATGCACCCGGATTTCTTCTTTCGCCCCGATGCACCTCTCTTGTGTTAAAACTGTCCTGTCCTGTACCCTGAGGGCAGGGGGTGAGGGCTGAAAACGAGGGGCTTGCGTAAGGTGAGTTATCTGGAAAGCGCCGTAAAACCCCTGCCTTCAGGCATGGGATATAAGGCGTCGGTCTTATGTTTTTTCTGCTGAAATAGGGTATGGTGAAAGGAGGTTAAGGTACGAGACGTAAAAATCCGACCTCGATCATAATCGTGCTTTAATGCAAAACGGATGGGACGCATCCGTGAACGATAACGTAGCGCCTCTGCCAACGCCGTAAGGCGACGGTAAGCGCAAGCGTCGTTCAGAAGCCCCTGCCTTTAGGCATGGGAGCGTCACTAAAGATGAAATGACAAAATCGCGCAACTGACTTTTGTAAAGTGATCACATTGTCGTCGGATAACACCTCTATCCGCGTCGATTTATCGGCGCTACAATGCCCCGTCATGACCACATCACACACTGCTTTTATTCCGTGCGCTGTCCTCATCATCGGCGCAGGGTTGATGGGGCGCTGGCACGCCGCCGCCGCCGCCCATGCTGGACATCGTATCGTCGCCATCGTCGATGCCGACGTACGTGCGGCAGCACGGTTGGCGCGTCTTTATAACGCCGCGATTTTCGCGTCGGTCGATCTTGTGCCGCCCACGCTGGTCTCAGTCGCGCATATTTCTACACCGCCCGAAACCCATGCCGACCTCATCCGCGCCGCGCTTGATCGTGGCTGGCATGTCATCAGCGAAAAGCCGCTCGCCATGACCGCCGATGAAACGACGGCGCTTTACGACTTCGCGCATCAACGCGCGCTGCGGCTGATGCCTGTGCATCAAATGCCGTTTCAGGATGGCGCGCGGCACGCGCTCGAATCGCTGTCTGCCGTCGGACAACTCATCCGCATCGATGCCCGTTTTTATTCGGCGGGCGCAGCATCGCGCGGTGACGCCGATACGATTGCCGCCAATATTCTGGCGCATCCGTTAAGCTTAATTTACCCAATGCTGACCGCTGTGCGAACCGTTCCCCGCGATCCTGCTGCTTTGCAGTCTGCGAGCGAGTTAGACAAACACGCGAGTCTGTTTTGGCATGTTTTGCGACCGCTTTCTGGCGATCTGCACGCGCTGACAATGCGTGAGGGTATTGCTATCACGATCCACATCAGCATGAGCGCCCGCCCAACCCGCGCTGCACTGGAAGTGGTCGGGTCGCGTGGCATCATCGTCCTCGACCTGTATCATGGATACAGTGTTCGTCTGCCGGGCGCGGTATCGCGCTGGCATAAAATCGCTGCCCCGTTTGACCACACCTCGCGCATATCGACGAGCGCCTGGGTCAATTTAGCACGGCGCGCGGCACAGGGCGAATGGGCTTTTCCGGGTTTGCGTCGCTTGATTGCTGCATTCTATGATGCACTGCGCGCGGGCGGTGATCTGCCGATCACACGTGCCGAAACTGAGTGGATTGCCATACAGCGCGACGCGATTTTGCATTCATCGACACTTTAGGAGCTTTTCCCATGCGTTTTGGGGTTAATGCACAGCGACTGGCAGGGCAGCGCCTTGGAGTCGGGCGCTATCTTGAATACATGCTCAAATACTGGTCTGCCCAGTTGCGCGCCGATGACTCGCTGCATATCTACGTTGAACAGCCGTTTGATCCAGCATCGCTCGGTCTGGGCGATCGTGTTCATGTGCATCATTTGACGCTTGCTGGCATCAGGATCGGTGGCAAAGTATGGGAAAATCTGCTCCTGCCCACCCGTGCGCACGAGATCGATGTCTTGTTTGGCGCAGCGTATTCGCTGCCGCTGCTCTACCCAGGCAAAAGTGTACTCGCGCTGCACAGCGTCAACGAGCAGCAAAGTGGCGCCCATTCGGCATGGTATGCGTTCACGTATGAGCCGATATATCGAGCCAGCGCCCACAAAGCGCCTGTCGTTATCGTACCGAGTGAATCGGTCAAGCAGGATGCCATCGCCCGTTATCGACTCCCGCCCGAAAAACTGGTCGTCATTCCGCAAGGCGCGGATATGTCGTTTACGCCCAACCGTGATGCTGATGCGATCCGCGCGGCGCGCCTGCGTCATATCGGTTCGGATACGCCGTATATTGTCTGGGTGGGCAAATTATCGCAGCGCCGCAATATTCCGATGCTGCTGGAAGCATTCGCCCTGTTCAAGCGGCGCGGTTTTCCGCACAAACTGCTGTTGATGGGTCCCAATCACTTGAATTTGCCGCTTTCGGAGATCACCGTTCGTCTGGGAATCAGCGGTGACGTGATCCAGACCGACGGCAAATTTACCGACCACCGTGAACTGATTGCGGTGTACAACGCCGCCGATGTGTACCTGAATATGTCGCTCTACGAAGGCTTTTCGATGACATTGGTCGAAGCGCTGGCGTGCGGCGTGCCGGTCATCGTCAGCAAACGAGCGGCGCTGGCGGAGATCGCGGGCGAGGCGGGCATCTTGATCGACGACATCACGCCAGAAGCATTCGCGGACGCGCTCGTGCGTGTGCTGAGCGATACGGCTTTATCCGATTCTCTGCGCCGCAAAAGCATCGCCCGTTCCGCCGCGTATCGGTGGGAAGGTTTTGCACAAGCGACATTGGATGTACTGCGGCGAGTCGCCAACGCGTAGAAACATAACGCAAAGGCGCAAGAAAATTATTTCGTTGCGCCTTTGCGTTTAATCTTTAGCTTTTCAAAGATGGGATCGCATCATGAAAGTCATCATCCTTGCGGGCGGTATGGGAACACGCCTCGCGGAAGAAACCAATGTCAAGCCCAAGCCGATGGTCGAGATCGGTGGTCAGCCGATTTTGTGGCACATCATGAAGCATTATGCCGCACACGGCTTGACCGAATTCGTGATCGCGCTCGGCTATAAAGGCGATGTGATCAAAGATTATTTCTTGAATTATGCCGCACGCCGCCGCGATTTCACCATTCGGCTGCGCGACGGGATGATCACACCGCACCATGACGACATGGAGGATTGGACGGTGCATCTGGTCGATACCGGGCTTCAAACCGCCACGGGCGGGCGGCTGCGACGACTCAAGGCGTGGGTCGGTGATGAACCGTTCATGATGACGTACGGCGACGGTGTTTCGTCGGTCGATTTAACCGCGTTACTGGCGTTTCATCGCGCGTCAGGCAAAGCCGCGACCGTGACCGCCGTGCGTCCGCCAGCGCGTTTTGGCGGCTTGTCGCTCGATGGTGATGGCGTGACCGAGTTCGTGGAAAAACCGCAGATCGGCGAAGGCTGGGTCAACGGCGGCTTTTTTGTGCTCGAACCGCGTGTGCTGGACAGCATCGACAGCGACGATACAATCTTCGAACGCGACCCGCTCGAACGGTTGGCGCGGGCGCGTCAGCTCGCCGCATTTCGTCATATCGGCTTCTGGCAAAGCATGGATACCTTGCGCGATGTGAACTATCTTAATCAGCTCTGGGGTGCAGGAGACGCGGCGTGGCAGACGTGGAGCTAAGATCGTGGCACGGGCGGCGTGTGCTGGTCACAGGCGCGACTGGCATGATCGGGTCGTGGGTGGTCAAAGAACTGCTGGCGCGCGGCGCAGATGTATATGCTTTGGTCATCGAGTCGTCGCCTGCCAGCGAGTTTTATCGCGGCGGACATGATGTTCAAACGACGATTGTCAGCGCGCCGCTTGAAGATTATGCCGGTCTGCTGCGCATCCTGAACACGCACGAGATCGAAACGGTTTTTCATCTCGGCGCGCAAACGCTTGTCGCCGCCGCCAACCGTGCCCCGCTCGTCACATTTGAGGCGAATATTCGCGGCACGTATCACTTGTTGGAAGCGTGCCGCGTGTTATCGCCCTTGGTCAGGCACATCGTGGTCGCATCGAGCGATAAGGCATATGGCGATCAGCCCGTGCTGCCCTACACCGAAGACACGCCGCTGCAAGGCAAACACCCGTATGATGTGAGCAAAAGCGCCGCTGATTTGATCGCGCAAAGTTACGCGCACACCTACAAGCTGCCTGTGACGATTGCGCGCTGTGGCAATGTCTACGGCGGTGGCGATCTCAACTGGAGTCGCATCGTGCCCGGCACCATCCGCGCGCTTTTACGCGGCGAACGCCCGGTCATCCGCAGCGACGGCACGTATCGGCGCGATTATGTCTATGTCAAAGATATTGCCGCTGCCTATGTGCGCCTTGCCGACGGCTTCGATGATGCACCCGACGACGTGATCGGCGGCGCATTTAACTTTAGCGGTGAACAGCCGCTCACCGTCCTGGAGATCGTCGCCACGATTCAGCGGTTGATGAACCGCGCCGACCTGACGCCCGACGTGCAAAATACGGCATGGGGCGAAATTCATGATCAATATTTATCGTCGGCAAAAGCGGCGCGCGTGCTCAATTGGCATCCGACATATGCGCTTGACGACGGCTTGCGCGAAACGATTGACTGGTATATCAATTTTCTCGGCGTGCGCTACGATGCCGATTAAATGATCAGCCGATTCAAAATCCCGCTGATCGCGTTTCTTATCTCGCGCTTGATCATTGTGCTGGCGATTCACCAACTGGGTGTTCTTGGGCTGACTCGAACACGTCGTACAGTCGCCGCGCGTTGTTATCGCGGTCGAAGCGCGCGCGCACATGCGCGCGTCCGCGCTGAGCCATCGCGCGCGTTTGATCCGGCTGATCGATCAAGCCCCGAATCGCGTCCGCGATGGCGATGGGAGTCGGTTCGACACAGCGCCCCGTTTCACCGTCGATGATCACCTCTGGTACACCGCTGACCGTCGTGCTGACCGTCGGCAGTTCAACCGCCAGTGCTTCGATCAAGACGGTTGGGATGCCGTCGCGGTCGCCGTCAGGCGCAATGATGCACGCCAGCGCGAACACATCGGCGGCATGATACCGTTCGACGACCTGTGTTTGCGTCATGATTCCCGCGAATGTTACGGCGTCGGTCAAGCCGAGTTCCGTCGCAAGCGCGCGCAGCGCGGGCTCCAGTGCGCCGCGCCCGATAATGTCTAATGTGACACGATAGCCCGCCGCGTGCAGCGCCGCCACCGCGCGGATCAGCACGTCGTGTCCTTTTTTGGCGATCAGGCTGCCGTTGCTCACGATGTGCGCGTGCCTGGGAATCGGACGGCGGATTGGTGGCGGGGAGAACAAATCAAGACTAATGCCGTTATAGACGACGTGTAACTTCTCCCCCGACCCGCTCTGCGTAGGAAAAGGGGTGAAGCGTGTCAGATAGCGGCGGTTGTACGCGCTGATGCAGACCACGCGCGCCGCTGATTCCAGCTTGTAGCGGACTGAACCGTTGCGATTACGGGGGCTGTCATCGTACAGATCGAAGGCGTGAACCGTGACCGTGAACGGCACGCCTGATACTTTCGACGCGATCAACGCGACAGTGGCGGGCGCGGTCAGAAAGTGCGCGTGGATGTGGTCGATCTTATGCGCTCTCACCCAAGCGCCAATCATTAAACCTTTGGGGATATTTACCAACAGCTTGATCAACGCCCACATGCTGACGGTATGCCCGATCATCAGCCGTAGGATAACGCCGATCAACGACGGCTTGCGGATGATCTGGGCGAGCGCTGTAATCCATAACCACAGCGAGCGGATATTGGGACGCATCAGCCGATTCAGGAACGCGCGTTCGGTCGCGTGCGGCTCACCATCGAGCGAGCGCCAGATCGCGGCGATATGAATGTCCGCGCCTAGTTCGGTCAGCGCGGTCATCTCGTTGGCGATAAAGGTGGTGCTGACGTTGGGGAAGCGCGACAGCACGTACAGGATACGGCGCGGATAGGTCATGGGTGATTATGATTCCGGTGGATGGCGAGCTGCGAGAGATTTTATTGTAATTTCAGTGAATCACGAATGTTCACCAGCCCTCATCCCCCGAAAAAACGCGCTTTTGAAGTCCCTCGCCCTGAGGGAGAGGGATTTAGGGTGAGGGCAAAAACACGGTTTCGTGATTCACTGAATTTATTTCCGGCGTGACGATAAATGCTTGTATAGAGTGTCGTATGCCGCTGCCATTGCCGAGATCGCATAGCGCTGCACATCATCGCGCGCTGCGTCGCCATACGACTGGCGCGCCTCAGCATTCTCAAGTAAAAAGCGCAGCGACGCAGCGAAGGCGTTTTCGTCGTCGGGCGGCACCGCGAACCCGCGCAGACCGCTTTCGACCAACACGCCTGCGTCGCCCACATCGGTGACAACCGCCGGAATGCCCGCCGCCATGCCTTCTAAAATCACGTTGGGCGTGCCTTCGTGATCGCTGGTCAGCGCCAAAATATCGATGTGGCGGAGCAAACTCGGCACGTCGTTCCGTTCACCCATAAGCAGCACACGATCCTGTAAATCCTGGTCGCGGATCGCCCCTTCAACGGCGGCGCGTAAATGTCCGTCGCCGATCATGACGAAGCGCGCGTCGGTATCACGTAAAAGCGCTGTGATCCGCACAAAGCGGAGTGGATTTTTGCGCGCTGCCAGCCCGCCGATCTGCGCGATGACGGTTTTGCCGCGCCACGACGCCGGGAACGGATACGCGATGATCGGCGCGGACGTGATACGCTCGATATCGAGTCCGTTTGCGATGACATGAATTTTGCGCGGGTCGATTAAATGGCGCGCGGTTGCATCATGCGCGGCAGCGTATGAGTTGGCGATCCACGCGGCGACGCCTTGATTCAAGAAGGGCAGCGCGCGCTGAAACCAACGCGGGTAGATCGTGGGGATGTTGCGCTCCCCGACGACGAAACGACGATGACCGATGATCATCACCGCGATACGTCCGTACAAACCGCTCACGCCATCGAGAAAAAGATGCACAACATCCGGTTTTTCGGCGCGCAAAACAGCGATCAAGCGGAGCAGACGGCGTAGATCAGTATGCGAACGGCGTTCGAGTTCGATCACGGTATGACCAAGCGCGCGAATCGGCTGCACCCAATATCCACCCGGCGAAAACACCACGACCGTTGCGGGGTCGGCGCGCTGTGAGAGCAGATAATACAACTGCTGTTCTGCGCCGCCGCGCGTCAATTGACCGATCAAATAAACCAGTTTCAAGGCAAAAATCACCGAGTCCGTGTATGCTGAACAGGATATTGGGTCATCTTATCGAACGTGGGGTCGGGTTACAACAAACGCGAAACACAGAACATACCTTACGCAATGCCCCTCGTTTTCAGCCCTCACCCCCTGCCCCTTTCCCTCAAGGAGAAGGATTTAGGATGAGGGCAATCTGCGCAAGGTGAAACACGTAACACAAAGGCACGCAGACACAAAGAAATATAATGGGCGGCAGCGACCAGAGGTAAAGATGTTCATGAGAAGCATGAGACGTTTATTGATCGTGATGAGTGCAGCGATGATCGCCGCGTGCCAAGCCGCCGCGCCGCCACCACTGCCCACACCCGAAAACGATGGCATCAGCCGCGCCGCCGCGTCGAATCTGGCGATCATCGAATGGGTACGCAGCCCAGAAAATATCATCTTTCGCGCCGATGTCGAAGGTGGATACGCGGCGGATTCGATTCGGGGCAAGCGCGATGTACCGAACTGTACGATTTACGGCGATGCGCGCGTGGTGTGGGTCAATGAACTGGATCCGTTTCGTCGTGAAGTTTTGTACGACCGTCTCGCGCCCGCCGTGATCGCGGATTACATCGCGTATTTGACCATCAACGAGCGTATTTATACATTTGCAACGCCGACCGCCGCCGTGCCGGTGTACGATGCCGTGGTCGAAACGATCCGCATCAACGTCAACGGCATTGATCAGCGCACCGATGGTTTTAGCGGCTGGGATGGCGACGACGACTGGTTCCGCCGCGTCCTGGCGGCGTGTCGCTCGCTCAGCGGCACGCCGATACTGTTTGAACCGACCAACGGCTGGATGAGCGCCATCGAAGTACCGTATGTACAGGAAAACCCCGCGCTGACATGGGATGTGGCGGTGACGGGTCTCGATCTGGGGGAAAGCGCGGCGCTGGACACACCGTTGTGGGTGACAGGCGCCGCCGCCGTGCAAATCTGGCGCGCGCAAAACGATCAGCCGTCACGGTTCGTCTTTCAGCAGGGCGAGCGTTATTTTCAGGTCGCGCTGCAAGTGCCGGGAATCAGCCGCAACAGCCCATCCGCGCCCTGAAATAGGCTGATTGCCCCTGCCGTTGCCGCTCACATCGTCGTTCAATGATCGCATTCAACCATGAGTGAGGGATGGAATGCGACGATTATTCGGTATGACTTTCGCGCTGGCGTTGATGCTGGCAATCAGCGCGTGCGCCGCAGTTCCGTTATCGGGTAACGGGTGCGCTGTCAACCTGGACGTAGGGATATCGGTCACGTTCGTATCGACCGATGCGGCAGGTGTGATCACCAGTTTTGCGGGGAACGTTGGGGCGACGCGGGCGGGCGATATTCGGATTCGCGCGGGTGAGACCGATCTGAATGTGACCGAAGTCAACGTGCGGCTGCGCGATAATCCGCCGCTCAACACGCCGTTATCGTATGATCCCACCGCCAGTTATCAGGATGTGGACGCACTGCCGATGCAGTTCAGCAGCATCGCGCCAGATGGATTCGCCTTACAAGGCGGTACCGTTGTCGTCACCGCGCTGAGCGACAGCGCGATCAGTTTGAATATGACATTCACTCGTTTTGTTGCCGATGGCGTCGCGGAAACACTGTTTATCGATGCGCCGAATGTCCCGTTCCAGGCGTGCAGCGCGTCGTAAATCGCACGTCCGTTGTAGGGGCGGGTCCGAGAAGGTTAATAACTCACCTTACGCAGTTTTCCCCTCACCCCAACCCCTCTCCCACGCAAACGGGGAGAGGGGAGAAAAGCTAAATACCGCCCCCAACCCCATCATTAATCATTGTCATGCACGCCGACGCTGATCCCCGAACACGCGCCCGCGCCTTGCCAAACACTGGCATTGTTACTGCTATCCGTGCTGTGAAAAATCGTCGTAAACAGCGGATCGATCTCATCAAGCGCGTCGTTGACCGCCGTAACGGTGAAGCTTCTGCCCGTATTCCAATTTGAGTTGTTGAACTGGCGGCTCACAGGGCTGACCGTGATCTGCGCTGCATCGAAGCCAAACGGGAACACAGTTACAGTTTCGCCAGCAGCAGGCGGCGCGCTCAGGCGCACATTGTATCCCTCGCTTGCGCCGCTTTCGGTAACGCCAAAACCGAGATTTGTCCGGCTGACCTGCACACACACGGCAGGTGGCGCGGTCGTCGCCGTTGCGCTTGGCGTGATGTTCGGGTCGGTCGTCTCCGTTGCGCTTGGCGTGATGTTCGGGTCAGTCGTTGCCGTTACGCTTGGCGTGATGTTCGGGTCAGTCGTTGCCGTTGCGCTTGGCGTGATGTTCGGGTCGGTCGTCGCCGTTACGCTTGGCGTGATGTTCGGGTCGGTCGTCGCCGTTGCAGTGGGTGTTAAATCGCTCGCGAGTGTCGCGGTCGCCGTTGGTGTCTCAAGGGTGGGCGACGCCGATCCTGTCACCGTCGGACTCGGCGTCGCTGATTCAAAAGGGATAGTGGTCTCGGTCGCCGTCAGCGGGATCGTCGTAGGAGTCGCGGTCGCCACACCAACGGTCGTGTTGGTCGGCGTCGCATTCGGGTCAGTCGTATTGGTCACCGTCGGCGTGATATTCGGATCGAGCGTGTTGGTCGGCGTCGGCAGCGTTCCAGTGCTGGTGGGCGTGGGCGGCGTCGATGTTGCGGTCGCTGTCGGCGGTGTCCCTGTGATCGTCGCAGTCGCGGTTGACGTTGCCGTCGGTGGCGTCCCGGTGATGGTCGGCGTGCTGCTCGGTACTGCGGTGACGACGATGATCACGGCGGTATTGGTCGCCGAGATCGGCGTTTGCTGCACTTCATACGCGCCAATGTCCGGTGCGACGCCGCTTAAGCGTTGATACGGAATGCCATTATCGACACCGCGCGCGTCGAACGGGATCAATTGATTGACGATGCCGTCGCCGTTGCGGTCGAACACGTCGAGCGCGAGCAAGCTCGCGCTGCCGCCATCGATGGCGGGGCTGCCCGGCAAAAGCGCGTGTGTCAGCACATCGCCGCCGTTGTTCGCCAGCCCACCGATGTTGGCGGCGACATTTTGACTATCCCCTGCTGCTGTTAAGCCTGTGCACGAAAGGTCACTGCTCAGGTTCGATCCGCCACTGGTGATCGTCGTGCCGCAGTTGCCACCCGGCAGGTTTTCTACCAGCAGCGCGTTAAACAGGCTGATGATCAACGACTGCCCCGTACCCGGCGCACCCACCCCCGCGCCTGATGCGGCGGTATTACGGGCGATGGTCGTGTTTCGCAGTGTAACCGTGCTGGTAAATTGTCCGTTGACATACACACCACCGCCGATCTGGTCAGCGCTGTTGCTGCTGATCGTGCTGTTGGCAAGCGTGCTTTCGCCGCGCACTGTGATCGCGCCGCCTGTATCGGCACTGCTGCCGCTCACCGTGCTGTCATACAGTGTGAGCGCCGTCGCGTTGATCGAGCCGCCGGAGGATGCCCAGTTGCCATAAAACGTGCTGGCGATGATCACGGTTGTGCCGTCGGCATACACACCGCCGCCGTTCGCCGCGTTATTCCCGTTGATAACACTGCTGCGGATATCGAGTTCGCCAGTGCTGTAAATCGCGCCGCCCGATGCCGACGCCGTATTCGACGTAAATTCTATGTTGGCGACGAACAGGCGTCCGGCGCTGTTGATCGCACCGCCGTTGGTGGCTGCGCCGTTCGAGAGCGTGACACCTTGCAGCAGCAGTTGACCGGATGTGTGCGAGATCAAGCCGAACAAGTCAGCACCGGCTCTGCGACGGATCGTGAGCACTTGCGCCCCCGGTGCAGTGATGATCACATCCTGCGTGATGGCGGGCAGCGTGCTACCCAACTGGATAACGCCGACCACAGAAAAACTGATCGCGTCCACATCGGGCAGCCGCTCGGCGTTCTGGATCGCCGCGCGCAGCGAACACTGTAAATCGGGCACGTTCAGGTCAATATCGCATAAGTCATCGTTGATGTTCGCATCGGCAGCATCGCTGACCGTGTTCACGGTGATGACCGCCGCCTGCACGGGCAGCAGTGTGAACAGACCGACGCCGATCAACAACAGCGTGAGCAAATAACGAGTCCAACGTCTCATCAGCAAGTCCCTTCATTGGGTGGCATTATAAATCGAGATGAAAGCCAAGTATTTAACTTGCACTTTTAACGATCTTTTGCATCATACGCCCAAATGACGAACGCCGACACCACCGAGTTGCCTGTGGTGGTTGTCGATTCAAACGTTCAAATTGACAACCTGAACGAGAACGGCGGGTTGGTTTCAAACCTGTTAGAAAATTCGTACCAAACCTCACCCTGAAGCATGACGAGGGTGAGGTCAAACGCAGCGATCCACTACGCGACGACGGGCGTATGCACAACCGCGATTTGTTCGCTCAGCGCCCACAGACGTTTCGCGTCCGCATCGTCGTATGCCGCCGTGGATGGACGCGCCAGGCGACGATTGTCGTAATACCCGCCGCTTGCCCCGTTCACATCCGGCGATGACGCCAGATAGATCGGCGTTTCAGCTCCCTTGTCAGGCGTAATCATGAGTCCTGTCAGGCGCATGATCGGCGACATAATCTGCATTGATAGTGACGCGATGCTGGTCTTGCCTTTGAAAAATTGGCTGTTCACCACGCCAGGATGCAGCGCGTTCACCGTCACTTGATCCGAGCCAATACCGCGTAACGCCAGCTTGCGGACGAGTTCCATCGTGAACAACAGATTCATCAGCTTCGTACGTCCGTAATGCAGAAAGCCCTGATAGCCATGTTCAGCTTGCAGATCGTTCCAGTTCAACCCCGAAAAACGGTGCGCCTCGCTGCTGACATTGATGATACGGGCGGGCGCAGATGCGATCAGCGTATCGAGCAGCGCGGTTGTCAGTACAAAATAATTCATGTGGTTGAGCGCAAACGTCATCTCCAAGCCTTCGCTCGTCACCTGACGAGTGGTGATCAAGGCACCCGCATTGTTGATCAACACATCGATGCGTGGATGCGCCGCTTTCAGCCGCTCGGCGAGCGCGGCAACCTGTGCAATCTCGGATAAATCGGCGATCTCGCCCGTCACGCGGTCATGTCCCGCGTGCGCTTTGATCTCGCTCACACTGGCAGCGAGTTTTTGCGGGTTGCGCCCGACCAAGACCACGGTCGCGCCCATACGCGCCAGTTCGCGCGCGGTGACTTTACCAATACCGTCCGTCGCCCCTGTGACGACGACGGTTTTCCCATTCATAGCGCTCATGTTCGATGTAGTCCTGATCTTTCATAACGATAACTGCTTGCTATAGTACGTGCGGCATGTGAGGCAGGGATGAACCCCATACAAGACGTTCATCATTTTGTCGAGGCGAATCAGCACGTCGGACGGTCTGTAATGGCGATAGTTTGCAGCGCAAGAATCGGATAGCGTGGATAGGTGCTTACGCGTACTTGTGGAAAGCGAGACGACCCGTATGAACGCAGTGAATGCCACTACGCCCAGCCTTCCGAAAACCGATTACCACGCCGCATTGGTGGGGCAAGTTGCCCGCTACATCCAGGATAATCCCGAAAAACCGACCTCTCTACTTGTCCCTTGCCACCGTGTCATTCAGGATGGCAGCGATCCGGTCGATTATCGTTGGGGCAGCGACCGTAAAGTCGCGCTGCCCGACCAGGAACACATTGTCAGCGAAGGACACCAGGACTAAAAATATGATCCGCGATGCGTTGTTGTTATTAACTCACCTTACGCAGATTGCCCTCATCCTAAATCCTTCTCCCTCAGGGAGAAGGATTTCCCCTACCGCGACGGTTTTTCACCCCTCAGCCCTGAGGGTTAGAGGGGCAGGGGGTGAGGGCTGAAAACGAGAGTCATGCGTAAGGTGAGTTACTCAATTTCAACGCTACTGGCTTAGTCACAGGATAGGCATTTTGGACTGTCTTATCGCCTCGTCGGCTTATCGTCTACAACTCCCCCTCTACACTCAAAATCTCGAACATTTCAAACCAATTCCCGGCACGCTGACGCAAAAGCCCTACTAGAAGCATTTCGCGTTATCTGGAAAGCGCCGTAAAACCCCTGCCTTCAGGCATGGGATATAAGGCGTCGGTCTTATATTTTTTCTGCTGAAACAGGGTATGATGAAAGGAGGTTAAGGTACGAGACGTAAAAATCCGACCTCGATCATAATCGTGCTTTAATGCAAAACGGATGGGACGCATCCGTGAACGATAACGTAGCGCCTCTGCCAACGCCGTAAGGCGACGGTAAGCGCAAGCGTCGTTCAGAAGCCCCTGCCTTTAGGCATGGGAGCGTCACAATCACCTTCCACTTTCATTTTTGATGATCTTTTTTTCACTGTTTTCAGGAGTCCCATCTCATGTCCGAGTCGCCGGAAATCCGCAACGCGCTATCCGCGCTCAATACACGCAGCCGCACACTTGTTGCGGGCGTCGATCGCGCCGCCGCCCGTTCAATGCTCAAAGCCATTGGCTTGACCGATGACGATCTCGCCAAACCGTTGATCGGCATCGCCAATACGTGGACGGAGATTGGCCCGTGTAATTATCACCTGCGCCGCTTAAGCGAAAAAATCAAAGATGGCATTCGTCGCGCAGGCGGCACACCGTTGGAGTTCAATACCATCACCATCAGCGACGGCATCACGATGGGGACGGAAGGCATGAAGGCATCGCTGATCAGCCGTGAGGTCATCGCGGACTCGATAGAACTGGTCGCGCGCGGCAATTATTTCGATGGCTTAATCGCGCTGTCGGCGTGCGATAAGACGATTCCCGGCACGATCATGGCGTTGATCCGGCTCGATATGCCATCGCTGATGTTGTACGGCGGCTCGATTGCGCCAGGTAATTTTCGTGGGCGCGATGTCACGATTCAGGATGTGTTTGAAGCCATGGGCGCGTATGCCGATGGGCGTATTTCGCTTGAAGAACTGACAGAAGTCGAAAATTGCGCGTGTCCGGGTCCTGGCGCGTGCGGCGGACAGTTCACCGCCAACACGATGGCGATGGTGGGCGAGATCATGGGCATCAGCCCGATGGGGACGGCGGATATTCCGGCGATGAGCGAAGCGAAAGACGATATTTCGATTGGCGTCGGTGAATTGATCCTGAAGTTGATCGAGCATGACATTCGTCCGAGCCGTGTGATCACACGCACCGCACTGGAAAACGCGGTCGCGGCGATCGCAGGCAGTGGCGGCAGCACCAACGGCGTATTGCACACGCTGGCGTTCGCGCGTGAGGCGGGCATCGATTTCAGCCTCGACGATATCGAAGCGATCAGCAAACGTACGCCCTTGATCGTGGATATGAAACCGACGGGTAAATACACGGCGATTGACCTGCACAACGCTGGCGGCATTCGATTAGTCACGCAGCGCTTGCTCGAAGGTGGGTATCTGCACGGCGATGCGCTGACCGTGAGCGGACGCACACTTGCGGAAGAAGCCGCCAGCGCGCACGAAAGTGTTGGACAGGCCGTTATACGCGGGCTGGACAACCCGATCAGCGCTAATGGCGGGCTGCATATCTTGAAAGGCAATCTGGCGCTGAACGGCGGCGTTGTCAAGCTGAAGGGCACAGAACCTAAGATATTTACCGGTCCCGCGCGCATTTTTGAGCGCGAAGAGGATGCGTACCACGCCGTGCAAAGTCACATGATCAAGTCGGGCGATGTCGTCGTCATCAGATATGAGGGTCCGATTGGAGGACCTGGAATGCGCGAGATGTTGCAGGTGACAGCGGCAATTGTCGGGCAGGGTTTGGGTGAACATGTCATGTTGATCACCGATGGTCGTTTTAGCGGCGCAACGCGCGGCTTGATGATCGGTCACGTCGCGCCCGAAGCCGCTATCGGCGGGACGATTGGCTTGCTCCGCGAAGGTGACATCATCACCGTCGATGTCGAAGCGCGTTATCTCGGTGTCGCGCTGAGCGATGCCGAATTAAGCGAACGTCGCGCCGCCTGGCAGCCACCGAAACCGCATTATGTAAGTGGTGTCATGGCGAAGTATGCGCGGTTGGTCGCGGGTGCAGAAGACGGCGCGGTCACGAACAGTAAGAATGGATTAGTCCGTTCCTAAATCAAAAGTACGAAACTTGGCAAATCATCCCCACATCGTCGCATCGACGGCGACCAATGGCAGTTCGAAGCCAAAGAGATTGCCTTCTTCAGGCACGGCACTGAACAGCGTGCGTCCCCCATGCCATTCGACAATCTGCTTGACCAGATAGAGCGCTACGCTCGGTTTGGTCAGGATGGGTCTGTGTGTCGGTGATTGCTGCGCGCGCGGCTCGAACACGTGCGCCCGCTCGGATTCCTCGATGCAGATGCCCGAATCCTGCACCGAAAATCCGCCCCATCCCTGACCCGAGTCGGTCACGACATAATGGGCAATGATGATCGTTCCACCGTCGGGCGTTTTCTGTAAAGCGTTGTTCACCAGCGTCTGCATGGCACGGTTGAGCAAGGTCGCCTCGCCCTCGATCATGCCGTGACCATTCTGAATATACGCTTCGACATGCTGATGCCTGGCGGCGACATCCGGCGATGCACGTGTCAGATTGACAATCCCCTGCGTCATCTGATCGAGAAAAATCATGTTGCGCGGCAGTGCATCATCATTGAACATCCGTTCAAGCATGACACCGTCGTTGATCATGTCGTCGATCTGGTCGATAGCGCGGCGCATGCGCATGTAATACGCACGCTCTTTATCGCTCATGTATCTATCGACACTCTCCTTGAAAAACTCCAGATAGCCGAGAACGACCGTGAGCGGGTCATGCAGACCATGCGTGATCGTGCTGATCAATTGTGCCTTAACCGCTTTATGCTGCTGCGATGGGCTAAAGGTGAGTTCATCGGTGCGCGCTGTGATGGTATTGTCAGTATCCGTTCGCGAGGCGACCGTTTCATCTTGAAGTTCGTTGTTATTGTCGTAAGGATGAATTGTCATCATGCATCATCTCCATGAAGTGCGCCGTGCGCCCACGATTACTATATAATCTTCATAAATATAACAAAATGCATCCGCAATCGAAAGGGGACTAAAGTACACTTATGATGAGCGCTGAATAATAGGGTAATTTCCCGCTCAAAACGACGATATTAAGTTCGGGTATCAATTATCAGTGAGTTTGGGTATCAATTATCAGTGAGTTTGGGTATCAATTGGATTTAACCGAAGTTGATCTTTTTCAAAACCGTATTACAATCGAAACACCATCCAATTTAGTGCATCTGAGGTGAGTCATGGATCAAACGATCCGCCCCCTCGCTCCACCCCAAACCGAACCCACGACAGCGAAAGCAGATCTGCTTTCGTTTGAAATCTGGCTCGTCATCATCACACTGGTAGCGCTGATAGGCAGCGTGACTGGCACAGCGCTGGCTGCACCGCTGTGGTTGATCATGCTGCTCAATCTGACCGCATACGCGGCAGGCGGGTATCACGGCGTCGTCGAAATTCTGTTGAGTTTTGGCGTGATAAAGTCATATGAACAAACGCACGCCGATTCATGCTGCGCGCGCGAAGCGGATGAACCCGCCAAACTCAATGTCGATCTGCTTATGATTTTGGCGGCGCTTGGCGCGGCAGCGATCGGCAGTTGGCACGAAGGCGCGCTGCTGCTGTTCCTGTTCTCGCTCAGCAATGTGCTGCAAGGCTACGCAATCGGTCGCAGCCGACAGGCGATTAAAGGCTTGCTCAAGCTGTACCCAAATCAAGCGACGATCAAGGACGGTGACACGCTGCGCATCGTCGCGGTCGCGGCGATTCAACCTGGCGACGTGATCCTGATCCAACCCGGTGAACGGATTCCGGTCGATGGCATCGTGTGCGCTGGAAGCTCGTCAATCGATCAAAGCCCGATCACAGGCGAGTCGATTCCAGTCGATAAAACCAGCGGCGATAAAGTCTTCGCTGGGACGCTTAACCAGCAGGGCGCGCTCGATGTCGAAGCGACCGGACAAGTGCAAGACACCATGCTGTCGCGCATCATTCAAATGGTCGAAAACGCGCAGGATAGTAAAGCGCCGACGCAGCGATTTCTCGAAGTCTTTGAGCAGCGCTACGCAGCGGCGATTTTGATCGGCGTCGCGTTGTTGATCGTCGTGCCGCCTGTGCTCAATCTGGTTGATTTTGAAAGTAACTTTTATCGGGCGATGGTCGTGCTGGTCGCCGCCACCCCTTGCGCGCTCGTCATCAGCACGCCCGCCGCTTTTATCAGCGCGATCGCGTCCGCCGCACGGCGCGGCGTTTTATTCAAAGGCGGCGCATATTTAGAAGGGCTTGCGGTGATTAAAGCCGTCGCCTTCGATAAAACCGGCACGCTCACGATGGGCAAGCCCGCCGTCACCGATGTCATCGGGTTTGGCGCATGGACGGAGGAGCAGGTACTGCGTCTCGCGGGCAGCGCCGAAGCGCGCAGCGAACACCCGCTCGCTAAAGCGGTGACGATGGCGGCGCGCGCGCGCGGGCTGACGTTGATCGAGCCAACCGATTTCAAGGGGCTGCCCGGTCGTGGCATCCGTACCACCCTTGAGGGGATTGTGGTCGAAGTCGGCAGCCCCACATCGATGGAGGCAGAGGGAATGATATTGAACGCCGACATTATCCAGATCATCGAGCGTCTGGAAGGTGAAGGCAAAACTGTGACCACAATGCGCCGCGCGGGCGATGTGATCGCGGTGATTGCGCTGGCAGATCAAGTGCGTCCTGCCGCTCGACAAATGATCGCCGAACTTAAACGCATTGGCGTGCAAACGGTCATGCTGACGGGCGATAATCCCCAAGCCGCCGCATCGATCGCGCGCTCGGTCGGCGTCGACCGTGTCTATGCAGGCTTACTGCCCGACGAAAAAGTCGGCATCATTGAACAGCTTCAGCGCGAGATCGGCGCGACCGCGATGGTCGGTGATGGCGTCAACGATGCGCCCGCGCTTGCAACCGCCAGCATCGGCATCGCCATGGGCGCAGCAGGCAGCGACGTGGCGTTAGAAACCGCCGACGTGGTCTTGATCGGCGATCGGCTTGAACTGATCCCGTTTGCGATCAGCCTGAGCCAGAAAGCGCGGCGTGTGGTGTGGCAAAATATCGCGTTCGCGCTGGCGGTGATCGTCATCCTGCTCATGAGTGCGTTCCTGATCGATTTGCCACTGCCGTTGAGCGTGCTCGGTCACGAAGGCAGCACGATCATCGTCGTTATGAACGGGCTGATTCAACTGCTGCTGATCCCGGAATTTGTTCGGCGGCGCGATGCGCGAACAACCGCGCCCACAACACGCGCGGACGCATTACCGCCGTCGGCGGATCGATCACGTGCAGCACGCGCAGAAACGATTGGCTGATCGTGAGGCTGTGCGGCAAGCGCGCGATCAACCAGTCGTTATAACGATTGAGCAGTTTATAAACCCCACGCCAGCGCACGCCGTCGGTTGTGGGGTAACGCGCATCTTCTGTCACCGCCATCAACCACATGGGCGCAATCGTGCGCGCCAACTGCCGCTGAAACGCCAGTTCAAACCCATTGCTTTCCTGCGCGCGCAAGTGTAAATCCAATACTTGCGCGCCTAATGCCGCCGCGGTCATGCCTTGTCCATAGACCGGATTGAACGCTGCGACCGCATCGCCCATCACGATCAAACCGCGCGGCATCCGCTTGAGCTTGTCATAACGCAGGCGGCGATTTTCGGTGCGGCGATAGCCATAAATCGGCGTGAGCGGGGTAGCGTGATGCAGCGCCTCACGCAGGGGCGGCGCGGCGATCGCGTCCACGAATGCCGATAATCCCGCTTCATCGGTGGGTGGCAGGTCGCCCACCCCTGCCAACGTCATCATCCATTTGCCACGCTCGATTTCGGTCAGCACGCCGCCGCGTGGAGACTCCACCGAGGGCAGCATGAGCAGCGCGTGCCAATCAGGTTGAAAACTGGCGTCCATCTGGTACGTCCGTGTCGCATAGCCCAGATGCGCGTTGATAATTTCTTCGCGCGGCGTTTCATAGCCGAGCGCCCCTAACCAGTCGGGCATTTTCGACGCCCGCCCGGTGCAATCGATGATGAGATCGGCATACAGGGAAAAGTTATTTACCCCTTCTCCTAACACGCTCCCCGACTTCGAAGCCGAAGCATGACCCGTCGCACGTCTAGGCACGGTGTGAACGCCGATAACCTGCGTTTTTTCGGCATTTGTAATCAGGTCGGCAACCTGCACGCCCGTCATGAACGTCACATTTGGGATCGCTTTGACGCGCCGCCGGATAATCGCTTCAAGGGCGGCGCGGCTGACCGGGCGCGTCTCTAAACCACTGGCGTAGCGCGGTGCCCATCCTGACGGAATGTGTTGGATCGTTCCGCTCATCCATTCCATACGCGGCACGTCCGCTCCGTCGAGGTCGTCATCCAACGTGGGAAACATGGCGCGCATAATCTCCAGCCCGCGCACGAGTAAGCCATGCACATGGCGGCTTTGCGGTGTGCCCGCACGCTGCGCGTCGTCATCGGGCAGGGTATCACGTTCGATGATGATTACGCTGGCGAAATGGTCGCTCGCCACACGCGCCGCTAATAATCCTGCGATGCTTGCCCCGATGATGATGGCATAGTCGTGTTTCATCAACCTTCGTGCCTCCGTGTCTTCATATGATCTTCTTGGTGTTCACCCGTTCAGGAACGCATTGACTTGCGCCCGCGTCGGCAGCGACGGGATCGCGCCGCGTCCGGTCGTGGTCAACGCGCCCGCCGCGCAGGCAAAGCGCACAATCTGGTTCAAATGTTGATCCCATTCATCGCCACGCTTGCCGA
>Ga0163147_10001396_pt1 | contig 37058 bp, 37 predicted proteins | sample OliLakLV19MP6G1_FD_148597 | JGI IMG/M metagenome (GOLD analysis project Ga0163147, IMG submission 148597) | Freshwater microbial mat bacterial communities from Lake Vanda, McMurdo Dry Valleys, Antarctica- Oligotrophic Lake LV.19.MP6.G1 | ecosystem: Environmental > Aquatic > Freshwater > Lake >...
CCTCCTTAGCAAGGGGGAGTTAGAGGGGGTCTCGTTCGAATAAGGCGTTAAATCAAAACGGATCGATTCGGCCGGCCGAGTCGAACCGGGACCGCCCCTCCCTCATTCCCTCCCGTTGGGAGGGAGGAAAGCCATTTTATGATCGGTATGACAGAATGGCTTGCACCCCTCCCAGCGGGAGGGGCAGGGGGAGGGGTGGGCGATTCGGTCGGCCGATGAGGTTATTTATTTTCCCTTCCCGACAAAAACAAAAGCTGGTGGAAGGTTGAGCGGGGTGAAATTGGTTTTGACTTCGGCGAAATGAGTGTCGAGTTCTTTTCTGGTCGTTAGCGAATATTGAAACATGACGAAGTGGCCATTTGGTTTTAAATGGTTGGCGATTTGGGCGAACATCGCATTACGTTTCGTTTTTGGAATCGCAGCGAAAGGGATACCGGAGACGATCGTGTCGTAGAGTTGATCGTCTTTTGCGAGAAAGAGGGCAGCATCGGTTTCGTGGAGTTGAATCTCCGGGAAACGTTTTCGGCATTTTTTTGCCATGCCGGAGTCTTGTTCGATCAGGACGAGCTGGGATGGGGAATTGAGGCATTTCAAAATCGCCCCCGTAAAAGCTCCGGAGCCTGGGCCGAGTTCTAGGACTTGGAAATCATTTTTGATTTCTTTTGTCATTAATTTGGCTAAGAATGGCGAGCTGGGCGCAATCGCACCAATACCTAGCGGGTTTTTTGCGAGTCGTCTTAACCAAGAAATCATTCCGGGAGCATACGCGAAATAACCCTTGACGACAATGCTGTAGCGAGCCAAGATATGCACAAAGTGTTGTTAGCACTCAAAACCCTTGAATGCCAATGACACTCTGTTTTTTCGCTCAATAAACGCAGTTTTTCTACATATAATATGAAATTGAAACCATTGGGAGATCGCTTGGTTGTGAAGCCAGCTGCAAAGGAAGAAAAGACGGCAACAGGGATTATTTTGACGAATGCCGCTGGTAAGGAGAGTCCAGAGCAGGGTGAGGTGATTGCAATTGGTCCTGGTCGTCTTTTAGAGAATGGAACCGTGGTTCCAATGACAGTGAAGGTTGGGGATAAGGTTATGTTTAAAACCTATAATTTGAATGAAGTGAAGATCGAAGGTGTCGATTATGTGGTTATTTCGGAGTCCGATGTGTTTGCAATCGCTGAATAAATAAAATTCTATATATATGGCAAAACAAATTATTTTTGATGAAAAAGCGCGTCATGCTTTGAAGCGTGGTGTTGACCAATTGGCGAATGCGGTGAAAGTGACTTTGGGACCAAAGGGTCGCAATGTGGTGATTGATCGTGGCTATGGCTCACCTACGATTACTAAAGATGGTGTGACGGTTGCGAAGGAGATTGACCTTGAAGACAAATTTGAGAATATTGGTGCGGAGCTTGTGAAGGAAGTCGCGTCAAAGACGAATGATGTCGCTGGTGATGGAACGACGACAGCGACGGTTTTGGCTCAGGCGATGATTGCGGAAGGTATTAAGAATATTACGGCTGGTGCAAATCCACTGGCCGTGAAGCGTGGGATTGAAAAAGGCGTCGAAGCTTTGGTGAAAGAATTGCGTGAAAAGATTTCTAAACCGGTTCAGGGTGAGGAGATTGAGCAGGTCGCTTCGATTTCTGCGAATGATCCGGAGATTGGGAAGACGATTGCGGAAGCAATGGCGAAAATGGGTCATGATGGTGTGATTACGGTTGAAGAATCCCAAACTTTTGGTGTTGAAACCGAGGTTGTGAAGGGCATGCGGATTGATAAGGGGTATAGCTCGCCATATATGGTGACCAATGCCGAGCGCATGGAAGCTGAATATACCGAGCCTTTCATTTTAGTGACGGATAAAAAGATTTCTAGCGTTCAGGATGTTCTGCATATCCTGGAGAAGGTTCTTCAGACGGGAAAGAAGGATTTGATCCTTGTCTGTGATGACTTTGATACAGAAGCTTTGACGACCTTGATCGTGAACAAGATGCGCGGTGCCTTTAATGGTCTTGCGATTAAGGCTCCTGGCTTTGGAGATCGTCGGAAGGAATTGCTCATGGATATCGCGACGGTGACGGGAGCGACCTTTATCACGGAGGAATTGGGTCGGAAATTGGACTCGGTGACTTTGGAGGATTTAGGTTCTGCGCATAAGGTTGTCGCGACGAAGGACCATACGACATTTGTCGATGGGAAAGGAAACAAGGCTGACATTGATGCTCGTATCGCTCAGCTCCACAGAATGCTTGAAACGACGGAATCTGAATTTGACCGTGAGAAACTTCAGGAGCGTTTGGCGAAATTGTCGGGTGGGATTGGGGTGATCCGTGTTGGTGCGGCGACGGAAGTCGAAATGAAAGAAAAGAAACATCGGATTGAAGATGCGGTGGCTGCGACGAAGGCGGCGATTGAAGAAGGGATTGTGCCAGGAGGTGGCGTGGCTTTACTGCGTGCTTTGCCTGCGCTTGATGCATTGAAATTGGAGGGTGAGGAAGCGATTGGTGTGCGTTTGCTCAAATTGGCTTTGGAGGCTCCGATTCGGACCATCGCTGCGAATGCAGGGAAGGATGGATCCGTTGTTGCTGAAGAAGTGAAGAAAATGCAGGGGAGCATGGGCTACAATGCGGCGAAAGACGTGTATGAAGACATGTTGAAAGCTGGGATTATCGATCCGACTAAGGTGACGCGTTCCGCTTTGCAAAATGCGGCTTCCGTTTCTGCCATGTTTATTACGACGGAATGTGTGATTACAGACATTCCGAAGAAGGAAGAGCCAGCGGCCGGAGGACATGGAGGCCATGGTGGAGGAATGGGCATGGATTACTAAGCGTGATAACCTTGGATAAGATCTAAAAATCATCTAAATTAACTGAATATATGCCTGAAGAAACAACGCAGAATGGTTCCCATTCGGAGCCGCCGAAGGTTGAAGCGACGATTAAACAGAACTTCGAAAAGAAGGATATTGATGATAATAAGTTGATTGCTTGTTTGTCTTATATCGGTTTCTTGTTTTTGATTCCGATGTTCGCAAAAAAGGATTCAAAATTTTGTCAGGAGCATGCAAAACAGGGTTTGGTGTTTTTCCTTGCCGGTATTGCTTTAAGCATTATTTGGGCCGTTCCTTTGCTTGGTTGGTTGATTGGTTTTGTGGGTTGGATCTTGATGCTCGCTGTTGGTTTGGCGGCGATTATCAAAACATTGCAAGGAGAGTTTTGGGAGATTCCAGTGATTGGCCAATATCGCCATAAGTTTAACTTGTAGTATTTGTTATACTCTATTTTAATAACATTGCTTTTTATGAAATTTGAAAATCCTTCAGCCGCATCGAATAAGAGACCTTCGGGTGTCCCATCTTCTGAGTGGGATCGTCAGGAATGGGCAGCATATTTTGATGAGCCGCCTGCTCCAGGATCGCATATTCGAGATCGTGAACCAGAGACCGTGAGGAGCCCTGATTCTTCAGGCGCTGTGGCTACGAAGCGTTCACCGGAATTTGTTCCTAGTGTTGGTTCCGAGGGTTTGGATGACAATGTAGAGGAGGTTTGGAATCCAGATAGTCGGCCAGAAGTTTTGCATGAATTTATTGCCATAGGACGGAATAAGGTTGAAGGGGATCGGAATCTTCCGCCATTTGCGCGATCGCAGATTTTGAAAAAGGAAGATGAAAAGCCACGCCATGGACGAAAGGCTGCGTAACCTGGTATGTTCGGCGGGATATGAATGGCCTTGTTGAACGAATCGCAGAACTTCGGACCAAGTTGGATGAAGCTTGGAAGGTTTTGGATTTGTCTGCCATGAGCGAAGAAATTTTGGCCTTGGAGGCTGAAAGCATGGCTCCGGATTTTTGGTCGGATGCGGATCGGGCGCGCAAGGAATCTCAGAAATTGGCGGAGTTGCGTCGGGAATATGAGCAATGGGGAGGTTTGAAGACGGAATTGGTTGAGCTTCAGGAATATGTGGAGTTGGCGAGCCAGGAGAAGGATGAATCGATTCAGAAGGATGCGGAGCAGAAGCTCGAAGCTTTAGAGAAAAAATATCAGAGTTTGGAATTTTCGATGTTGTTTAGTGGGGAGCATGATGCTTCGAACGCGGTGGTTGCGATTCATGCGGGCGCGGGTGGGACGGATGCGCAGGATTGGGCGGAGATGATGTTGCGGATGTATTCGCGGTATGCAGAAGCGAAGGGGTGGACGGTGCGTCTCGTGGATGAGAGTCGTGGGGGTGAGGCGGGGATTAAGTCGGCGACGTTTTTTGTGGAGGGGAGACAGGCTTATGGTCACTTAAAGGGTGAGGCTGGGGTTCATCGTTTGGTGCGTCTTTCTCCATTCAATTCTGATTCTTTGCGCCAGACATCTTTTGCTTTGGTGGAGGTGCTGCCGGAAATTTCGGATGAAGTGTCGGTTGATATTAAGCCGGATGATTTGCGGATTGATACGTATATGTCTGGGGGTAAAGGGGGACAAAGTGTGAATACGACCTATTCTGCGGTTCGTATCGTCCATTTGCCGACCAAGATTACGGTGACTTGTCAGAATGAACGTTCGCAGACGCAGAATCGTGAGACGGCGATGAAGATTTTGAAAGCGAAATTGTTGAAGGTGAAAGAAGATGAAATGCAGAAAGAAAAACAATCTTTGCGGGGAGAATTCCACAGTGCCGAATGGGGGAGTCAGATTCGATCGTATGTGTTGCAACCGTATCGGATGGTGAAGGATTTGCGGACGGGGGTGGAGACATCGGATACGGAGGGAGTTTTGGATGGAAAATTGGATATGTTTGTTGAAGCTGCGTTGCGGATGGGTGTGAAGCCGGGGGATTTTCGGGCGGAGTTGAATAAGGAGGAATAAATATGGAAGTGATTCGTATTTTGAAGGCTGGTGGGGTGATCGCATATCCGACCGAGACGGTTTATGGTTTTGGATGTGATCCTCGGAATGCGAAGGCGGTGGCGAAGATTTTTCGGATTAAAGAGCGGGAAAAGGGGAAGCCGGTTTTGATGGTGGCTTCGTCGGTGGCGCAGGTTCGGAAGGTGGCGGTTTTGACGGGGGCATCTTTGAAATTGGCGAAGCAGTTTTGGCCTGGGGCTTTGACTTTGGTGCTGCCGGTTCGATCGGACGTGACATTGGCGAAGGGGGTTTCTTTGAAGGGGGAAGTGGCGGTGCGGGTTTCTTCGTCTGAGATTGTTCAGAAGTTGACGCGTCGTTTTGGTTTTCCGATTGTTTCTACGTCGGCGAATCTTTCGGGAGAGGAGCCTTGTCGGAGTGCGGAGGAAGTTGTGCGGGTTTTTGGAGAGCGGAAATATCAGCCGGATTTTATTGTGGATGGAGGAAAGCTACCGAAGCGAGCCTCTTCGACGATTGTGCGGGTGACGGAAGATGGACGGGTTGAGGTTTTGAGGCAGGGGTCGGTTCGTGTGTGAAATTCAGCGTAGGGGCAATTCATGAATTGCCCCTACGCTGAATGAGGTGCATTATAGCGATTATGAATCCTACAGAGATCAAAGCTGTTTTGGCAGAGATGGGTGGCCGGGCGAATAAGACTCTTGGTCAGCATTTTTTGATTGATCACAGCGCACTTGAGGCGATTGTTGGGGCGGCGGATATTCGGAAGGATGATCGGGTTTTGGAAGTTGGTCCTGGACTTGGGGTTTTGACTTTGGCTTTGCGAGAGGCGGGAGCGGAGGTAGTTGCCATTGAGCAGGATCGTCGATTTATTCCGCGTTTGGTGGAGCAGGGTTTTCAAGTTATTCATGGAGATGCGGCGACGATGCATTGGCATGAGGCGATTGGGGATGGGATTTGGAAATTTGTGTCGAATTTACCGTATTCGATTACGTCGCTTGCGATTCGGAAGGCTTTGTATGCGCCGCATCCGCCGGAGCGGGTTGTGGTTTTGATCCAAAAGGAAGTGGCTGAGCGGGTTTTGGCGCGGGATGGGAAACAATCCCTGTTATCTTTGATGGTGGCTTTAGCTTCGACGTCTTCGCGGATTGTGAAGCGCGTCGCGCCGGGGGCGTTTTTTCCGCCGCCAAAGGTTGAGTCTGCGGTATTGGAAATTGTACCGATGTCGATTGCGGATCGTTTGCAAAAATGGGGGATGGATTCGGAGAAGATTATGCAGGTGGCGAAAGTTGGGTTCGCGCATCCACGGAAAAAGGTTCGATCGAATCTGGCTGCGTTTTCTTTTACGGAAATGGATTTTGAACAAGCGGGAATTTCAATCAATGCGCGGGCGGAGGAATTGGGGCCGGAGCAGTGGGCAAAATTGGCAAAAAAAACACGCCGGCCTGGGGAGTAAACCCTGTGGCCGGCGCTTGTTTTTTGAGTGCCCGATCGTTCAAGGCATATCGTTGTCGTGATACGCCGAACGTTGGGGCAAGGTTCGTTTTAGTTAATGTCGTGAGGATCTCCCTGGATCCTTTTTCCTTCGAAGGCTTCTCTGAAGGCTTGGTTGGAGAAGCCGGATTTCGACGGAGCGGCGCTGGGCTGCTCGACGGTGAAGGCTTCTTCGTTTTCTGCTGCGAAGTCTTCGAGTACCTTGATGGTGGCGCCCTCGATAGCATCTTCTTCCGCAACAGAGTAGGTGATGCCCACCTGCTTGTGCTTTTCGATGAGCTGGTTGAGCCTCTTAACAACTTCTTCGGCGCAGGCGCTTTCGAGCTCATAGCGTGCGCCATTGCCGTTTTCCAGGAATTTTGGAAGCTCATTCCTCATCCTGTTGATCACGAATCTCGCTGCGCTTTCTGGGGTGAACTTCCTTGAGTCCCTTTTTTCCCGCGGAATGCGTCGCTGATTCGAGGATTCGAGCGATGTCGCCTTTGCGGAAGGCTCATCGGAGCGTTGCGACGGATTGGAATCGTTCGATCCTGAAGGCGTGGATGGCGGGGATTTATTTCCGTCATCATCTTCCTCGTCGGATCCAGATTCCATCTCCTGTCGAAGCTCATTCGCCATTTGCTCGACTTTGAGCCGAGTTTCGTTCATCCATCCGCTGGCGAGCTCGTAGCACTTTTCGTACCCGAGTGTGTTATTCGTTTGCGTGATGGTGAAGGCGACGAAGGAGTGGACCTTGGTCTCAATCGCTTTCAATTCCTGCGGCGTGTAGACCTGCTTGTCGCGGACTTGCCGATCGACATACAGCATCTCCATCACGCGCCAGGCGGCGTGATCTCGCTTTTCGCGAGAGTTATCCTGGGCGCTGAGCGTCTTCATGATCTGCACCGCTGTTTGCGGTGTGATCCTGACGGGCTCGGGGCGCGCTTCGGGTGAAGTTTCCTTTTCGGCTTTTGCCAGCGCTGTTTTCGCAGCGATGAGATCGTTTCCGAGAGTCTCTTCGATGGTTTCGAGGAGATAGGGGAAGAACCAGCGATACTTGCTGTATCCTTTCTGCTTCTTCTCTAGCTCGGCCTTATTGGCGAGCAGCTCGGTGAGTGGCTTTCGTTTCTCGTTGAAGCGCTTGTAAACTCGGAGGAGTCGCTCGGCTTCTGCCTTGAGCGGTTGGACTTCCGACATCTGCAAGATCGCATCTAGATCGAGATTTGTCTTCGCGAGCTCGTCGAGCTTGTTGAGGAGCTTTTTGTTCGCTTCCTCATAGCGCTGCTTAACGTGTTCTGCTTCGCGTCCGATGGTGATTTGACCTTCGAGCTCCATGAGCTCGATCGGAGCTTCACGGAGAAACTTCTCGATTGATCTGACGCTGTGTCGCTTTTCAGGCGACGCTGCGTCTTCGAGAAGAATGATGGCGTGACGCCGATCATTCGTGGGCCAGCCGGGCTTCCTGCCTTCTTCGCAGGTGATGCCTCCTTCTCGTCGACCGAGATCGACCAGAAGTCCTTCGGTCTCCTTCAACGCCATCACGATGACCGGACAAAGGTCCGGATTTGCCGTTTCCGTTTGTCGGCATTCCATCGCGGCCTTGAGGCCTGTCTCGACGAGCGCGACTTTGGAGCGCAGGGTCTTCACGTTTTGGTAATTGACCATTTCTAGCCTCTTTTCTTGATCTTGAATTACACGGGGGATCTTCGCGAGAATCGCAAAAAAACCCATATTTATCTAAACTTGGTGTAAAACAGCGATTCCTGGATGATATTTCATCAATCTGGGCCTATTTGCCCATTGGACAGGACTGTTGAAAATATCATAAAAATGGGGTATTGTCAATAGGTGGGCTTACAAAATTTTTGGTCAAAAAAGCAGTTCTCAAAAGGGTCTTTAAACTAGCTGGTATTTAAGCCTTAATTCAACCGTTCTGTTTTCAGCAACATATCCCCAGGTATGTCAGGATAAGGTTCTTGACATGGTGTTTAGGATCGAGTAAGCTTCCCGCACGTTCAACTTATCAACAGGAAAGAACAGGCCGAAATCAGCGCTTTTGCGACGGTTTCATCCCCAAGTTGAACGTAACTGAACTTCGACAATAGAAGAGTGATCAAGTAATGAAAGTCGGGTTCTATAATATTGTGCAGTTATGCAAATAACGCACACAGATTGATCCTTGAATTTCTACCAGGAGTTCAAGGTTTTTACTGAGAGTTTGATCCTGGCTCAGGATGATCGCTGGCGGCGTGTCTAAGGCATGCAAGTCGAACGGGTTATTTTAGGTAGCAATACTTGAGATGATCAGTGGCAAACGGGTGCGTAACACATTGGCGACCTGCCTCACAGTCGGGCATAACCTCGCGAAAGCGAAGCTAATTCCACGATGGTGTCATAACGTCAAGTTATGACTAAAGCGCAAAACGCGCTGTGAGAGGGGCCTATGGCCTATCAGCTTGTTGGTGAGGTAACGGCTCACCAAGGCTATGACGGGTAGGGGATGTGAGAGCATGATCCCCCTCACTGGGACTGAGACACTGCCCAGACACCTACGGGTGGCTGCAGTCGAGAATATTCCTCAATGGGCGAAAGCCTGAAGGAGCGACGCCGCGTGCAGGATGAAGGCCTTCGGGTCGTAAACTGCTTTTCCAAGGGAAGAACATTGACGGTACCTTGGGAATAAGAGGTTGCTAACTCTGTGCCAGCAGCAGCGGTAATACAGAGACCTCAAGCGATATCCGGATTTATTGGGCGTAAAGGGTCCGCAGGTGGCCGTTCACGTCGGTGGTTAAATATACGAGCTCAACTCGTACCATGCCATCGATACGGTTCGGCTAGAGGCTGGGAGAGGTAAGCGGAATTGCCGGTGTAGTAGTAATATGCGTTGATATCGGCAAGAACACCAAATGCGTAGGCAGCTTACTGGAACAGTTCTGACACTCAGGGACGAAAGCGTGGGGAGCGAAAGGGATTAGATACCCCTGTAGTCCACGCCCTAAACGATGGATGCTAGATATCGGGAGTATCGACCCTCCCGGTGTCGGTGAAAAAAGTTAACACATTAAGCATCCCGCCTGGGGAGTACGGTCGCAAGACTAAAACTCAAAGGAATAGACGGGGACCCGCACAAGCAGAGGAGCATGTGGTTTAATTCGACGCTAAGCGAAGAACCTTACCTAGGTTTGACATGTAGCTGCAAGCCGGTGGAAACATTGGCCGCCTTCGAGGGTGCTACACAGGTGCTGCATGGTTGCCGTCAGCTCGTGTCGTGAGATGTACCGTTAAGTCGGGTAACGAGCGCAACCCCTATCCCGTGTTGTATTTCACGGGAGACCGCCTCGGATAACGGGGAGGAAGGTGGGGATGACGTCAAATCAGCATGGCTCTTACATCTAGGGCTACACACGTGCTACAATCGCGTTGACAATGGGTTGCCAAACCGCAAGGTGGAGCTAATCCCAACAAACAACGCGCCAGTTCGGATTGGGGGCTGCAATTCGCCCCCATGAAGCCGGATTTGCTAGTAACGGCGGATCAGCTACGCCGCCGTGAATACGTTCTCGGGTCTTGTACTCACCGCCCGTCACGTCAAGAGAGTTAGAAATGCCCGAAGGTCGCGCCTTGCGCGGACGAAGGCAGAGCTAGCGATAGGGACGAAGTCGTAACAAGGCATCCGTAGCGGAAGCTGTGGATGGATCACCTCCTTTCTAGGGAGAAAAATTATACGACAGCTATTATATAGTTGATCGGCATCAAATTCCCAGGTCGATTCCTCTTCGGAGGGACACCTCAACGAGTCCGATGGAAGTTACTTGATCACTTTTCTACAGTTGAAGAAGGCAAAAAGCCCTCCTTGTTCTGGAGGGTTTTTTGTTTTGGGGATTTTAACGTTTTATCCTTGTTTAGTTTAAGGATTGAGCGTAGAGTTTATGAAAATATGAGAAAAGCTTTTATGCTCGTGTCCGTGCTTTCGCTGATTGGCGCTGGCTGTTTGAACACGCGTGAGCAGATTCCTCGTGTTACTCCTGTTCCGACTGAGAAGGTGGTTCCATCAGCCATGCCGGCTTCGAATACGGGGAATATTGTTGATTTGGACGAGCAGGCGAAGGAGTGGCAACAGTTTGATGCGAATACGGAGCGTTCGTTTTCAGTTAAATTTCCAGGGGTTCCTGTGGTTGAGACGAGTCAATTAAAGGATGGGACGAAAATTCGTGTTCATACGGTGAAGAAGTTTAATGAAATTTTTACGGTTAGGGAGGAGATTCGTTTAAAGGATGTCTCTGTTCAAGAGATAAGTCAGGAATTGGATGTAGCTGAGATTCAAAAAGCTTTCCCAAATGATGAGATTGTCGATTTTTCGAAGCAGGAAGGACGTATACAGGTGACTTTTATTCCGAAAGCGGATAAGCAATCCGGCAAAGTATTCATTAAATCGATTATTGGGCCTCGCGTGGTTACGGCTTTGGTTGAATATAATTCGGTTGATGTGTTTAAACTTAACCCGAATCCGTTTATTGATTCATTTCGAGCTTACTAGGTATCAAAAAACCCTCCGTTTGGAGGGTTTTTTGTGTGGTGGACGGCAGAGGATTCGAACCTCTGACCTTCACAATGTCAATGTGACGCTCTAACCAACTGAGCTAGCCGTCCACGAAAACGACGTTTTGCGTGGCGGAAATGTACCTTTTGGAGGGGGGATTGTCAATTGGTTTAGATGGCGGCTAAACACCTAGAAATTTCTTATATGCCTGATTTGAAAATGGTCTTCCGAGGAAATCCTCAACCAGTTTTTGTTCTTCGCGGCTGCTGCCTTGGGCGAGGATTTGGTCGCGGTAGGATTTGGTGGTTGGTTGATTAAAGAGGCCTTCGGATTGGATTTTTGTTAGGAGGTCGAAGGCAATGGCGCGGGCCCATTGATAGCCATAATAGCCGGCATCGTAGCCGATGAGGTGGCCGAAATTGGCTTGGAAATAGGTATTGGGGATGGATTCGAAAGGGAGATGATCTTTGAAAAGACGTTCACGGGTTGCATTGGTGTCGATTTTTCCTTGTTGGGTGTGGTATTCCTGGTCGATGGTGGCGTAGAAGATTTGGACGGCGGTGTCGATGCCTTTGCCGAAATCGCGGGATTTGGTGAGGGCGGCATAGAGATCTTCTGGAAAAGCGGCGTCGGTTTCGACATGTTTGGCGAATTGATCGAGGGAGGATTTGTCCCAGGCGTACTCTTCGAAGAGTTGGGATGGAGCTTCGACGAAATCGCGGGCGACATTGGTGCCGGCTTGGGTTGAAAGTTCGGCTTGACTGAAGGTGTGGTGGAGAGCGTGGCCGAATTCGTGGAAGAAGGTGATGACGTCTTCGTGCTGTAAGAGTGCGGGGACTTCGCTTGGTTTTGGGAAATTGCAGACCAGAGCCGAGATGGCGATGAGACGAGATTCGTCGGTTTGTTTCATGGCTTCACGCAAACCGAAGACGGCGGCATGTTGATATTTGTCGGCGCGAGGATGGAGATCGAGATAGATGCGGCCGAGGACGGTTCCGTTTTCTTGGATTTCGATTGGTTCGACATCTGGGTGCCAGGTCGGGAGATCGGGGCGGGGGACGATGGTGACGCCGAAGACGCGGGCGGTTACATCTAAAAGACCTTGTTTGACGCGGGAGAATTCAAAATATTGGCTGACTTCTTGGGAATCGAGGGCAAAATGTTTTTCGCAGGCGAGATTGTCGAGATAGGCGGCGTCGGAAATAGGAATTGGGGTTGTGTCATCGAGGCCGGCAGCTTGGCGCATGAGTTGGATATCTTTGGCGATGACGGGTTTGATCGAAACTTTTAAGTCTTCGAGAAAATCGCGGACGGTTTTGGCGTTTTTGGCCATGCGGGGCTCGAGGACATAGTCGGCCCAGGTTGGGTAACCTAAGAGCATTGCTTTTTCTTGGCGGAGTTGGAGGATTTCGTCTAAAAGTGGGAGATTTGTGTCTTTGGCACGGATATTGCTTTGGATATAGAGTTGTTTGGCGGCTGCACGATCTTTGGCATATTTCATGAATGGCATCCGGTCTGGGGTCTGGGTGGTGATCTTAATCAAGCCATTTTCACCTGGTTTGTGTGAGGCTTTGAAATTTTCAGCGAGACCCTCAAGCTGTTCTGGTTTGATTTCGATTGAGCCGACGGCGGAGGCGAGGTTGGATTCAAAGTCTTGGCCAACTTTGGTGATCTTTTCATTGAGTTCGCGGAGGCGTGTTTGTTTTTCTGGAGGGAGATCGAGGCCGTTGCGGCGATAATCTCGGAGGGTGTCTTCAACCAGGCGTTTGTGATTTTCCTTTTCTAGGTTGAGCGAAGAGCTGGCTTTTTTGAAGACCGTGTAGAGATCTTTGTCCATGTAGAATTCAGTCACGAATTCTGAGATTTTTGGACTCCAGGTTTTTGCTGCATCGCGAACGGGGGTTTCAGGATGAGTGACGGACATGAGTTCGGCGATGCCACCGATGAGTTGAAGATTGTGGACGAGTTGATCGAGGGCCCCGAAGGTTTGATCCCAGGTTAGATTTGAATCGGTTTGGATGGCGAGATCTGCAATAGATTTGCGGATTTTTTGAACTCCTTCCATTCTTTGTGTACAGAATGCATTGAGTGTTTCTGGGGAGGAGATGGCCGCGGTTGGGTCATTGTTTTGTGTGGCCAATGTGATGTCGGAGTTTTGCATAGAGTCAGTTTACCGGAAGTCATATCCGTGGCAAGTGGTCTCTGTGATATGCTGTAGACATATTTTATTCATTTAGTTCTTTGTTGTCTCTTTGTATGGCCGAGCTCTCTTCCAAAAAACCGGTACGTCGCGCGTCGCGTAAAGCGGCGAATAGCCCTGTGCCTGAAAGTATGAATTCTATGGGCGCTACGTGCGGTCATTCCGATTGTGGAAGCGCTTGCAATGTCCGCTATGTGGGTCCGACTTCGCACATGCGCGATCATCATATCGTTCATGCGGCTCGCGGGATCTCTCAGGTTTGGACGGCAGCCATTGTGGCTGGACTCGCCGTTGTTTTAACGGGAGCGATTGCTTGGTCAGCTGTTGATGCGCAGGTTCGTACGACGACAGACCCAACACAGGCTTTGATTCGTGAATCTTTTACGGCTTTGAATCGTCGCATGGATAGTTTGGAGGGGATGCTTCGTCAATTGACTGGCTGTAAGTCTGGTATCTGTGCTCCAGATATGGGCGCTGCTGAATTGCGACTTGATCCAACGAAAGACGCTGTGGCTTGCCGTGAGCTCTGTGTCGCTGAAGGGACGGCATGTCAAAAGAATGCGACAGCAAAGACGGGAGATTTTTGTTCGGAGAACTTGAAGACATGTGTGGCTCGTTGTGCTGCATTAGAGACAAAGACTGAGCCTGTGCGTGTTGTTCCAGAGGTAAAACCTCCGGTGACGAATGATGCTGTTGCTTGTCGCGAATCGTGTAATTCACGCGCAACGACTTGCCAAAGAAATGCTGGTTTTAGCCGTACCGCTGCAGAGGTTTGTTCTAAGGATCTTACGAGCTGTTTAACTGGTTGTAGGACCACGACAGGAACGGCGCCTGTGGCTGAGCCATCTTCTGCAGCCGTTTGTCGCGAATCGTGTAATTCACGGGTAGCGATTTGTCAGCGTAGTGCAGGTTCTTCTATCAGTGCTTCAGAATTGTGTGCGAGCCAATTCAATTCTTGTTTGACGAGCTGTACGAAATAAAAAGATTGAAAGAAAAAAAAGCTCCTGGGAAACCGGGAGCTTTTTGTATGGGGGAATATTCTCTCTGTCGATTAGAAAAGCCTTTTTTAAAATTACCGCAAAAATAAGGCTTTTTTCGTAAAAATCAGGGGTCGCTTTTTACCCCTTGGCACCAAAACCGGTATCAGGTATGCTACTCGGGCAAGTGTCGTGAAGGGTGAGTCTCCAACCTGTTTTCCTCTGGCGAGGACTGAGCAGCATGGAGACCTCACCCTGTGCGACTCTTTTTGTTTGGGGCCTCCAAATTTGGCGAGCTGCTAGGACTTCGCTCGGAAAAATCCTCAGCGTATGTTCTCATACGCTTCCGGTTTTTCCGAGCTCCAGTCCGTCGCATCTCATCCAAATTTGGAGGCCCTGGAGTTTTTGCTGATCCTGATCTATTTTGTTTTCAGTTTATCCTTTCAAATTCTTTTTCAATCTTTCAATTACGATGTTGATTCCTTCTGACAATGTCTGCCCTGGCGTTAGATTGAAGCTCGCGCTTTCGCGATTTCCTTGAGCTCCGAATATGCGGCTGATTTCGATGGCGGAATATGGGGGAGTGGCGTAGACGATGACGCCGGTGCCGCGCGAATTCACCTGTTCGTTTTCGTAGAAGAGGACGATGATTTTGGCTTCGGGGGAATAGGCGATCAGTTCTTGGACGAGGCCTTCGAGGGCGTGATCGTCGGTTTGAGCTTCTAGGAAATCTTGGCGGGTGACATGAGTCCAAACAAGGCCGGTTTCGGTGTCTTGCTCGAGACGTGAGAGTGCGTGGCCCCAGATTTTGAGTTTAGGGACGGTCTTGGTGCGCCAGAGGCCGTGGACGATCTCTTCGCGACGGGCGCCCATGGCAATCAATTGTGAGGTCGTTTGGAGGGTCTTGGGTGTGACATTCATGGTGCGGAAGGATTGGGTCTTCGCAATCATGCCGGTCAAAATCCAAGTTGCGAGATCGGCGTCGAAGGCGGCGCGATTCCAGGATTCGAAAAGGCGATAGAGAACTTCGGTGGTGGAGACGGCGGTGAGGTCTACAAGATTGACTTGGCCCCAGTGTTCATTGCCGGGATCGCGGTCGATATTGATAATTGGGGTACGGTACAGAAAATCAGCGTGTTCGCGGAAGAGCGAGCCGAGTTGAGAGAGGTCCTGACAATCGAGGGCGATGACAAGATCATAACGATCTTGGCTGGCGCGGACATTGATGTCTTTTTGTTCCCATTCACCGGATTTTGGAAAGATGGTGACGGTGAGTTTATTTTCTTGAATATCGTAAAATAACTCTTTGAGTTCGGTTTGATTGACGTCGATATTGAGCTCCAAATGACGCATTGGTCCGACTTGGGGCATGACGCCTTCAATCGCTTTTTGGAAGAATGGTGGGAGGCTCTGTGGATCCAGGTTGGAGATGAGCGCATCGATTGGTCGATTTTGCTTACTCAAAAACGCGGCACATGACGCTACAGAAGCGATGGCATCGATCGGGGCTTGTTCTTTGGTGACGATGAGGATGCGTTTGGCGCGCCCGATGAGTTCAATCGCCTGTTGTTCTGGAGTTAGAGCCATGTTTCGTTAGAATTGATGGGTTACCTTAGCCTTTATTTGGGATGGGGTCAAGGGAAATTGGCTAGATTGAGCCTAAAAGTGTCAACTAAGACTTTGCGTAAAAATGTGCATGGTTAAGCTGTTGGATTGATTTATATGAGTTTTTGGAAGGTCTCATCTTTACGTTTCTTTTTCCTTTTCTGGATTCTTGGGCATTTTTTAAACATTTCGTGTAAGATGCCAGCGACTATGAATCGCTTTGCTGACCTCCCAAAAGCCTATGATGCGTCCCTGGTAGAAGATGGTATTTATCAAGCCTGGGAAGCTTCTGGGGTATTTAACCCTGACAATTTGCCAGAGCGCAATCAGGCCGGAAAGCCGTATTGCATCATGATGCCGCCGCCGAATCGGACGGGGACTTTGCATGTGGGACATGCGACCATGCTTGCGATTGAAGATTTGTTGATTCGGTTTCATCGGATGCAGGGAGATCGGACGCTTTGGATCCCGGGGACGGACCATGCTGCGATTGCGACGCAGGTGAAGGTGGAGCAGGTTTTGATCAAAGGGGGGATGAAGGATCCGCGGAATGAGTTGGGCCGTGAGAAATTTTTGGAGAAGGTGGTTGAATTTGCAGAGGAGTCGAAGAATACGATTAATAAGCAAGTTCGGAAGATGGGATCGTCTTGTGATTGGTCGCGGGAGCGATATACGTTGGATGCGGATCGGAATCGTGCGGTGAATGAAATGTTTCGCATGATGTTTGAGGATGCGATTATTGAACGTGGATATCGTTTGGTGAATTGGGATCCACAATTTCAGACGACCTTGTCTGACGATGAAGTTTTGACCAAGGAGACGACGGCGAAGTTGCTGACATTTACGTATGACAAGGATTTTCCGATTGCGATTTCTACAACGCGTCCGGAAACGAAGTTTGGGGATGTGGCTGTCGCAGTGCATCCGACGGATGAACGATATAAAGATTTGGTTGGAAAGATTTTTACACCGACATTCTGTGGGAAGAAATTGACGATTAAGATTATTGCGGATGAAACGGTTGATCCGACATTTGGTACTGGGGCTTTGGGCGTGACTCCGGCGCATTCCATGATTGATGCGGAGATGGCGGAGCGTCATGGATTGGAGACGATTATTGTGATTGGAAAAGACGCTCGTTTGTTGGCTGAAGCTGGTTCGGAATTTGCGGGATTGACCGTGGTTGAAGCGCGTCAGAAAATTGAAGCGATGTTGAGTGAGCGGGGTTTGTTGCAGAGTGTTCAAGAGATTCCACAGAATCTTCCTGTGGCTGAACGGGGTGGAGCTCCTGTTGAACAACTGCCGATGCGTCAGTGGTTTGTGCGTGTGAATAAGAAGTTCGCCTTGCGTCAGGATACGCTTGGGAGATGGAAGAAGGGTGAAATGGTTTCTTTGAAAGAACTTATGGCGCATGCGGTCGAATCGAAGCAGACGACGATTGTGCCGGAGCGTTTTGAGAAGACGTATTTTCATTGGATTAATAATCTTCGTGATTGGTGTATTTCACGTCAGATTTGGTTTGGGCATCGGATTCCGGTTTGGTATCGCGGGGAGGAAATGCAATTTGGTATTGAATCTCCAGGCGAAGGTTGGGAGCAAGATCCGGACACCTTGGATACGTGGTTTTCTTCTGGGATGTGGAGTTTTTCGGCTTTAGGTTGGCCGAATAAAAAGCAATGGGAAGAGCATCGCGATTATCATCCGAATGCGGTGTTGGAAACGGGGTATGATATTTTGTTTTTTTGGGTGGCTCGCATGATTCTTATGTCGTCGTATGCGATTGGGGAGGTTCCGTTTAAGGATGTGTATTTGCATGGTTTGGTGCGCGATGAGCAGGGACGGAAGATGTCGAAGTCTTTGGGAAATGTTTTGGATCCGCTTGATTTGATTCCGAAGTATGGGACGGACGCGGTTCGTCTTTCATTGTTGATTGGAACGACGCCGGGACAGGATGTGAGATTGTCGGAAGAGAAGATCGGTGGCTTCCGGAATTTTGCGAATAAGCTTTGGAATATCTCTCGGTTTATTTTGATGCAGTTAGGAGAGGAGGGCCTACGTTCAGAACCGCCCGTTATTAAAACGGATGCCGATCAATGGTTGTTTGGGAAATTTATTAACGCAGTTTTTGTGGTAGAGGAGTCAATGAAAAAGTATTCTTTTTCACATGGGGGAGAGGTTTTACGAGATTTTACTTGGAATGATTTAGCAGATGTCTATTTAGAAGTAGCGAAGCAGGAGAAGGGTAAAGAAGCTAATCTTTCTTTTATATTGCGTAGTCTGTTGAAGTTATGGCATCCATACATGCCTTTCGTGACTGAGTATGTGTGGGGTCTTGCTAAGTGTTCCGATAGTCTTATTGTTTCGGAATGGCCTAATTATAAAGAGACTTTAGATCTGTTAGAGCTTTCTGGTTTTGATAGAAATAAAGTGCATGCGTTTGAAGCTATTAATTCTTTAGTAACTGATATTAATCGTTTTAGGAAAGAAAAGAATGTTGAGGCAAACAGAAAAATTGACGTAGTGCTATCGGCCCCTCGTATGTTCAATGTTCTTCTTGAGCAGAACTTAGAATATATTAAAACTCGAATTAGAGCTTCTGAAGTTTCTTTTAATGAAGATATTGTTTCTGGTTGGTCAAATGGAATTTCTAGTTCTATCAATTATTATCTAAATATTTCTGCTGTAGTAGATGTAGAAAAGGAGCTGGTAAAGAGTAGGGAGGAGATTAGTGTTCTGACTCATTACGTAGCTTCTTTATATGAGAAAATTCGAAATGAAGAATTTTTGTCGAAGGCGCCGGCGAAGGTGATTGATGGGATGAAGGCGAAGATTGTGGAGGCGGAGGAGAAATTAAAAGCGTTGAAGGAAAGAATGGGGAAGATGGGGTAAGTTTGACATCCGTCTCAGTCTCGGTTAACTTATCTTTAACAACTAAAGACTCATCAAGAGTATGGAGAAGGGAACTAGCCCGTTTGACTCCATCCGCAACCTGTTTCGATCCGTCGAAATAAGGTGCGAATACTAGCCCGCAAGGGGATGATGTTCAAAAAGCCGTCCTTGCTGGACGGTTTTTTTGTTGTTTGTTCTTTTACAAGGTGGAGGTTCTGATGGAAAAGTCTTTTATTGAGACGGTGGTTGAAGCTGGGTCGTCGGCGTTTACGTGTGAGGTGTATCCTCCGCGGGATGAAGCCGAGCGTCAGCGTTTGTTGTTTGCGTTGAAGGCGATGCGCGAGGGGCCGTGTCGTGGGATTTCGGTGACGTGTAGCGCGAAGCGGGCGTATATCGAGACGTTGGAGACAGCGCGTTTGGTGCGGGCGGAGACGGGTTTGTCGGTTTTGGTGCATGTTCCTTGTGGGGGATTGTCGAAGGCTGATTTTCTTGATCGGGTGGTGAAGCTTACGGACGCTGGCTTCAGCGATCTGCTGATCGTTCGTGGCGATCCGGTTGAGCGGAATCAGCGTTTTGAGGTTCCGGCTGGGACATATCAATATGCGGCGCAGGCAATTGCGAGTTTGCGACTGGTTGATTTTCCGGTTCGACTCGCGGCGGCTTGTCATCCGGAGGGACATGGGGAAACGGAGGATGTGGATGTTGATTTTCAGCATCTGGTGGATAAGGTGTCCTTTGGTGTTGATCTGCTGATTGGGCAGATGGCGTATGATGCGAGTTTGCTTGAGCGATTCGTTTCGCGTTTGCGCCGGGCGGGAGTGTCTGTTCCTTTTATGGCTGGGATTTTGCCGCTTGCCTCTTTCAAGGCGGCGAATGGAGTTCGGAATTTGGGACGGATTAGTGTGCCGGAGTCGTTGGCGCACGATCTGGAGAGCGCGTCGGATGCGCGTTCGGTTGGGCTTGGACATGCGCTTGAATTGTCGCGTGGTTTGAAATCTGTGTTCGGGATCGTTGGCGTCCATTTGTTTCGGACAATGGATCCAGGGAGCTTGAGGGCGTTTGGACAGGTGTTTGAAAGGTTAGATTCTTGGCCTCGTGTTCTTGCACGGGGTTTTTTGTTGACGGGATTGCTGAGATATGGAAGCAGTATAAGATGGGAATATTTGATCGGACGGATTTGGGGCGCCGGACGATGCGTTTGAGCAATTGGGATTATGCCCAACAGGCTTTTTATTTTGTGACGATTTGTGCGTATGAGCGATTGTGTTTGTTTGGGGAGGTGAGGGAAGGGAAGATGGTTTTGAATGAGGCGGGGGAGATGGTTGTTCGTGAACTTGTGTATTCGTGTCAGTTGCGTCCAATTTTTTTGTTGGATTCATATATCGTTATGCCAAATCATATTCATTTTATTGTTCAAAACGTAGGGGCACATTGTCATGCGCCCCATGATGGCTGGGCGTTGAATGCCGATCGTGGCGCGCTGAATGCCGATTGTGGCGCGCGGTCGATCATCGGGGCGCATGACAATGCGCCCCTACGCAGGGAAAAGGGGACATTGGGATCATTGGTTGCGGGATTTAAATTTGGGTCAATGTCGGCGATTCGTGGGTTGTTGGGATTTGAAGTCTCGAAGATTTGGCAGCGTAATTATTATGATCGTATTATTCGGACTGAATCTGAATTGTTTAATGTTCGTCGATATATTCAACAGAATCCCCAAAAATGGGATTTGGACGACCATCGTTCGTAGGGGCGCATTGTCATGCGCCCCGATGATCGGTATGCATGTCGATTCGTTCGGCATGTCGATTGGGTTGGTACGACGATTCGTCCGGCGTGTTGATCGGCTGGTCGTAGGGGCGAACATGAGGTTTGTCTCTACGTGCCGGTCGATCATCGGGGCGCATGACAATGCGCCCCTACGGTTGCTCTTTCCTGGTTTTTCCCTTAACCTGAGGCCATAAATATGGCTACCCTCCCTAAGGTGTTGACCGACAAAGCAATGATCGATTCTTTTTTGACTCGGGCGGTTGAGAATGTGTATCCGACGCGTGAAAAGCTTGGTGAGCTTTTGGTTTCGGGGAAGCGGATTTCGGTTTATTCTGGAATTGATCCGACGGGTCCGACATTGCATTTGGGGCATGTGATTTGGTTGCGCAAATTGGCGCAGCTTCAGGAGATGGGGCATCGCGTGATTATGTTGATCGGGGATTTCACAGCCATGATTGGCGATCCGACGGATAAGACGGCAACGCGGAAACAATTGACTCGTGATGAAGTCTTGATGAATTGTCAGCGTTATCAAGAACAAGCTTCGCGGTTTGTTCGATTTGATGGAGAGAATCCGGTTGAGTTGAAATTCAATGGAGAGTGGCTTGCGAACATGTCTTTTGCAGATGTGGTTGAATTGTCATCGCACTTTACGGTGCAGCAAATGTCGGAACGGGATATGTTTAAGAATCGTATTGATGAGGGGAGGCCGGTGTATCTTCATGAGTTTTTGTACCCACTCATGCAGGGCTACGATTCTGTCGCAATGGAAGTTGATTTGGAAATTGGTGGAAATGATCAGACGTTTAATATGCTTGCGGGTCGGACATTGTTGCGCGAGATGAAGAATAGAGAGAAATTGGTTTTGACGACAAAATTGCTTGTCGATCCGTCGGGGAAAAAAATGGGGAAGAGTGAGGGGAATGTGATTTCTTTGGAAGATACATCCATTGATATGTATGGAAAGGTGATGAGTTGGACGGATGGGATGATTCTTCCGGCTTTTGAATTGGTGACGGATGTTTCTTCTAAAGAAATGGAAGACATGAAATCGAAGATGGAAGCGGGGGAAAATCCAATGGCGTTTAAGCGTCGTTTAGCGAAGGAGATTGTGCGAGTTCTCTCTTCTGAGAAAGATGCAGATGAAGCGGAGGCTCATTTTTCTACGGTTCATCAGAAGGGTGAAAAGCCGGAAGAGATTCCTGAGTTTTCTTTGAGTGGTTCTGAGATGAAGCTCATGGACGTTCTCGTTGATTCAAAGATGCTTGCTTCAAAGAGCGAGGCTCGTCGTCAGATTGAGCAAGGTGGAGTGAAAGTTGATGATGTTGTGATTACTCAGATTGATGCGATGGTTCGGACGGGCCAGACAATTCAAAAAGGTAAGCGTCATTTTTTGAAACTGGTATGAACACTTGGGAAGCGATGATGTCGCATGTTGCTCGGCGCATTTCGGATGCTGCTGGGGTTTTGGTTGAGCCGACGGATTTAGTTTTGCCGCCGACTTTTGAGTTGGGGGATGTCGCTTTCGGGTGTTTTAAGGCGGCGAAAATGGTGGGTAAGAATCCGGCGGAATTTGCGAAGGAGTTGGTGGAGAAGCTTGCGGGAAAAGATGTGTCTATTGAGTCGGTGTCAGCCGCTGGTCCTTATTTGAATTTGCGTTTGTCGGTTCCTGGATTGTTACCGCGTCTTTTAGGTGATGCGCATGAACAAGGCGAAGCGTTCGGACAGACGACTGGATTGGCGGGTCAGACATTTTTGTTTGAGTATGCGAATCCAAACACGCATAAAGAAATTCATGTGGGACATTTGCGGAATTTTATTTTGGGAGCGGCTTTAGTGCGGATGTTGAGACGGGCGGGGGCGAATGTGATTCCCGTGAGTTATATCAATGATATTGGGACGCATGTGGCCAAGTGTTTGTGGTATTTGGTTTCTTCGAATGGATTTGAAGTGCGTCAGTTTGAAATGAAAGATGTTGAAATTTTGATTGATAAGATTCCTTTGGAGAATCGGAATGCTCGATTCTTGGGACAGATTTATTCTGAGGCAACGAGAGCGTTGGAAGAAAAATCAGTGAATGAGGCATTCGTGTCTTTTGTTCATACGGCTTTGGAAGCGCATGATGCGGCTTGGGAGATGTTGTGGCGTGAGACGAAGCGCTGGTGTATGGATGAGATGGGGCATATTTTTGATGAGCTTGGGGTTCGGATTGAGCGCCAATATTTTGATTCGGAATGTGTGGATCGGGCGCATGCGATGCTTGTCGATTTGGAGCAGCGGGGGATTGCGGAGATGAGTGAAGGGGCTTTGGTGATTAAGATGGAGGAGCAAAAATTGGGTGTCATGCTATTGAAGAAGTCTGATGGGTCTTTGCTGTATGCGGCGAAGGATTTGGCTTTGGCAGAAATGAAGGTGAAGGAATATCCAGCGTTTACGCAGGCTTTGGTGTTGGTTGATGTGCGCCAGTCTTTGAATTTTCGACAGTTGGCGGAAGCTTTGAAGCGGATGGACTATGCAAAGCCATATGGGTTTCTTGGATATGAGTTGGTGACATTGCCGGAGGGAGCGATGTCGAGCCGGAAGGGGAATATTATTACGTTTCATGCGTTTCGGGACATGGTGAAAGAGCAGGCGCAGAAGTCCACGATTGCGCGGCATGAAGATTGGAATGAAGGGAAAGTGGAGTATACGGCTTGGTGTTTGGCGGTGGCTGGGATGAAATATGCGGTTTTGAAACAGGATCCGGAAAAGATGATTGTGTTTGATATTAAGGCAGCTTTGGCTTTTGATGGGGATACGGGGCCGTATATTCAGTATGCGGTGACCCGTTTGGGGAGTATTTTGAAAAAGGCGGATTTTAAAGGTGAAATTCAGAAAGATTTGGATTTTTCTGGAATTACGGAAGCTTCGGAGCGAGCTTTAGCGATTCGGATTGCGCAGTTTCCGGACATTTGTCAGCGCGCGGCGCGGGATATGAAGCCGAGTACGATTGCGCAGTGGTGTTTTGCGATCGCTCAGGATATCAATGCCTTCTATCGTGATGTGAAAGTTTTGGAGGCACCGTTTGGGACGAAGCAGGCGCGTTTGCAATTGGTGTGGTTGGCACGACATGCATTGGTTCATGGACTTGACGTGATTGGAATTCCCGTTCCGGAGGAAATGTAGGATACTTGCGGCATGACTCTTCTCCCGTTTGAATTGATCCTTACCGTTGGAACTTCGATTGCCGTGTTTCTGCTCGGCTGTTTTATTTGGTTTCGTGGGAAGGGTGCGACGGGAAGTTTGACCTTTGGACTTTTGGCGATGTGTCTTGCAACGTGGACATCGGCGGATTGGTTTTTGAAGTTGCAACCGAATGTTTTGTCGAGTCAGTCTTTTATTTGGAAGCTTTTGTTTTATCTTACGGTCTGTGCGGCGCCTGCTTTAGCGGTACGGACGGCGGCACATGTGGCGGGGCATGTGCGTTTAAAAACGTCGTTTTTGACCTATATTTTGGCTTTGGTGAGCTATGGATGTTTGGCAGCGGCGTTTATATTGCGTGAGTGGTTTCCGATTGATCCGGCTTTGATTTCGATGTTGTTTACGGCGGGGGCGATGATTGGGCTTTTATTGTATGCGGGAGTGGCGATTTTAATTGGTTCTGTTCTGTATCCGGTTTTGTGGACACGAGCTGGGATGTCTTTGCTGCAGAGACGGGCTTCGTATGCGGTGGTGATTTTGATTCCATTTTTGATTGCAGGCGGACTGCAATTGGTTTCAGGGCCGATCCCGACGGGACTCTTCATGCCGATTTTGTGTGCGTCGTTTATCTTTGTTTCTTTATTGGCTTTTTTACGGTCCTCTTTATTGGAAGTTCAATTGGGTCCTTTGGAGGCATTCTTTTTGCCTTTACTGTCTGCGGCTTTGGTGATCTTGATGCGTTCGCGTGATGTGACTGAGTTTTTGACGGCATTGGTGATTTGTATGGCGGTTGGAATTTACGGGGTCTTGGCCATTCAGAGTTTGGAACAGGAGCGATCAAAGCGGATGTCTTCGGAAGAAACGACGAAACAATTGCGTCGTTTGGAAGAGGCTCGGCGGGATTTTGTGGATATGGTGGCGCATCAATTACGGACGCCGTTGACGGGGATTCGAGGGGCTTCGTCGATGCTCGAAGAAGGGGATTTTGGGGTATTGCCGCCGAAGGCACTTGTCGCGACTCAACAAATTCGGGCATTATCGGATCGATTATTGTCTTTGTCTGAAACTTTTTTGAATGCATCGAGAGTTGAAGTTGGAGCTTTTACGAGCCGAAAGACGGAAGTTTCTTTGAAAGAGGTGTTTGATTTGGTTCAGCGTGAAGTTGATGTTCCGGTGAAATCCAAAGGGTTGAAATTGATTTTTCAGATTGATCCGAATACGCCTCAAATGTTTATCGTGGATAAGGAAGTTTTGAAGAATAGTTTGTTTAATTTGGTAGATAATTCAGTGAAATATACCGTGCATGGGGAGGTTCGGGTTTTGGCTTCATTTGGTGAGGGTTTATTGCGGATTTCTGTTTCGGATACGGGTCAGGGGATGGCTCAAGGCGAGCTGCATGGTTTGTTTCAAAAATTCCATCGCGGAGCGGCGGCTCGTGAGATGGATACGGATGGAACGGGTTTGGGTTTGTATGTTGTTCGGCAAATGGTGGAGGCGGCAGGTGGACGTGTGAGTGGTGAAAGCGATGGAACTGGAAAGGGATCGACCTTTCGTTTGAGTTTGCCAGCACAGCTCATTGACGATGCGGCTACGAAGCGAGTAGCGTAGTGGGTAATACTGTATGTTTTCCCGAACGAAAGGAACCGAAGCCGCGAAGGAATCTGAGATTTCAGGTTCTGGCGCGATGTCCCCAAAGCAAGTCACGGTTATTGCCCGTGGAGTGAAACTAGAAGGAAATTTTGTGAGTGAAGGGGATGTTCATATTGAAGGTGATGTTGAGGGTCATGTGAAAACTTCTGGAAATTTGATGGTGGGTCCTGTTGCGGTGATTGCGGCGGATGTGACGGCAGCTTCGGCGACGGTTGCTGGAATGATTAATGGTGCTGTGTCGGTGCAGAAACAACTTCATATCAAAGCAACCGCTAAAATTACGGGAGATATCCAGTGCGAAACCATTGCTGTTGATGCCGGAGCTCAGCTCTCAGGTAAGCTCAGCGTCGGCGGAAAAAGCTAATTGAGTGACCGGCGAATTGATCTATGCAAGGCCGGTCTCATCTCTATATCTATGACGACTTCCTCACGGAGCGGAAGTTTGAGCGTCCATTGGCTGAGTTAGAGGGAAGATTATCGACCTTGGACCTTCAGGGTCCGATTGCGCGTTTGTCTCAATTGCGGAATGCGAAACAGTTGGTGACGGGGATGGCGCGTGAAGGAGTATCGACGATTATTGTGGTGGGTGATGATGCGACCTTGGATAAGGTGATGTGGTTTTTGCCGGATTTGGGTCTGACGATTGGATTCTTGCCATTGAGAGCACCATTTGATACGGCAAAGAAGTTGGGTGTGCCGGTTGGTATTTTAGCCTGTGATGTTTTGGCAGCACGACATATCGAAACGTTTGATCTGGGAAAAGTGAATGATCAATTTTTTTTGACGGATGTGACTTTTACACGAAGTTTGGCAAAGATTGGTGTTTTGGGACAATATACTCTTCGCTCCATGCATGGAGCTGATATCACCATTTCGAATTTATCGACAAATCCGAGAGATGGTTTGTTTGATGTCCGTATTTGTCCGCAGCAAGAAAAGAGGTTAAGTTGGTGGGGAAGAAAGCAGGGCCAGAGCGAGACGAAGCTTTCTTTATCATCTCTCAGTGTTAGCTCTTCAGATTCGTTTCAGGCAACGGTGGATCGTCATCGGGTAGATGCAAAGACTTTTGAGTTTCAGGTGATAAAAGGGGCGGCTCGGTTTATTACCGGACGGAGGGGGTTGGGGAATGGGCCAAAGGGGTAGGATTTGGTTCTGTATAAACAAAATCCCCGTCCGTTAAAGACGAGGATATTGTTGGTGCTCAGGAGAGGACTCGAACCTCCACGGGATTGCTCCCGCCAGCACCTCAAGCTGGTGCGTATACCAATTCCGCCACCTGAGCCCGTTCCAAATTGGTGTCGGGAGCTTATCAGTCGTATCTAAAATTGGCAATCCCATGGTCAAATGGAGCCTTTTTGCGTCTCTATCTAAAATAGCCTTTTTAGGTTAAGGTTTAGATTGTGAGGTGATGTTATGCTCGAGAAGCTCGATGATGAACGTCCTTTGACGGCAAAGATGGTGGACGGAAAGCCGGATCGTATCCAGTCTCCAGAGCCACCAACGGCTTGTTTTACTATCGTGGCACCTCCGGGAGCGGTGACTGAAGTTGAGGAGCTTCTCAGTGAGGAGGAGTGGAAGCGAGTGACGGATGGTTTGCTTGAGATGGTGCGTAATCCTCCGTCAGAGTCCTTAGAGACGCCTTGCCCTGCGAATATTCGTAGGGTTTTTTTGTCGACCTTCATTTGAATTTTTATACAAAAAACCCCACAGTTTATTTAGTGGGGATGAAGGTCAGGGGCTATTCGGATGGGAGAAGGATCGCGGCTTGGAGGATATTGGGTGCGAGGTGCCTGGCTCTGGTTTTGGTATCGAGATCGTCCGTCATGAGGATGGTGCTAGTGCCGGCGGCAATTCCAGCTTCGACATCGGTTTCCATGTCGCCGATCATGTAGGACCGGCTCAGGTCGATCTCATGCGCGTCGCGGGCGCTGAAGAGCATTCCGGGGGCTGGTTTGCGGCAGGGGCAGCCATCGCTTGGTTGATGTTTACAGATATAGATGCCGTCGAGCGGTAGCGCATGGAAAGGCTCCATGATCAGCCGGAATTCTTTCGGAGAGATTCTCCCTCCGGCGATATCTGGCTGATTGGTGACGAGGATGCGCTTATAGCCCTTTTGTCCGATGAGTTCGAGCGCCTGCTTGGCGTCTGTTTTGAGCCTAAGCTCTTCACGGGAAAACGGTGCAGTCCAGCGGATGAATTGATCACCGATCTTGAAAGTATCGCCACGATCGATCAGATCGTTGAGGACACCATCGCGATCGATAAAGGCGGCTTTTTTCTTGGGGCGGGAAAGGGCCATAGGCACCTCCGAGATATTTTTTACGGGAAATTGGAGATCGAGTCAATGGTTCTGGATTTGTTTTCTATTAAAACACCCGTGACAGACGAGGTCGTGACGCTTGGGAGCGACGCGAATGTCTGTTCACGGGGTTTGGGGCAAAGGATCTTTTAACTTGAAGTTGAGGCCGAAGGACGGATGGCCTTTGACGCGGTGTGCGTCGAGGTTGTCCGGTTTGTTGTAGATCGTGATGAGGGCCTCGAATTTTTGCTTTCCGGGAAGTCGGACGATGATTCTATCGCCCGTGTCTTTCCAGATTGGAGCGTCGGTGATGAGGGTGAGGGTTTCTTCTACCAATTCCCATTGATTGGGTTTGGTTGAATCTTGTTTCGCGGTCCATTCGAGTTCGATGTGGATCTCATTTTCTACCAGCTTGAGATTTTTGATCGGGCCTCGATAGATGATGGTCTGCGTACTTCCTTGTTGTCTGATTTCGAGATCCCCGTGGCGATCGGTGCGTCCAGAGAATTCTTGCCAATTCATCTTCTCTTCTTTCTCAGATTTTTATCTTGGATGGCTTTGCAGATCAGTCTAACTTCGTTTTTTTGTTATCGGGTGAACGAAAGAGCGGACATTGGATTCAATCATTTTTTGAGGGCTTTGTCAATCTGTTTTGGTGTAATTTTAAAAGTTATGATTGTTTGTTTAAAACAAAAAACGCCGGGCATGCTGTCATGCGCCGGCGAGTGTTTTAGAGAGACATCTCTTGAGGAGGGGTTTCCTCTATGAGATGTTGGGGGCGGACGCTGGGGAGCGTCCGCATCTTAGGGTTTTGACGCTCTATTTCCCTTTCTAGGATGAGCGTCAGGTATTCGATGCGATTCATGAGCTTGAGTCCGAGCTTATGCGCGGCTTCGGCGACGGTTGTGTTTTTTACCGGTTCATCCAGCTGCATGTAGACAGCGGGGCCACGATGCGTCGAGTAGCTCAGAGGAGCGCTTATGGCTTGTTTGAGCCGGTTCTGTTCGGTCTCGATGTCCCTGAGCAAATCTGCCAGCAAGGATACATCCTTTTTCTCGAGGCTGATCGCTTCGAAGGTGAGTGTTCGCAAGCGACGCAATCGAATGGCTGAGCTTTGGAGCAATTCGAGATCTCGATCCTGTTCATGCTCATTGAGGGAGCAAATAAGGTTGAGATCGCGCATGGCGTGATTGATCTGCTGACGATGCGCTGTTGAAAGTTGCGTCGTGAGTTCGAACAATCGAGCCGGGGTGATCAAATCTTTTCGGCGTCTTTCGCCGTGTGCGAGCATGACGTGACAGACGATGGCTTTTTGAGCCAGTCCGCGAAATTCGATTTCGCCAGATAGGACGCCATATTCTTCGTGCAGGTCCGTCAGCGTGATGTCTTGATCCTTGGCGAATTTGACCAAGGTCTCGACGGAGACAATCGCTTCGAGCTTTCTGCCTGTTCGGTCAATCCAGGTTGCAATGGCACCGTTCCAGTCTGGATCACTTCGAAAGTTTGGGGTACCTAGTACCTGAATAGCCTCTTCAAGATTTTCGACGATGAAATTGTATCTTCCGGCTCTGATGCCTTGGATGGCACCGGTCAGAGATTCATTTACGACGCCGAGGATCTTCGTTTTATTGAAGACCGTTTCGAAGACCGTCCAGCTGCGGGCCAAAGGTCCAGAGCCGACACGAATTTCGGTTTGGACATGACGTCCATTTCCGAGATCGATTATTTCTTGGGCAAAGCTGGCTGAGGATTTTTGCCTCAGTTTTGCTTGCTCGATAGCGCGTTTCGCTTCGTCGATTTCGCTTGAAGAATTCAAGCGTCGGATTGGATTTACCCAGATCCCTTCTTTTGAATCGACATCGTTATGTCGATATGCGAGAGCGCAGAGCCAGACGTCCTCTTCTTTGAGTCCGTTTGGAAGCCATGTTAGCTCGACGCGACGATCCTCGAATCCGTTTTTGACGGCATCTTCTTCTCGCATATTGCCATACCAGGTTTTGCGATCGGAAGAGCATGTGAGACGGACATGCAGAAATGTCGGCTTTCGTTCCATGGTTAATCTCCTTAGAAGGTGCGTTTGCGAACCCAGGTTGAGCCTCACACGACTACATCGTGAGGGGCTGAACAAGATTCGCTTCTTAGGAATTGAATTTCAGTAATTGCCTACGTTAACAGAAAAACTGGTTTTTGTCAAGTGTCCGAAAGGCCGCGCCACGTGAACAGCATCAAATAAAAACAACGCTTTAAGCGCTGTTTTTACGTGGTGGACGCCGAGGGGTTCGAACCCCCGACCCTCTCGGTGTAAACGAGATGCTCTAACCAACTGAGCTAGGCGTCCCCGCTATTTGACCTGTAGGATGTATCATAAATGTATGAAATCGACCACCCTGTGTTTTGCGATTGTGGATGGGAAAGTGCTTTTGGCGATGAAAAAACGGGGGATGGGAGTGGGAAAATGGAATGGGCCGGGTGGCAAATTAGAATCTGGAGAAACCGAAGAACAGGCTTGTCGGCGGGAGGTTCTGGAGGAAGTTGGAGTCGAGCTTGGGGCGCTTGAGCATCGGGGATGGATTGAATTTGTGTATCGGGCTAAGCCAGAATGGGACAATCGTTGTGCGATTTTCGTTGCACGGGGAGTTATTGGTGAGCTTGTAGAATCTGAGGAAATGCTTCCTCGATGGTTTGAGATTGGATCGATTCCTTTGGATGAAATGTGGGAGGATGATCGAATTTGGTTGCCAGGAATTTTGCTTGGGGAGAGCGTTAAACGACGTTTTGTGTTTGATGGGGAGGGGAAGTTGATTCGGTGAATTCTGGGTTCTTCGATTGACATTTTCGATGAATTCATCCTAGTATGAACTTGAACCCTAGCGATGAGGTTTTTTATGAAAAGATGGGTTTTGTTCTTTCTGAGTTTGATGGTTTTGAGCGGATGCACGATGCATAGTCATCCCATTAGAGGTGGGTTCTATGCGTCGAATTATCCGCCGCCCCCTCCACCGCCTGTTGTGTATTCGCAACCGGCTATTGTCTATGCTCCTGCGCCACCGCCTCAGGTGGTGTATCAGCAAGCTCCGGTTTATTACCCTTCATATCCGCCTCCGCAGCAGACGGTCATCGTTCAACGGGTACCTGCGCGACCCTCGGTCGAGGTGGATGTCCGGGCACGGGCTCGGGTGGGTGTTGGGCGGAATCGTGGGGGGTATTATTCGCCGCCCCCACCCCCGCCGCAGCGTCGCCAGTATGCTCAGCCCGTACAGGGATGTGGATACGGTGGTCGTGAATGCGGCTATGGGTATGGACAGCCGTCCCAGCGTCGTGGTCGCCGTTAGATCCTTGTCTCGTGATTCCTGCCGCATTTTGACTTAGAAATGCGGTTTTTTGTTTGAGCTGTATCCTGACGGAAAGGGTTTTTTGAGTTATCTAACACATGTTCGTGGAAGTTCCTTTTAGGTTTCTGGAGGTCAGCATGAGATTGACATTGGCGCGGCTCAAGTCGGTTCTTGGTCGGGAAATTCAGGGAGAAGTGCTGGAGGAGGACTCTGAACTGGGTCATCTTGTTTATCGTTTTGAAGCGCAGGAGAAGTTTGGGCGAGCGTTGCAGTGCATTTTGCGTGCATCGACGCGAGAGGAGCGGTGTCTGTCATCGAGCGGATTGGCGATTCGTGTTCTGCCGGAGCAGGGTCTGATTGAGATCCATCCGTATGGCGGTTCGTTGATCGTTTATGGTGAAGCGGATTGTCGAGTGACTGATGATGGTCTTTTTCAGGTGAAGTTTCAAGATTCTGGCAATATGCTGTATCTCGCGAAGCCTCGAGGCGGCGAAATTGTGGTGGTGACGGACGATGAGGTATCGGTCTGGCAGGTCGAGTATCTCGATGTGTCGAGTCTTCCGGTTCCTGATCCGACGGAATCTTCTCCGGATTTCAAGTTTCATCTTCAAGAGATTCTTGGTGATCTTGCTTGTGAGCCTTCGCTTTTGAAGACTGTTTCTCGTCTTTCGATGTCGCTTTCAAGTGTTGATCAAATAATGGCTCTTGGATATCTTATCCGTCATTGGTCGATTCAGCCTCAGGATGTGCATCTGCTGCGTGATTGGAAGGTTGTTACGCCGCAGACGCGTGCGAGGTGTTGTGCGGAGAAGGTCGAAGCGTCGGTGTGGTATGACGTTTGTGTCAAAGCCTGTTTGCGTGTTGGGAGGCTAGGCGAGCAACTCGGTCAACTTGAATCTGCTGCGCGCTCGAAAGCTTCAGGTCCAAGTCAAGCATCTTTGTTTGGTGCGATGCGAGATTTGGCAGAGCAGCGAGAAGGTTTGGAGAGCGTGGCTACGGCTTTGTCGGCTCGATCGATTTCTCGTGTTCACCTTCAAACCGAACTTCGGGTTTTGGATGATCTTTTGCTCAAGAGTGAAGATTTGACCGTTTTGGTCAAGCAGATGCAGCCGATGTCCGACTCGTTGAATGATTCAGTTTCATGGTGGGAAATCGTTTTGCGATAAAACGTTATTGGCCCTAGGAAAACTTCCTGGGGCTTTTTTGTTTAAAATATTTAAGGATGAAGGAAAGCTTGAGCCTTCAAGGTTTTTCCCGTATCCTCAACCCATGTCTTTGTCCGTTCTTGCTTTGGGTACAGGTGTTTGTACGGATACGCCGCATACGAAAAATGCGCGGCAACCGCCGGGTTTTTTGATAGAGGTTGATGGGACCTATCTTTTATTTGATTGCAGTGAAGGAATTCGTTTTCGATTAAGAGCGGCGGGGATTGATCCGGGTTTAGTAACGCATATTGCGATTTCGCATGCGCATCCGGATCATGCGGCTTTGCCTCAGTTTATTCAGTCGAAGTTTTGTCGGCAATTTATTGGCGGTCATGATCCACGAGGCGCACAGTTACGGATTTTTATGCCGAAATTATTGGCGCGTGATTGGCCTCAGGTATGGAATTGGCATCAGCCGGAGAATGATGGGGGATATTGGAATGAATTTGCTCCAGAGATTGTTGGAATGGAGGATGGATTTGAAGAAGAGATTATCCCGAAAGTGTTTTTGAAGGCGCATGCGGTATATCACGGATTTGGTCGGCATCCTTCGATGGGATTTCGATTGGTGACGCCATATGGAACGGTGGCCTATACCGGCGATACAGGTGTTTGCGAAGGGGTTCGGGTGATTGCGCAGAGTGCGGATCTTTTAATTGCAGATTGTAGTACTCGGGTGGGGCAAGAATATACCGGTGGGTATGGGCATATGGGGCCGCGTCAGTGCGGAGATGTGGCTTTAAAGGCCGGAGCGAAGCGTTTGTGGTTGACGCATTATTATGATTTTGACGTTCCAGATGTGATGTTGGCTGAAGTTCGTGCTGCTGGGTATTTTGGTGAAGCGAAGTTGGCGCAGGATGGAGATCGGTGGAAAGCGTGACGTCGCGCGTTGTTTGCGAAAGACGTGCTATACTGATGTCAGCTTTGTATGATCATTACTCGTATTTTAATTGGTCTCGCTTTGGTCATTGGTGGTTTTATTATCGTTTGGAAGACTCGAAAGTTTATTGATGCTTTTGGTGGAATCCCATGGGCTGATCAGCACTTGGGTGGTGGGGGAACGGCCTTGATGTATAAATTTATTGGGATTGTTTTGATCTTGGTCGGTTTTATGTGGGCTACAAATTTGTGGACATCGTTTTTGGATGCGACCTTGGGCTCAATTTTTCCAAAGCAGCAACCGATTGAGCGGACGATTAAGGAGGAAGAATTTCAGCCTTATTAAACTGTATGATCCCACATAGTGGTACCGAACTCATTAATCCGTTTAAACTCTTGGAACGGGTTGGGATTCGTGAAAACCAAAAAGTGGCGGATTTAGGCTGCGGATCTTTGGGGCATTTTGTATTTCCTGCGGCGCAGTTGGTTGGCGGGAATGGGATGGTGTATGCGGTTGATATTCAGCGCAGTGTGCTTGAACATGTAGATCGTCGAGCGAAGGATGGGCAATTTTATAATGTGCACACGGTTTGGTCGGATATTGATGTCTATCGTGCAACTCGTATTGAAGAGGGGACTTTGGATTTGACTTTGCTTATTAATAATTTCTACCTCTCCTCTAATCGTTCGCAAATGTTGCGGGAGATGGCGCGAATTACACGGCCGGGTGGACGGATTGTGGTGGTTGAATGGAAGCCGATTGCGAGCCCGATCGGGCCTCCAGTTGATCAGCGGATGGATAAAGATCAGGTAAAACGTGAAATGCGTGGTCGTTTATTGGATTTTCATGATGAATTTGAAGCTGGTCCATATCATTATGGTTTAATTTTTCTTCGGACTGAAGAGCCAGTCTAAAACTTGCGCGTTTTTTTCGACTCAGGCACGATTCCGATCATCGTATGACTATCCCATCCCTTTTGACCCCTACGTTCTGGTTTTCGACAAATCCTCCTCCGTTTACAGTTTGGATGTCTCGTGGGATTTTAGTGCTCGTCCTTGCGATGACGATTGTTGGTTTGATCGGACTGGTTTATACCGTGCGTTCAGGAATGGATAAGCAGTTGCGTCGAGTGGTGAAGCGTGTCGCTTGGGTCATGGTTTGGGCGGGATTGGCTGGTTTGATGTTGTTCGTCTTTTCTTATGAGCGGATTCCGACCTTAAGTATGCGTGCCTTGTGGATCGTTTGGTTGGCATGGCTCGTTTGGGAAGGATTTCGTACCTGGAAGCAGGTGACGATTGAATTGCCGGAGAAATCTGCACAACAGAAAGAACGTGATCGGTTGGCGAAATGGTTGCCAAAAAAGCGCTCATGATGCAGACGCCGTCTGATCCGCGCAGGCAATTTGGAAACCGCGGCGAAGATCTTGCCGCGGTTTTCTTTTTGGATAAAGGGTTTCGGATTTTGGAACGCAATTGGAATTGTCGTTTAGGAGAAATTGATTTGATCGTCGAAAAAGCTGGGCGATTTCATTTTGTTGAAGTGAAGACGCGACGGGCTTTGACTTTTGGGTATCCGGAAGAATCAATTACGCGGACGAAGTTAAAACATCTTGCGCGCGCGATTGAGGTTTATTTATTGCAGTCGAAGATTCAGATTCGAGATTATCAGGTTGATGCATTGGCGATTGTGGCTCCAATTGGAGGGGAGCGGGATTATCATTATGTGGAGAATATTTTGTAGGATTGTTTGACGAAAGCTGAAAGGGTCGATACTGTCTGTGAGGCTCTTTTTCAGGAGGGTGTTCCATGTCGCTTTCGACAATAGATCCTACATGTTTTAGCTGTCGCTTGAATGAAGGGGGCGTGCAGACCTCTGGAGGTTTTTTGCTCGAGACGATGTCGTGGCGAGTCATGCATTTTCAGTTGCAGGATGGTTCGTCGAATCTTTTTCCTGGATATCTCATTTTGGCGCCGAAACGTCATGTCGAGCATCTTGATGAGCTTGTCACGTTGGAGTTGACGGAGATGGCTTTTTTGCAGAGGGCTGTTACGAAGGCCTTGCGGAATTTGCATGCAGAAAGAGTCCATATGCATCTTATGGCTGAGGATGTGAGGCATGTACATTGGCATGTCATTCCTCGGTATGCTGATTCGTCCAAAAATGGAATGGATTTGTTTCGGCAGATTCATGAGGGGCGCTTTTGCCCTGTGGATGTTGTTGAGGTTACGGGGAAGCTTAAGGCTATATTGTCTGACCTTTGGCATCGTAACTCTTCTCGATTTCCTGCTCGTCAAGGATTGCCTGATTCGATATGAGGCTTTGATTCCATGTCTTTTTCTCGTCCCGGCTTCGTCCGGGATTTTTTGTTTGTTTTTGAGAGACGTGTGCCTGTGCAGGCTTCGACGTCTTTTTAGGCCATTGCTCTGCAGGCAGCCCCGATGAGGTTTTTTTGTTATTTTGACACTTCACCTATTTTATGACACTGTTCCGCCGCTTCTTTATTTCTCAAGAGTTGCTCTTTAGTTCGGTGAGATTCACCTTTCAAAGTCCGAGGAGGAAGTCATGCATCGTTCCCGATGGAGCATGTTGGTTCGTATTGGCGTCCTGTTGTTTCTCATGTCTGGCTGTATTGTTCGGGAGCGCTATCAGCCCCCTTCTCAGCAGCCGGTATCGGGTGGTGGCCAACAGCCTATGCGTACGGGGGATGTAAAGTCCTCTACGGCGTATATTCAGGTGGTTCCGCCGGATGAGTTGCGTCAGTTGTTTACTCAGCTGAGTGCGCGTCCGAACCTAAATCCTGGTCTGCGCATGATTTTGTTGGCGTATGTGAGCCAACAGTCGAGCGGGAGCGGATTTGTGCTCAGCGGATCCCGGGGTAATAAGAGTTGGGTCATTACCAATCGTCACGTTGTTGACGATGCGGGTGGGGCGAGAGTGTCGTTTGATGGTGGCGAAACGCTTTCGAATGCGCAAGTCGTGTATGTCGATGACTACTATGACCTTGCGGTTTTGGAGATTTCTAACCGTCCTTCGGGGCTGTCCTTGAGGATGGATTATGCGGATGGGCAAGAAGTCGAGGCTCTCGGTTATCCCGGGTTGAATTCGAAGGGTAGCTTTCAGATCACGCGGGGCAATGTGTCCAATGCATGCGTGAAGAATAGCGAGCTGTTTGAGGATTCGGGAAAGTGTTGGCTTCAGCACACGGCGGCCATCGATCCTGGGAGCAGCGGCGGACCGTTGGTTATTCACGGCGGCGTTATCGGCGTGAGTACCATCGTGGCTCGTGGTCGGAATGATGCGTACTTCGCGGTTCCGGCAAAAGCCATTTCTGAGGTCATCGGTCGAGCGGATGAGGTTCATCAGAAGCAGGGTGATCGTGATTGGATGACGAAGCAATTGCAGCTTTCTTGTCAGCGACTGACGAGTGAATTGTCTTCGAGTCGTCCACGTATCCGAACCTTGTTTCCGTTGATCTCATTGAGACTGGTGAGTGGGAGCGGTTTGCAGGCTTGGGGCTCTATCGAAGATCCTGATCTGGATGAAGTCTTTAAGATGGATCCTTACAAAGGGATGCAGATCAGCCTCTTGATGCGTCTTCAGGCGGAGGTTGGAGCGAGTGGTGGCGTTCTGACTTCGGAGAAGTGCCAGAATATCAATCCTTCAGATGATGTTTTGGACTCCAGTCGGGATGTGCGCATCGTGATCGAATATCGAAGGGGGCACGGAGAGTTCTTCTGGCGCTTTGAGCGCGGCCTCTGGCGATTGGTTGGTTTCTGAAATTCTACACCCTGGCCGTCTCTGGCTCAGGGTGTTTTTTGTTATTGGATAAACATCGCATCACCGAATGAGTAGAATCGGTATTCATGTTGAATCGCATCTTGGTATGCATTGAGTACAAGCTCGCGTCCCCGTAAAACAACTTCGTTGTCACGGGGCATCGCCTCGGCGAGAGCGGAGATCAGAACGAGGAGGCTGGATTTTGGTAGATGAAAATTCGTGATGAGCGCATCAATGGTTTTGAATTTGTAGCCGGGGGTTATGAAAATGTTGGTGAAGCCGTGGGTGATATTTGATTCGAGCGCGCGAGCGGTGGTGGTGCCAACGGAAATGACGCGACCGCCGTTTTTCTTGGTTTCTTGGATGGCTTTGAGGGTTTGTTCTGGGATGTCGATCCATTCTTCGTGCATGACATGATCTTCGAG